>Ga0209800_10001948_pt1 | contig 19408 bp, 13 predicted proteins | sample Higcelweek8metaG_FD_187174 | JGI IMG/M metagenome (GOLD analysis project Ga0209800, IMG submission 187174) | Freshwater pond sediment microbial communities from the University of Edinburgh, under environmental carbon perturbations - High... | ecosystem: Environmental > Aquatic > Freshwater >...
TCTTTTGCTTTGGATACGTCTGCGAGGGTGTCGCGGGGTTCGATGCGAGACTCGACAGAAGAGACTCCACCTCCTATTATTTCTGCGATACGATTCACCGAGCAACTCTTCCCTGATCCAACATTTATAGAATCGCCATTACCTACCTTATCACTCTTCATAGCCATTATATTTGCACGGACGACGTCTCTCACATTTACAAAATCACGAGTTTGTTCACCGTCTCCTACTATAGGTAAGGGTTCGCCATTCTTTCTGAATTCAACAAATCTAGGAATAACTGAAAAGTAAGCTCCACCCGCTCTCTGCCTAGGACCATATACATTGAAATAGCGAAGGCAGACTGTCTCTACATTATAAATCCTCGAATATAACTTCATGTAAACTTCACCTATGTATTTTTGAGCACCATAAGGAGACAATGGCTTAACTCTCATATCTTCCATTATTGGTAGCTTGTCTATATCTCCATATATAGCACTAGAAGAAGCAAAGACTACTCTCTTCACTTTGTTTAACCTTGAGGCTTCTAGCACATTAAGGAGCCCTCCTGCGTTCACTTTATCTGTCTCTACTGGATTATGCATGGAGTATTCTACCTGAGGAATAGCCGCTTCGTGGAATACGTATTTCGCACCGGCGAACAAAGGAGCTAGAGCTTCCATATCTCTGATATCAACTTTGTGAAAGGTAGCCTTTGGATTAATATTCTCCTCCTTCCCTGCCGACATGTTATCGATGATGTGTACATCGTAACCTTCATCAACAAGAGCGTCCACTATGTGTGAACCGATGAACCCCGCCCCACCTGTAACTATTATTTTATCCATAAAAATATTATTAATAATTATCGTCAACCACTTCAGTACAGAGACTAGCTAATGCTGTATTAATCAATGTCCTTGTTTTTGGACCTGTCATTCCAACTGGACTTAGACCGTTTGCTTTCTGGAATTTCATTAAAGCTAATTTTGTCTTCTGTCCAAAATAGCCACTAACATTATCTGAAGTTAGATAACCCTTGTTAACAAGTATCTGTTGAAGTGATCTTACCTGATCTCCATGTGACCCCATCTGCAATAGACTATAAATGTTTGAAATCGTGCATACCAATGAATCAGAAGAAGGAGTTATAGTAAAAAGACTATCGCTCATATCATAAGAACAGTCACTGACTTTATTTATATAACACTTACTATTATCAATATCTCTTATTGCTACAATTTTATAATTACCTGACCCAGAACTCCAGTAACTCTTACTTCCATCATTGTTTATAAATGAAAGACCATCCCAAACAAAACTCTTACCAGCGTCGCTAGATAAAGACATCCAATGAACATCATTATTATCACTGATCTTAATGTTCGGGTTAAAATTAGTATTTACTAATCCGACCCTAGTTGAATACAATCCTCCTCCTAATTTAATTATCATTGGTTGACCTACCTTATAACTCTCCCCTCCGTTTGGAGAAAGAACTGTGATTGAAGTATTTGTTGGTGTATCTTTTATGCCAACATCTAATTTATTATTATTTTTTAATAATTGCAATGTTACCGACTGAGTACCTGATCGAATTGTTGAATAGGATAATCCTTTTACAGAAATATAGTCGAGAATTGGTAATTCCATACCTAAACTCCAACCATTTACCAATCTTCCATTTACTTCAATTTTATAAGAACCACTTCCGTCGTCTATTGATTTTAATTCCAATAAAAATGTTTGATTATTAAATGATATAGTTTTTTTAATTCCTAATTTTAGAGTTACTTGATTTACTAAAGAATTTATTGTAAATGAATTATCCGATAAATCTATAAACCTAGGATACCCCTCATCAAAAATAGAAATCTTAAAATTTTTATCAAACGAAGTAACACATGAGCCAGATTCACATTCTGTTCTAAGTTCTGATGGGATAGTCCACATATATGAACCCGTATTATTTATGTCATATGCTACCTTATAAGCACCATTATAATTAGAACTACTATCGGAAGATGGATATGCTAATGCAATGGAAACTGTATTATTTTTTACATTAGTTGCAAGCCATTTTATATTTATTTTATCACCTACCTTATAACTCTCCCCTCCGTTTGGAGAAAGAACTGTGATTGAAGAAGGGGGAAGAGTATTTGAAGAGGTTATTGTAAAATAATCATCACTTGTATCACTAAGCCATTCGTCTCCAGAATTAGGATCATTAATAAATACCTTATACTTACCGGGTGTTAAATTTAATTTAGTAAAACTGTATTGTAGACAATCATCACTGGAAAGAATAGTCGTAAAGGAATTATTTAAAACATTAGTTGTACCAATTTTACATGGAGCATTGTTTACATAATCCAACAATAAAATATCATAAGATTTAGAAGGAATATTTTTGCTTGTCCATTTTATGGTAATTTCATCACCTAATTTATAACTCTCCCCTCCATTTGGAGAAAGAACTTTAATAGAAGGAGTTTCCTCTACAGCACCTTCCTGCACACACTTATATGACATCCTTGTCGCAGTATAAGCATTTCTATTCCCTGCATCGTGCCAAGTAGAGATAGTTTCATTCTTATAAGCTTCTACACTAGTTGTATCCGGCCAAAATTTCTTACAATAATTCAATTGGTTTATCTGAGCACCAGATGTTCCATCTATGTCCGTCTGCCAAGCCCCATTCGAGTCTATATGCTGATTTACTTTTCCAGGCCAATACATAATACGAGAATTTGTATCCCCTGTGCTGATTGTATTGATCACTGAAGCCTTCTGGAAGGTTCTCAATAAAGTTAATTCACCTTTTAATTCATTGATCTGGGCTTTTAATTCACTTAGAGTAGAGGCCTGGGCTTGATTAGAGCCAACAAGCAACAATCCTAAAACAAACAGGCTAACTAGTATTTTCTTCATAATTTTTAATAAATTAGGAACCTTAATAATATAGTTTATATTATACCTCATAAATCAGATAAAATCAGCTAATTCTTATATCTATTTCTATGCTATAATTTTATATTATATGAATCTAACTGATAAAGTAGAGAATCATTTCAGAATAGATATAAGGCAGAAGAAGGCGCTCGAGAAGCTTGGTGTATTTACTATTCGAGATTTACTATACTATTTCCCTTCTCGCTATAGCGACATGAGCGAGATAAGGTACATAAATAGTCTCCAAGATGGAGAGAGCGTTACCATCTTAGGTAAAATTTCTAATCTTCAAATAAAGAAAAGTTTCAAAAGTAAAATCCCCATGGGGCAGGCTCTGATAACTGATATTACCGGCTCTATAAACATAGTCTGGTTCCATCAGCCATACTTGGCAAAAATGCTTAAAGAAGACTCGACCGTCAGAGTTACAGGGAAAGTCTCGGCAAGTAAAACTTATGGTCTTACTATCACCAATCCAGAGATAACCAAAGACGACATATTGCCTATAGATTTACACGAATCTTTGTTTAATAAAAAAGATGGTGGTGATCAAACTTTTCAATTCGGATATCCTGTGTATGCTGAATCAGCTGGCATAACTTCGAAGTGGATTTACCATGCAATACAAAAGATTCTCAAGCATGATTGTGCAAAGAACATAGTGGATTACTTACCCAAAGAAATAATTGAGAAATATAAATTACCAAGCCTTCATACCTCACTCATATGGATTCACAATCCCCAGAAGAAAGAGCACGCGGACATAGCAAGGAAAAGATTTTCATTCGAAGAAGTCTTCTTCATTCAGCTTGCTCGTCAACAAGAAAGGAAAAGGCACGAGAAGCTCTTCTCATATAAATTAAAAATCCCCGAGAGAGATATAGCCGACTTCATTTCTCGTTTTCCATTTACTCCGACCAATGCTCAGAGTAATGCTATTGAAAATATCCTAGAGGATTTCCAGAAGGACAAACCTATGTCTAGGCTTATAGAGGGAGATGTCGGTAGTGGGAAGACTTTCATCGCGGCTACTGTCGCTTATGCAGTTATTAAGAATAGGCCTGTCGGGCAAAGTTTCGGCAATATCCAAGTAGCATACATGGCTCCTACGGAAGTCCTCGCCGTGCAACTCTACGAAAGCTTTGTGAAATACTTTGATCACACTGGCATATCCATCGGCCTTATGACTTCCTCTGGCTGTCGTAAATTCCCGAGCAAAAGTGCGAGCTGGGAAAACGGCAAGCAGATAAGGACTTGGACCACCATATCTAGGAACCAGCTTCTTAAGTGGGTTAAGAATGGTGAGATACCGATAGTTATCGGGACGCATTCACTTATATCCAAAAAAGTAGAGTTTGAGGACTTAGGATTAGTAATAATAGATGAACAGCACCGCTTCGGCACGAATCAGAGAATGAAGCTTGCAAAGAAGGAGGGCCACTCCCCTCACTATCTTTCAATGACTGCTACTCCTATTCCTCGCACTCTCGCTCTCACTATCTACGGTGACTTAGATTTATCTATTATCGATGAAATGCCAGCGGGAAGGAAAAAGGTTATCACAGAAATAGTCAGTGAAAATAAAAGAGCGGGTGCTTATGAAGAAATAAGAAAGCAACTAGAAGAAGGAAGGCAACTTTACGTTATCTGCCCGAAGATAGGAGAGGAAGAGGTTCCGCTCGGATTAGATACTTTGGATCGCACGGATATTTTCTTGGTAGAAAATTCCTCGTGCTCGGGCCGTCGCCCTCCCAAGGCTCTCCAAAGCATCCAAACCAAGCGGAACGAATTCAAATCCTCGTCCGAGCTCCGAACTGTCAATGACGAGGCTAAGAGATTAAAAAAAGATATTTTTCCAAATTACAATATCGAAATAATGCACAGTAAGATGACGAAGGAGAGGAAAGAGAAAGTGATGAAGGATTTTACAGAACACAAGATAGATATCCTCGTCTCCACTTCTGTTATCGAAGTCGGGGTGAATGTCCCTAATGCTACTTCGATAATTATCGAGGGAGCAGAAAGGTTTGGACTCGCCCAGCTCCACCAGCTTCGTGGAAGAGTTATAAGGTCTAATCATCAATCATACTGTTACTTATTTGCAGATGCAAAGACAGATAAAACTATGGATAGACTAAAGGCTCTAACCAAAGCAGCCAATGGATTCGAACTCGCCGAGCTCGACCTGTCTCTCCGTGGAGCAGGCCTATTAGCAGGAGAGAAACAATGGGGTATAACCGATGTCGGTATGGAGGCACTTCGTAATATCAAAATGGTAGAAGCCGCCCGCAACGAGGCTATAGAACTGATAGCAAAAGACGAGGATCTCTCCTCAATCCCCCTCCTATCTCAAACACTAATTGATAAGAATTTGAAGTTGCACTTTGAATAGAAATAATATAATATTAATCTAGTTTACGAACCAACATATCCGTCCTTAGCTGTCTTGGCTAGGCGAAAAGTGTTATGATATAGTAGTTATATAGTTTATAGACCAACATATCCGTCCTTAGCTCAGTTGGTTAGAGCACAGAGCTTATACCTCTGGGGTCCTAGGTTCGAATCCTAGAGGACGGACAATAAAAAAACACACTAACGTGTGTGTTTTTTTATTGTCCGTCCTAGCAAGCCAACTGCTTGGCTTGCGTCTAGGATTCGAAGACCCTTTCCTTATTTGTGTTAACAAATGGAAAGGGTGTACTGAACCTGTAAGGTTCGAAAAGCGTACTCGCGGTCCTAGAGAATTTCTATATCTTTATACCTTCTTTTGTCTTTGGAATTATACCATTGGCTCTTATGAGTTCATTGTATTCTTTCTGTTCGAGAGTCTCTACTTCTACAAGCTTGGAAGCTATAAGGTCGAGGACTTCCCTTTTTTCCTTAAGAATACTTTCTGCTTTCTTAAATGCGTCATTCATTATTTTAGAAACTTCACTATCGATAAGAGCACTTACTCTTTCAGAATATTCTTTATCATTCACACCTTGACCAAACATGGTTCGTCCATCATCACTCTCCAGAGCTATCGGGCCTATCTCGGTACTCATCCCCCATCTGGTCACCATTGCTCTTGCTAGATTTGTAGCCACTTGTAAATCATTGGACGGGCCAGTAGTCACATCGTCGAAAATCATTTGCTCTGCCACATAGCCTCCAAGGGACATGGCTATATCATCTAGGAATTCTTTCTTACTTTGCAAACGTCTCTCTTCGAGTGGAAGCTTCAAAGTATAACCTCCTGCTCGTCCACGAGAAACAATAGAAACTTTATGAACTGGATCTGCATAAGGGAGCATAGAAGCGACGAGCGCATGACCAGCTTCATGGTAAGCAGTTATTTCCTTCTCTTTCTTAGAAAGTAAATGACTCTTCCTCTCTGGACCCATCATGACTTTCTCTATCGAACGGATGAGGTCGTACTGTGCAACTTTCTTCCTCTCCTCACGAGCTGCGAGAATTGCGCCTTCGTTCATAAGTGAGAACAAGTCGGCACCAGAGAATCCAGGAGTTCTCTCTGCGATAACTTTCAAATCTACATCTTCTGCAAACGGCTTCTTCTTTGAATGTATTGCTAGTATTTCTTCTCTATCAGCACGATCAGGCAGGTCAAGTAGGACTCTTCTGTCGAATCTTCCTGGGCGAAGCAAAGCTGGGTCTAGAACATCAGAGCGATTTGTGGCTGCCATAACTATCACCTTTTCATTTGGTTCAAATCCATCCATCTCCACAAGTATCTGATTCAATGTCTGCTCCCTCTCATCATTTCCTCCACCAACTCCAGTACCACGAACTCTTCCTACTGCATCTATCTCATCTATGAAAACTATTGAGGGAGCTGCCTTCTTTGCCATCTTGAATAAATCACGAACACGTGATGCACCCACTCCGACGAACATTTCCACAAATTCAGAACCAGACAAATGGAAGAATGGTACAGAAGCCTCCCCTGCGACAGCACGAGCGAGCAAAGTCTTCCCTGTTCCTGGTTGACCTGTGAGTATTACTCCTTTGGGAATCCTGGCTCCTATCTCTAAGAACTTTTTCGGATTCTTCAGAAAGTCTACGATTTCTTTTAATTCTTCTTTAGCTTCTTTGGCTCCAGCGACATCTTTGAAAGTCACCTTATTATTCTTATCATTTGGATCTGTGATTCTCGCTTTAGACTGACCAAAAGTGAAAGCTTGCATGCCTTGGCCTTTTGCTTGCTTTGTAAGCATTAGGATAAAGAAAATAATAATCATCACAGGAAGTAAGAATGGTAGAATCATAAGAATCCAGTATCCGAAGCCTGATTTACTTTTTATCTCAATAGGAGTGCTGGTTATCTGTGCGGGAGTGACGCCATAGTTGAACAATGTCTCTGACAAGGAGCTCTCCACTTCCTTCTCGGCCTTACCTTTCGTTCCATCTTTGAATGAGACATTCACACTACTATCATCCACTTCTATTTTCTCGATACTGCCCTCTGTTACACTTTTCGCAACATCAGAAATTGTTAACTTTTTAATATCTTCTGGACTTTTCGCAACAAAAGAATACATAACAGCAATACCCATAAATATAAATATGGCTATCGTTATCTGATTCACAAGATTGGGAACCTTTTTAGGACCTCCTGGCTTACCCTGTTGTTTATTTTTTAAATTTGGGTTTATTTTCATAGTTATCAAATTATACACTAAAATAACGAAAAATAAAGATTAGATTTTAATATTTAGACAAAAAAAAGAAAACCCGCAAGCGAGTTTTCGCGAGCGAGTTCTTAATGATTATTATTACTTATGACGTTTAAGCATCTCAGAACATCATACATGTTACCACTCTTATATTGCAAAGAGTCCGCGACATAGGGATTGTATTCCCTTTTTCTCTTCCTTATTTCGAGAATCTTCATGTAGAAATTATCCTTTTCTATTTGGGCTTTTTCTTTTTCTGAAAAAACTTCAAAAAGAAAACTTTCTGAATCCAAAGACGAGATTTTACCTTTCTCGTTTCTATCGATAACTTCAGCTGTTAATTTCTCCCCCACACCTGCAAGCAAATAATGACAAGAGTCGATATCAATCAAGAAGTGATCTTCTTCAGATAGTGAAATTACATGGATACTTCCAGAGGTATTGGTACTATCGGTTGGAGTCTTCTCTATAATAAAGAAGGTATGCATTTCTTGAGCCGAAACAGACAGGGCAAGAGAAAGCATTACTCCACAAAAAAATACTACTTTTTTCATCGTTTTATATTTAATTGGTTGCCATAAAATACTTCCATAAATACTCTATGGCGACCAATTAAATACATTTCAAAGAACTCTTATTTCTGCATAATATAACATTTACAATAAAAGTCAATATCTGTCAAAATAGATATAAAATTATTTATCTTTAGTCATATTTTAAAACAATATGTTAGAATAAGCTTATGGTAGTTTATATAAATAACAAAAAAGCACACTTTAATTACAGTATAGAGGATACTTACGAGGCAGGTATCGAGCTTTCTGGATTCGAAGTGAAGTCGATAAAGAAAGGTCAGGGTAATATAAACAGTGCCTTCTGTATTGTACGTGGAGGAGAAGCATTCATTATAAACATGGACGTGCCTCCCTACCAGCCGAAGAATACAGAGCCGGGTTATGATTCTGCCAGGAATCGCCGCCTTTTACTTTCCAAAAAGGAAATTAAAAAACTCGGGGAAAAAGATGATATTAAAGGATTGACTCTTATACCACTTTCATTGTATAGTAAGGGTCGTCGTATCAAGGTCTCTGTGGCTATAGCCCGGGGTAAAAAAGAATTTGATAAAAGAGAAACTATCAAAAAGCGAGATACAGACAGAGAGATAAGTAGAGAGTATAAGGAAGTTCGTTAACAAATGGGGGTGATAGGCTTCGACGGAAAGAATCATCTTATATACGCATGTAGAGTATGGAGGTATCTCTTAAAAATTCTTCCAAAAGACTAAGTGCAAACAAAGTCGCTTCAGTGAAGTCTCCTTATGCTTTTGCATCTGGAAATTTCGCTCTCGCATTCGCCTAATCGGCCAAGCGAGTGTCCTCTCTTTAGACATCCGATATAGAGAGCGGGCATAATTTATCGGGTTACGATTCTAAAACCGCTTGATTTAGGATTCGACAATTTAAAGCTCGGCGTTTATCTTTTTTGTATGTCCTCTAGGATAAACATTTAAACCCAATGGACATAATAAACATGTAGACCTATATAGGATTTCATTTCGCACGCGGGTTCGATTCCCGCCACTTCCACACAAACAAAAATAAACACTCTAAACGAGTGTTTATTTTTGTTTAACCCAGTGTGGAAGTGGCGGGAATCGAAAGACGGAATCCACGAAGGTGGATGAGTCGGGGTCGCACAAATTTTCACCAGAAAATTATGAGTGACCGAAAGTGTACTCACAGTTCCCGCACCCCCTAAAAAAACAAACACCTTCCGGTGTTTGTTTTTAATTCCCCTCTTCCTACATCTGGGGATTTGATTGTGCGGGTGCTTCTACTTTACAAGAAGAGCAACCCTTACTCAAACAGCACTTGCATCCAAACATTAGATAAATAGCAGATAATCCAACAAGAATATAGATTATTCTTGAAATGATAGCTCCCTGTCCGCCGAAAATCATTCCGACATCCCAAGAGAGCAAACCTACTAATAACCAATTCAAACCACCAACAATAACTAGAACAAATGAAATACCATGTAAAGTTTTCATAATTTTATTATTAACAATAACTTAATAATACGACTCTAACATTATACCATTCTATTATTTGTTTGTATATTCAATTATAGTCTCATAGACTATATCATCAGAGATTTCATTCAAGTGACCATCTATTAGACTCTTCTTCTCTTCATAAATATCATAAAATAAATTATACATTTTGGCATACTCTATTGAAATCTTCTCATACTTTTGAGACATATCTATCTCTCTTGTTCCCTCAGAGAGTCTCTTTGCAAAATTATAAAAATATCTTAACTGGGTAATGGTTTCTAATATCAATTTTGATTGAATAGGATTCTCTTTCATCTCTTTCTCTCTGTTTGGACCACTCCTTCCCCATGTTCTTATTAATTTCTCAGCAGAAGATAATCGAGAGCCAACAATAACCTTTGGTAGTAGAATTTTCTTCTTCTCACCAGTTTCTAAATCTTTAAAATATTTTAGTGTTGGCATATCACCAGACCTTATACATTGTTTTATGCTTTCAAGCTTCTTCTCTAGCTCATCTTTTTTAGAAGAAAAGCAGACATCAACACCCAGACCCATATACTGGAATAATTCTTTGTTTTTAAAAACATTTACAACATCAATACCATTCTTTATATCATCATAAGTAGAAGAAGGAAAAGACTTACAATTTTTTCCGAACCATTCACTATTTCCTATCTGATCAGCAATCATAGCCTCATAAATATCTGAAATATCTTTCAAATATTTTTCTTCTTCTGTGATATTTTCCCATTTTGATTTTAATTCTTCTATATCTTTTTTGTCTTTATTCACTTCTTCTTGCCCATATATATCAGAAAAATCATCTTCCTTAGGTTTATTTTTTAAAACTTCTAATCTTTTTAATTTAAGTACATCCACAAATTCTCTATCTTCAAATAGAGGTTTTGGAGTAAAAGATACAACTTTATTTTCAAAATTCATATTTATATTATACACCCTATGCCTCCAATTTAAAATCCGCCCCATTCAGGGGCGGATTTTAAATTATCGATTATGCTTGAGGATTCTCTACTGTCTCTTCTTTGGGCTCTGATACAGGAGCTACTGGTTCTGCTTCTACTGGAGCACTTGCTTTACAGCAATCTGTTCCCTTTTTACATTCTCCATCTTTACAATCAGCACCTCCCTTGCACTTACATGAGAACATTGCACGAATTTTATCAAAAAATTTCATAATTTATATCTTAAAAATCTAATAATGCGACTAAATGTATTATATCATAAATATGATTATATGATATTATATAATCATGAAAAACAAGCAAAGAATTAATGTCTCTGGATACAGAGGTATCTGGGGCGACACTCTTAGTAAGGAAATTGTCGTATTATACACTCGTGCTTTTGTTAGATTTTTAAAAGAGAAGACTGATACACCGACAGTACTTATCGGCCGAGACGGTCGTGAAAGTGGACCAGAAATAAAAGAGATAATCCTAAATGAATTAAAGAATTTGGGAGTGATAGGTATCGATGGCGACATACTCCCCACCCCGACAGTCTTATTCTCTGTGCGTAATCATGGATATACAGGCGGTATTATAATCACGGCTTCTCATAACCCTATCGAATACAATGGGCTCAAGTTTGTAAATGACAAAGCCCTCTTCACTATTAAAGAAGAGGTAGACAGAATAAATAAATATTACGAAGAAGAGATTGAGAAATTTGAGCGAGAGCTCGTTGTTTCAGGAAGCCTTACGGAAGGCGACGGCCTGAGTACGAGCAAAAAACCTAGTAAGGTTTTATTGTGTGCTGACGGAAATAATGAGCCGAGCGAAAATTTAAATATTCCTAACTTTCTCAAAGAACATGCCGACAGAATAATTGCGAATGTAAATGTAGAAGCTATTCGTTCCAAGAAATTTAAAATAGTGGTAGATATGATAAATGCTTCTGCTTGTGCTATGGATCCATACTTCCTAGAACAATTAGGAGTGGAATTCATCCCTATTAACAACATTCCGAATGGCAAATTTGGCCACAGACCTGAACCTATCCGTGAAAATTTATTAGAAGTAGAAAATATAGTAAAAGAGAATAAGATAGACATAGGTTTTGTCCACGACCCAGATGCAGACAGACTAGTCATTGTGAATGATAAGGGAGAAGTAATATCCGAAGAAAATACTATCGCTCTCGCAATTGAGAATGTCATTTCGAAAAATCCAGGAAGGAGTATTGTGCTTAACCTATCCACATCAAGGAGAGGAGAAGATATAGCCATAAAATATGGCAGTAAATGCTTCCGAACCAAGATAGGAGAAGGCTTTGTAGTCGATGGTATGATGAAACACGATGCAGTAATCAGTGGTGAGGGTAACGGTGGAGTCATCTACCCTCTCATAAACACAGCTCGTGATAGCTTCGTAGGGATAGCTCTAATATTGGAGATGATGGCTGAGAGGAATAAAACTATTAGTGAATTAGTAGATGAAATACCAAAGTACGTTATTAAAAAAGATAAATGGTCTGTAGAAGGAGTAAACCTATCTGAAATATATACAAAGTTAAAGACTATTTTTAATGATGCAAAGGTAGATGAGCAAGATGGAATTCGTTTTGACTTTACTGATGGGTCATGGATACATCTAAGACCTTCAAATACAGAACCGATAATCCGACTCTTCGGCGAAGCTAAAATACAGGAAAGAATAGATGAACTTTTCGAAGAAGCAAAGAAGGTAATGGGTTAAAGAACTATTCGAATTTTTCTTTGTGCACGAACTCCCCTATCTTCGTTCTCTTTATATCCAAAGCTAGACTGGGAATTCCTAGGAATTTACCTAATTCATGAGCGATAACTCTTACATAAACTCCTCCACCACAAGAAACCCTTAATTTCAGTGTCTTATAAATAAAATCTTTTTTATCAATTAACTCTTCTTCCCAGACAGAGATTATTTCTTCTTGCCTGAAATCACCTTTCACTAGGGAGATATCCTTCTTCACTTTTTCTAACAAATCTATACCTGTAATTTTATCTTCATTTATTATTTCTATACTATTCACAAAAACATCGTGTGAGGGAATCTCTATTTCGTCCAGTTTCCCCTCTCTCGCCCATTGCCACAAAGACTTACCTTCTACTGTCCTAGAAGAATAAGGTGGGTATGACTGACTGAATCGCCCTGTGAAATTTAATAAATTTTCTTGTATTGTTTGAATTTGAATGGTGGAACAAAAAGAACTATTTGAATTAATTTTCCCCATCACATCATAAGTATCTGTCGCAAAACCAAAGAGGATTGTGAGCTCGTATTCTTTTGGAAGACTTAGATATTCGTCCTTCTTCATACATTCATCACCAACGAGAATAACTAAGGTTCCCTCTGCTAAAGGATCGAGACGTCCCGCATAAGTCATGGGCAAATGAACGAGATTTTCGTCCCCTTTTTTCAGTTCGTTTATAGAATCTAAGGGCGTCTGCCCCTTCTTCTTATTTATAATGATTACCTTGTCTAACATATTGCTATAATAACATATATATGCTAATATGGTTTCTAGGTAGGTAATCTATTTTATTCTATCGGAGACACAAATTGAGAGAAAGAATAAACAATCAAATAAGAGCTAGCGAGGTTCGTGTAATCTCAAGCGAAGGTGTCAACCTTGGTGTTTTGAGTTTTAAGGACGCCATGGCATTAGCCGACAAAGATGGTTTTGATTTGATTGAAATAACTCCCAATGCGAATCCCCCAATAGTTAAAATAGCAAATTTTGGTAAGTATCAATACGAACAAAATAAAAAGCAAAAGAAAGCAAAAGCAGGCTCAAAAGCTACAGAAACCAAATCTATTCAAATAAAGATTGGAACTGGAGAAAACGACCTTGCTCTAAAGGCTAGAAAAGCTTCAGAATGGCTCAAAGAAGGTCATCGAATCAAAGTAGAGCTATTCTTATCAGGAAGATCCAAGTATATGCCAGACCCATTCCTAAAAGAAAGACTAGATAGAGTGCTTCACCTAATAACAGAGAACTATAAAATAGCAGAAGATTATAAAAAAGGTCCAAAAGGTCCAACTATAACAATAGAGAAGGACAAAGTTTCAACATTAAAAGTATAAGTTAATTTGTATGAGTATAAAAACGAACAAATCACTAACAAAACGTTTGAAGATAACAAAGAATAAGAAGATCCTAGCGAGAGCTCCAGGATTCAATCATTTCAATGCGAGACAGTCTCGAACAAAGCAATTGAATGGTAAAGGAATGCAAGGTTTTGCTATTTCAAATAAGAATGCTCGCACATATCTTGCGACTTCTAAGATATAGAGTTTATTAATTACAAATTACTAATTTAAATATATGACAAGAGTAAAAAGAGGAGTTATAAAGAATAAAAGGAGAAAGAATGTGCTCGTTCAAGCGAAAGGTTTTCGTTTCGGTAGAAGTAAGAAGGAAGCACAAGCAAAAGACGCATTAAGACACGCAGGTGCTTACTCATTCGCTCACAGAAAAGACAAGAAAGCAGATGCTCGTAGTCTCTGGACAGTACGAATCAACGCTAGTGTCAGAGCTCTAGGTATGCCTTATAGTAAATTCATCGATGGATTGAAGAAGAAAAACATCCTTGTGGACCGAAAAATCCTTTCTGAAATAGCACAGAAGAACCCAGCAACATTCGAAAGAATAGTAAAGAGTATATAGACCCCTCCGCCTTTGGCACCTCCCCTTAGCAGGGGAGGAAAAATACAAATACAGATAAATCAAATGCACCGCGACTACGTCGCGGTGCTTTTGATTTATCTTAATAATTCTGTGACTAATGCTACCATCTGGTTTTTATTCTTCGGATGACTCTCAGCAATCAGAAGAGTAAGTGTTGTAAGAGTAGCTGGATTTATATTCCTAAAACCTTTAACTCAAGAGAAACCCATGTACCTGCAAATTCTTTAATTAAATCGAGAATTGCTTTTGGATCAAGTGTAACACTCTCTGGTAATAGATTTTGAATACTTTCTACCGTTTTCAAGAAAGAGTCATAATTCTTGCCTATCTGTTTACGATTTATCGTATAACCTTTGGTTATATGCTCTCGTAAGGTCTTAGTAGCCCATATACGAAAATTTGTAGCTTGTTTAGAATTAACCCTATACCCTACTGATAAAATAACATCTAGATTATAGTGTTTAATTTCACGCTCAATATTTCTATTTCCTTCTTTTTGAACTATCCGGAAATTCCGGATAGTTGATTTTTCTACAAGTTCCTTAGTTTTAAAAATATTTATTAAATGCTCATTTATTGTTCTCACATTTACATTAAAAGCATTAGCAATCTGTGCCTGTGTAGCCCAGATTGTCTCACTCTTAACATCCCCACGAAGCTCTAATGTTCCACTCTTAGTTTGGTATATAACTATTTTATTTTCATTTATCTTTTTCACAAATTAAGTATAACACAATAAAAACAAAGCACCGCTACGTAGTCGCGGTGCTTTTGTATTATTTAATTATTTTATCTTTATATAGTTATCTACTAACCCTGCGCACCTGACCCATCTACAGGATCATCGCCCTCTCCTTCACCTGCACCCTCACCTCCCCCTACTTCAGTTCCATCACCATCACCAACTCCATCATCACCAGGAACAACAGCTGGTGGAACTAGAGGAGCTACTGGATCTGAAGAGACAGCCTTATCGACTGATCCTTCGCCTCCAACAGAAACTTCTATTTTAGTGCACACACCTTCCACTAATTCGTAATCATCAGCACTTTGAATTCCATCCATATCATCAGGGCATACATCTTCAGCATCTCCATCTTCTACTTTTGGAACCATGGGGGCGCCATCTCCGTCGTTAATCACTTCCTTTAATTCTCTTAATTCACTAGCATTTATACAGACTGGTTCTTCATCCCCTTCTTCCATCAAGCAAATCTCTCCTGTGAAAATTCTTGTAATCTTATTCGTTGCATTCCCCAACCATGCCACAATACTATCTCGGAATGAATTGGCTATTGTATTACCATTTTTGTCTAATTCAAATTCATTTATGCCTTCTACTTTTAGATTCATCTCTTGGAGAGCTTTAATGGTATAAGGGATGAGATTTGAATAAGCGATGGATTTCAATCCTTCACCAGTGAGAGGGTTGATACGGTCTTCGTCTGTGAATACTAAGTCTGGAAATAGTTGTTCCATCTCTTGAGCAATGAAACCGATGTGTTTGTTGTCTTTACCATTCTCATCTACTTCATACTCTTCGGTGTTCCAGTTGTAGGTTACTGGGGTTAGAGTGAGTATCTTCTCTAGAGTTGTGGATGGTAGTTCTATTTCTTCATTTAATTCGAATTTAACTTGTTCTCCGTCTGGTGTTTGTTCTAGTGTAGTTATGTTCTTCTTGAGAGAGATATCGGAGGAACATGATAGTGACGTAGTAATTGGATCAATGTCACAGTATCCTGCTGTATTTGTAAATCGGGCTACTTTACCAGTAATACTACTTCCTCCGACGTATAGGACATTACCTGTACCGATGGTGGTGGTGTTACTTCCGTTACCGATGGTGTTGTATCCGATGACGATTTCGTTGGTGCTACCGTCGACGAGAGCTTTAGTTCTAGAGCCGAGGAAGATAGAACTGGAGGAAGCAGTTAGAACCGTTGAGCCATTAGAGATATATCTTCCTGACTCATAACCTTCGGCTACATTATTATTACTAACACTATTCGCTGTACCTGTACCCGTACACGGTGTTCCATTATGAGTAAAGAATGTACCTATATTATTATCTGATGCACCACAGACCATAAAATTAGTACTTTCTGTTGTTTTAATTACATACGAGAATCCTGTTATTAATGATCCTGCTGATTGTGGCCAGCCAATACTATGAAGAGCATAATATCCATTAGCGGTATTATTATTACCAGCAGTGTTGGAAGACAAAGAAGAAATACCATTGGCTGTATTTTTACCACCAATAGTGTTCGAGTATAAAGAATAATGACCAGTGGCTATATTTTCATAACCAGTAGTATTGGAGTATAGAGAGCCATAGCCAGTGGCAGTATTAGAAGACCCTGTGGTATTGGAGTATAGAGAATGATAACCATTTGCAGTATTAGAATAACCTATAGTATTGGAATATAAAGACTGATAACCATTTGTGGCATTACGATAACCTGTAGTGTTGAAATATAAAGACTGATAACCATTTGCAGTATTAGAATGACCTGTGGTGTTGGAGAATAAAGAATAAGAACCTACTGCTGTATTGTAATCTGCAGCATTTGTTCCTCCGCTTGCAGCCGACTTTCCTGCCTCATAACCTAAAAATGTATTAAAATAAGCACCTGAAACTAAATTAAGTCCGGCATTTGTTCCACCTAGAGTATTATAATCTGCATTACTAGATAAAGGCTGTTGATCTAATTGATATCTAATTCCTCCATTTGTAGCAGTAAAGTATAAATGTGAATTATGGAATTCTATTGCACCAGCTTCGGTTGTAGTTAATGCTGTTCCTGATGTAAGTTTAAGAGGAGCTGTACCTGTTGTTGCAGTACCAGCTGATAATGTTAAACCTTTTGCGTACAATCTTGCAGATGGAGTAGATGAGCCGAAGTATACTCCAGATAAAGAATTATTCCCTATAACTGCTGTATTACTTCCAGCACCTGTTGCATTGTAGCCAATAACGATTTCGTTATCACTACCGTCAATTAATGCTTTGGTGTCTGCACCGATAAAAACCGAATTAGATACATTAACCAATTCAGTGGAACCATTAGCTATATATGCACCTGATTGATAACCGAGAGCGGTATTATTAGAACCATCATCACTTTTATTCAAAGATCTAAACCCATTGGCAGTGTTATTATTACCAATGGTATTAAAATACAGAGCGGAAGTACCATTTGCAATATTATTAGAACCAGTGGTATTCATATATAAAGAATAAATACCACTAGCCATATTATTAGAACCTTCAGTATTAGAATACAAAGATTGAGTACCATTGGCAGTGTTGCGATAACCTGTTGTATTTAAAAGTAAAGACTGATAACCACTAGCAGTGTTCTCATAACCAGTGGTGTTGGAATATAAAGAATAAAAACCATTAGCAGTATTGTCATAACCAATAGTATTAGAAAATAGAGAATAGGAACCATTAGCGGTATTCTCATAACCGGTATCGTTTCTATGTAAAGAATAAGCACCATTAGCAGTATTGTCATAACCTATAGTGTTGGAAGATAAAGACTGATAACCATTAGCGGTATTCTCATAACCAGTATAGTTTCTATGTAAAGAATAAGCACCGTTAGCAGTATTGTCATAACCTGTAGTGTTTGAAAATAAAGAATTAGCGCCATTAGCAGTATTGTCATAACCTATAGTGTTGGAAGACAAAGACTGATAACCATTAGCGGTATTATAAGAGCCTGTGGTGTTATAATAAAGCGCAGCTGTTCCAACTTTTGTATTATAATTTAAATCACTAGATATACTTAAATCTTGATTAATCAAATTTATTTCACCCCAATACAAATCCCCACCATCATTATATAAAACATTATTAGTATTATCTGGTACTCCGTTATTCAAATACAAACCACCAGAAGTAGCGACTGAACCATCAATGAATAAATTACCACTAATTCCCAAATCTCCACCTGTATATAAATTATTGTTTATACTACCTGAACCGAAAGATACACCCTCTGCTTCACCTAACTTCACTAGGACAATATTCTCACCAGAAACATCTATGTATGAGAAATATTTTGAACTACCATCTATTGATACCTGACTAAGGAGGTAATCATATCTATACATCGCAGGAGATGCAAATGATTCAAATGAAGACGTCTCAATACTAGAGCAAGATTCATTAGAACATTTAATATAATCTAAAACAATTTCATCATTACCTACATTATATCTTACACCTGATATCTGAGGAATATCACTATCATCTATCTCTAAATCTAAAGACTGATAACCATCCATATAATTAGTATCATAGATGTCTGTTACTTGACTACAAGTCCAATCAGGATTCTCACGATAACAACCACTGCCATTACCTACATTTAAATATGCGAGGAAAATATTGATAGCATCAGAAGTACTAGCTTCTGCTTTGTTAATAAATCCTATGGTATTAAATAAAGAATTATTGTTAAAAGCTGCTGGTCCTCCTCCAGATGAAGTTGGAGCTATAATATAAGCAATATATGGGATACCTTGACTGTTCACATCTAGACTTGTCGATAAATCACTACGAAAAGGATAATCATTACTATTAATCAAATCAACTATCGTTGAAGTTGGGGCTGTACAGTCTGCATCATTACAAACATTATAAGTTATGTATTCTTCACCATAACTATTTCGATAGTTTGTTATAAACCTAGGGAATCCATCTTCCTCATCTATATACATGAAGTCACCAAGCCCACCTTCACTCAGGAAAAAACTGTTACTAGAATCCTCCATAGCAACAACATTACAATCCCAATCTGGATTTAAAACATAATCATCTAAATTCTCATCATAGTAATAGCAAGAATCGCCATTACCTGCATCATTCTGCTTCGCGATAGATACACTATCATTATACGTATCAGGATCATAAGAACTATAGATAATGTATGGATTGTTATCACTATCAAGAGCAGTGGAATGTGAATAATAATTCATCTCTGCTATATCAGAACCGCCGGTATGGTTACACCCATCAATAGCAGAGCATACAGAA
>Ga0209800_10001950_pt1 | contig 19394 bp, 15 predicted proteins | sample Higcelweek8metaG_FD_187174 | JGI IMG/M metagenome (GOLD analysis project Ga0209800, IMG submission 187174) | Freshwater pond sediment microbial communities from the University of Edinburgh, under environmental carbon perturbations - High... | ecosystem: Environmental > Aquatic > Freshwater >...
AAGGCGTTCAGCTGATGAGCGTTGGCTCGATGTACGAATTTATTATCCCAGCCAATTTAGCTTATGGACCCCGCGAGCTACCGGGCATTCCGGCTAACTCAACCTTGGTTTTCAAAGTTGAATTATTGGGAATCGAAAAATAATTCTCTGAAAATAATTCTATGAAGCCCGCTCTGTGCGGGCTTTTTTGTGTAGTGCTCATTACGAAAGAGTTTATAAAGTAAAAAGTTTTTAAAGTTATAAAGGTGTTTGGTAGTCCGCCGTGGCGGATATACGGTAGAAATAAAACGTTTATCCCAAAAATTACTATAGTTGGTTCCTTTGAAAACGACGACTCCGCCTCCGGCGGAGTAAACTCCCTCGTCGAATATTAATAGCCCGATGCCCTGAATGCTGAGTATGCGAAGCTCAGGGCTGCGGGGACCTGTCTGCCAGTTTAACTGCAACAGGCAGGCCAGGCAGGCAGAGCTCGCAAAGCACCTTTGAGTTGGAAAATCCCACGACGAGCCTCGCAATCCCACACAAATGGACTGAAAGCATAAAGCATAGAGAATGTGCACAATCACCAAATCATTAAGCTTTAAATTTTTAAGCTTTAAGCTAAGGAAAAGTCGAGGCTGCAACAAACCTTATTTAAACACACGTCGCACCCAGACCAGGAGCACAAGACTTCCTGCCACCAGGTAATAGTAAAACGTGAGAAAACGCCATATAAGCGCCAATACCGGCGCCAATCCGGCGATAACAAACATGCCCAGATAATCGGAGAAAATCCATTCGGCAATACCACTGGCGCCTGGTGTAGGACTTACGAGCATAACCACCCACATGAGCAATTGCCGCACATACAATTGAAGGTAATCGACTCCCGGCATAAAAGCCATGATGAGACAATTGATAATAAAAAAGCGTGCAGTCCAGGCCAGAAACGTAAATAAAAATGCTTTGAGCCAATAGCTCAGCGGCTGCCCTTTAAGTTCTTTGCTGCTGACAATCAGATCGCGCGACATGCGGTTGGCACGTCCTTTCCAGCGACGAATAAGTTTAAAACGGAAAAAATAGCGAACTACTTTTCCGAATAAATGCGGAAATACAAAAACAGATGTAGTGATAAACAAAGCCAGACAAGCCAGGTATATGTAACCACCCCAGAAAATCCAACCCGACGAAAACGGCATTTCGCTCAGGGTAAATCCGAAAACATCGGTGAAGCTCAACAGTGCAAATGCAATCGGTATCAGAATGATGAAATACAATTCATCAAGCAGCGATGAAAGCATGACAACGGCTGTTGTACGGCCAAGCTCCACACCTTCTTTATGCACCACAATCAGCGCCATGGCACTGCCACCAATAAACGAGGGCATCACCGAAGTACCGAATTCCCAGAGTACCACACATTGAAACAATTGTTTCCAGCTAAGCTTTTTATGCGTCAGATGCCGCAAACGAACCATGTTCAAAAAGTCCCGGATCAGTAGAAACAATACGGCTGCAAGAATCCACAAAATGGTTTTATAGCCCCAATCCAATTGTCCCAACATCCGATAATCAAACGATTTCCCGATCAGATAGGCTGAAATACTCAGGCCAAGCGCAATCGGAATGATGATGCGCCATGTAGAGAAATACTTCAGAAACGATCGTTTGTTTTCGGTTGCCATTTGAGTATGCGAAGATATGAAAATACGAAATACGAAATCAGAAATATGAAATACGAAACACTATATGTGGAAATATGAAAATGTGACGACTTCGTCGTATGTGGGAATATGAGCGAAGTTTTGAACACTGAACAAGGAACATGGAAGTGTGAAATGTTGAAATAAATACGAGATACGAACCAGGCGTAAGGCATAAGGCGTAAGGCATAAGGTCCCGCTCCGCCGCGGCGGACGTCGGGATAAAATCCAGGCGTAAGGAGCTCGAGTGCATACACGTTTACCCCAAAAATGACTATAGTTGGTTCCTTTGAAAGCGACTACGGACGTAGTCGAACAATAATAGCCTTGGGCGACAGCCCCAGGGACAAAGGAGACGCAAAGCACCTTTGAAAAAACGTAATTAAATACGAAATATGAAACGCGAAATCAGAAATACGAGATATGAAATGATGTGACGATCACGTGAAACGTGACAAGTTCACGTATGTGACGACTTCGTCGTATGTGCGGCTTCGCGTCCGCCGCGGCGGATGAAATACGAAATACTATATGTGGGAATATGAAAAGGGTAAAACAAAATCCAGTTACAGTATCACTTGTTCCAGCGATGCGAAAATCGGGCGATTCGCTTCAACTCTTTTATATAATCGCCTTTTTTATTCCACAGAATACCGGAATTATTCAATGCTTCAATAAGTTTCTTTACATCTATACTTTCCGGGAAAGAGTAAAATTTGTTTGTCAGTTTATCAAATTCAGGTTCAGTCATTAAAACACAAGCCTGCACAAACAAATCCGTGTATTTTAAAATTAAACAGCTAAGTAATTCAGCATCCAAATTACTGTCACCAAGGCTGCATAATAATGTACGGACATTGCCTGGGGTCTGATCAAATTGTCCTTTTTGAATACTCCTAAGTTTAAAAGCTTTTGCCTGATAGATGGAATCAGTTATTGCAACTGCCCATTCTTTCTGTATCTCAAGCTGTACTTTCATATCCCAATAGCAAGTATTTTTTAATGCTGAATCTTTAAACTGCATCAAGGTCTTCGAATAAACTTCAGAACTTCCGGAATATCCTATGTCTGTCAAGCAGTATTCAAAAAGCTGCTTTTTATCTTCAAGGAATTGAAATTTATTCAGAATAAAAACCACGCGCTTACTGCATTCACTCTCCACAGCAAGCATTGTGCGACTTGCTAAAAATCTGTTACGACGTAGTTCAAACCCATTTTCTTTTCGTATCATTGAAAATTTCTTTCCTGAAAAAATTCCAGAACTATCTCTTACAAGCGTGTCGCCATCAATCTGCCAGTAGTAGAAATCAAAATTTGCACGACGGATGATTTTAAATTCATACGAAATACTATCGAGCGGGAAAGCTACAGAATAGACCAGATCTTTCTGTCCGAACAGCAAGGTTGTGTCCTGAGCACTAACCAGTGACTCAGCAAAAATAAAAATAACTGCAATCAACGCTTTATTCATGCACATCAAATAAGCAGGGCTCAAACAAATGATTCTATTCATTAAATTCAGCCACTAAAGTAAAAATAAAACGCAAATTGATCGTTTTTATTCCAGTTTGCAATGAAAATACATTTACCGAACAATTGCATACATTTGCAGGACGCCATCGCACTACAAAAACAAAGAAACAACCATGAAAATAAATCAATTGAAAGTGTTTTGCGTTTGCCTTCTGATACCAGGCTTTTGCACACTGAAGGCACAAACAGATGCAACAACTTTAACCAATGAGGCCAGGTACTCGCCAAGCATCTATGGAACATATTATGATGCAAAAAGAAGTTTTTTTGAAAGCATGCCTAATGACACAAACGAAATAATTTTTCTGGGAAACAGCATCACCGACATGTGTGCCTGGAATGAGCTTTTCGGAATGCAAAATATTAAAAACCGCGGAATCAGCGGCGATGTCATCAATGGCGTGATTGACCGACTTGAAGAAGTAGTAAGCTCCTATCCGAAAAAAATATTTTTAATGATCGGAACAAACGATCTGGCCAGAAAAAAAAGCATTGATCAGATTCTTGCTGATTATGAAAAACTCATAACGCTGATTATGCAGAAAACACCGAAAACGCAGCTCTATCTGCAAAGTGTCTTGCCAACAAAGAATCAGGCAACCCGAAACAACAACGACATTATTGAAATCAATAAAGGAATTGTTGCCCTTGCAAAAAAATATTCACTGACCTATATCAATCTTTTTGATTTGTTCAAAACAAATGAGAATGAACTGAACATGAATTATTCGTTCGACGGACTGCACTTAAATGGACAAGGGTATTTGCTGTGGAAAGAGGCGGTGATTGAATATGTTGAAAAATAAAACAGAGATGATTCCGGGAGAAGTTGTGCTATAAAAACAATCAGCACACATTGACAATTCCACGTTGACGAAGTGTCGACGGAATTTGGCGGAAAGACAACTACATAAGCTGAAGAAATCAAGGATTGATCAACAACAATTTATCTTTCATTAAATTTGCACCATCACTGAAAACGCAAACAGAATTACTATGAAAAAAATGCGCACAATCATATTAATCATCCTGATTGTTTTAAACGCCATGGTTCTGCTTGGGCAGATATGGCCGGATGGCGCTCCACCATTTGCGGGGGTGATTAATATTCTGTTTCTGTCATTCAGTATGCTATATTTTATTCTGGCACTGATGAAAAAAATATAAGGACGCTTTTTTCAAATAAAGCCCTAAAACAACTATTAATTATTCTTCATCGTCCACAATTCAACAGGAACAAATAAAACACGCCGGTATTCGTTCTGGCAGGAAATCACTTTATTATAAAAATATTTCTACTTTTACAAAATCTATCTGTAATTGTTTGCTGAATACGCTGTTAAATAAAGCAGGGCAACAAACTTTACCGATAGATTCATAAAGGTCTGAAGTGCCCGTCAATATTCATCATAAAACAATATCACATGAGAACAAAGAGTCAACTTTTCATTATGAACGTGCTTAAAATCTGCATCATTCTGAGTGCCTTTACAGCCCTCATCTCATGCAAAGAGACACCCGGGGAAACTACTGGTCGCACCGAAATATCGCTTGACAGTGTAACAATAATGCCACGTCTGACAAATAATATGACGATCAATCTGGAAATTAAAAAAACCAGAAAAATTGAAAACAATATAAATCCCCAAACCGCCAGTTCAACCTGGGATGTAGAATTAAAAATAAATAAATCCGGTAATAATCAATGGTTGGGAAGCTGGAATATTAAAAGAATCAGAGTGCCATCAAACAGCAATGCATTAAGCAAAAAACTCGAAGGTATTGCACTTGGATTTGATTATAAATTCAGCCTTGATTCGACCGGCTCAGTAATAGAATTACTGAACTGGAAGGAAATAAGAAACAAAGGGCTGCAGGCCATGGAAGCAATTATTGCCAACACCAAACAATTTGAAACACTTGATGAGCAGGTTGAAAATCAAATTCGCAGCACCATTGGAGGAATGTTTGAATCAAAAGAGATGGTGGAAACCTTTGCCATGCAGGAGGTATTGTTGTATTTTACGCTCAGTGGCATGGGATTTTACAAAGCCGATACTGTTGAGTTTTATACATATACCACAAATCCTATAACATACGATTTAATCGGTATGACTGTCAAATCCGTTTTTCAAAAAGCGTATTCAGACTCCACCTGCGATATTCAGGTTATTCAGACCGTTGACAAACAGGACATGAAAAAGACATTGTCCAACACCATGAATAGTCTCGCCACAAAAAAAACATCGAATATCAACAAAGAGAATGTTGATGTTAAAGTGATTACAAATTTCACTGTTTCTCTAACAACCGGATTAGTTGAAAAAGTAACATCCACAAAGGAAATAACGGCCGGTACGGAAAAAAGAACGGATATTATTGAGATTACCAGAAAAAAAGGGAAATAGAATTCCAAAAGAGCTGTTTTAGGCTGAATAAGGTGTTTTATAATTGCCACTCATCAACAATTCCCCGTTGATATAATTTGTGGCACATACGAATTGCAAAGTCGTTTTCGTTGTATTTTTGACCTATGTGCCGCACTATGTCTATCCGTAAAACACTTTTGCTGTTGCTGATTCCGGTGGTATTTTCCTCCTGTACCGGTTTGCGTGAGCATATCCGCGAGCGGCAAACGGCCACGCACGGACCTCCCAAAAAAGCACACGATTACAGCAAAAACCGCACGGAGAAAAAAGACATTGTACGTGCTGACACCCTTGCCAACACAAAGGAACGAAAGGCTCCGAAAGGCGTGTACGCCAAATACAGCGAAAAATGGAAGGTCGAATTATGCGGAAACGAAGACGCAAAATTTCTCGAAGAAATAGACTCATGGCTGGGTACACCCTATGTGTACGGTGGCAAAAGCAAACAGGGAACCGATTGCAGCGGCATGATTCTGACCATGTATAAAACGCTCTACAATCTATCGCTTAACCGCAGCGCCAACGACATGCAGAAAGATGTTCGCTTTATTGATATCGATAAAGCACAACTGGGCGATGTACTGTTTTTTAAAATCAGCGGCGACCGCGTAAGTCATGTTGGCTTATACCTGGGCAACCGACGCTTTATACACGCCACCACCAGCAAAGGCGTCATGATTAGCAGCCTCGACGAAGACTATTATTCGAAACGATACTTTAAATGCGGGCGGATAATCGCGATGGAAAGACAATAGCGCGGAATACGCGCCAATTGTAAGTTTGTAAAGTTATTAAGTTGAAAGTTCATAAAGACCCTTCAAAGTTGCCAGTATTCAGTTGCCAGTAGCCAGTGAAATTTTACTCACAACTGACCACTATATCAAACTCGCTACTGACTCCGCCGCGGCGGATCCCAACTGACCACTATAAACTACTCACTCCGCCGCGGCGGATGACCACTATCACAAACTCGCTGACCACAATAAATATTAGGGTCGAATAAAAAAATAAAGCAGCCCGAATTCTTTGAACCCGAGCTGCTTTTGAATGGATCGTAAATAAATATTGCATTAAAATAAATGATTACCGGTATTCATAAAATCTTTTTTTACAATCACTTTTGCTATGGGAAAGTCTTTCAAAATTCATTTATTCAAACGAGTGAAAAAGGTCCGCAAAAAAAATGCATTTAAAATCTCAAGGTAAATTGACAACTCCTCTTATTCAAAATCTTCAGGAAGGCCAAGCCTTGCTTTCAGTCTCTGGTTGTACTGATTGGCATATCTAATAGCTTCGTCCAAAGTCATGTAATGAGTTTGCCATTTATAACTTGAAGGATCTGGCACCATTGCAATAAACAACATGGATGATAGGAAACCAATCACCCCATAAGTGATCAACGCATCAACATTAGGATCTAAAAGAACACCAATCAACAAGCTGGGAACAGAAGTGATAATCAGTGTTGCCCCAATTGCTAACCAACCATTCCCTTTTTTTGAATACTTCTGATACTCCTCCCTATCACGTTCTATTCTCTGGAGAGCATTCTGATTATTTGTAAGGCTTGCGAAGGATTGTTCAGAAATTTTTTTCACGCCTCCTTGTGTCACAAACCAGTCTTCTACAGCAGTTGTTGTTGATGTAGAGGTTGTATTTGTTTTCCCATAGCTCGTAGCAACGTAGTACCCTGGGAAGGTGGTACTTTTTGTTTTAGACTGTTCGTTCGTCTGCGTTACATATTTTGTGCTGATCATCACCGATAGTTTGGAATTACGATACTCCTGTTGCTCAGAATATTTTGATTCCAGAATTTTCTCTTGGGTAGCATTGTCGTTCTTAACAAGAATGGTCGTCACCTCCCCTGCTTTTACAGTAATGAGTTCTCCATAAACAATCGCATCACTTTTTGTAATTTTAAGGTAGTGAGAACCAGCAACGACTGAATCAATATTGATAATATCCGTACCCTTATTTTCCTCATCCAGAAAGACCTGTACGCCTTTAATTTCAGAAAATATTTTTATGGTTCCTTTTTGTGCCTGAGCAGTAAATATACTAAGCACACAAAAAATCAGAATTAATCCAGTGTTTATATGTGTTTTCATAATTATGCTGCCTTTGTTTATCGTGCCAGCTACGCACTTTTTATGTTAAAAATAAACGCTAACAAATATACACTACATACAGATTTTTTATATGCAGTAACAACAGGCATTTCCCCGGAAAATTCCGGCATTTATGGGGGGGGCGAGAATTCTTTATATGGTGATCACTTTGTTTTTAATGGCCCAAACAACCATTTCAACCATATTCTTGATATCGATATCGTAATTCTCTTTTAGCTTGCGTTTGATATTATCTTTGAACGATGTAACAACATCTTCTGTAATGCACATTTTTGAGGCAATTTCTTTGGCGCTGAGCCCCTGTGATAATAATTGGATCATTTGAATCTCGCGCTGAGTCAGGCCAAAATGGTGTTCTTTCTTTAAAATGGATATCAGTTTTTTCTGATTGTTGATGATAACCCGGGTTGCTTCTTTTATATTGAAAGTCTCTCCAAGACAAAATCCTCCACCCTTCAATACTTCTTCTATGGCCATTCCGATTTGTTCAATGCCACAATCCTTCAGCAAATAGCCATCAGCGCCGGCCTCAATGGCATCTAAAACATACTCGTAATCAGACCTACCAATGGAAGAAGATATAAGTCCGGAAAGAATAATGACTTTTATGCTTTTAAATTCTTCGGTCTTTTTCAGTGATTCGGTGATGTTAATGCCACTAGTTTCCTGAAGGATATTGTCCATTACAATAATATCGGGCTGTACACCGCTACCGAGCAACAGCATCAGATCCTCTTCATCTGCTGCTTCGCCGCAAATCTGATAACATGGATAAAATCTTTCCAGATTCTGTCGTAATCCATCTCTGAAAATTTTATGATCATCTACAAGAACCAGATTTGCTTTCATATTGAAATTATTTAGTTATTGACATACAACGGAATTGTACAACTTATGCTAAAGCCGTCTTTGTTTGATTGCAAAACAATTTGTCCATTCTGCTCCGCAACAAAATATCTGATCAAAGACAAACCCAGCCTGCTGCTGCCAGTATCATCGGGCGTTGATTTGGAATTGAATGCATCTACGGCCTCTTTACTCATGCCTTTTCCATTGTCGGCAAATGTAATCCGAAGGTTCGGACCTTCACTTACTCCGTTGATTTGAATTTCCACACCTCGTCCGCCATGTTTCAAAGAATTGTCTATCAGATTTCGTAATATCAGTTGCATCATATCCGGATCGGCCGACAATGTTACATCCGGCATCTGGTCAATGATTACAGATGCATCAGTTTGTTTTGCCGCAAAATGGCAAAAGGAAACCACTTTTTCGACAAGAGGTTTGATGGATACCGGCTGCAGATTGCATTTCATCGATCCCCGCTGCAAGGCAGCCCAACTCAGCAAATTATCGAGCAATAATTTGCGGCGGATATTTTGAGTTTCAATTTCCTTCAGCGATGAAAAGAGTTCCGTTTCCCCTTTCTGCTCAGCCAGGCTGATTGCGGGTTTCAATAAGTAGTCTGTTGCAATCAGAGGACCTCTGAGGTCATGTGCAATGATGGAGAAAAATAAATTTCTTGTTTTATCAAGTTGGCTGAGATAGTCATTTGCACGCTTTTTATTTTTCCCTGAGCGATACAGAACTATTCCAACAACAGCAAGCAACAGAGCCAGAATAACGACCCCAAAAACAATCAGCTTACTCTTTCTCAACTCAACAAAATACTTGTTTCTTTCATGGTCAATAAATGCCTGATTGGTAATCTGACGTCCAAGTTTATTAATCCAGAAATACTCACGTTCATTCGCAAGCGAATCAACTTCAGCTGTAAACAAGGAATCACGTAATAAAATGAATTGCTGAAAGGAGATATTGGCGTCGGCTGCATTTCCTGCTTTGCTTTGTGAACATGCCAACAAATAAAGCGCGTTTACTTTGTGATGTTTGTTTGCGGATCTATTTGCCGACTCGATGGCCTGCTGCAAAGTTTCGATGCATATTTGATATCGTTCAAGCAAATAATGTGCATGGGCAAGTTTTATCCGAAGTGAAATGGCTCGGTTTGTATCTTGCAATAACACTAGAAATCGCAGCGCTTCAGAAAAATCATTCAGTGCCAAAACCGGCTCGTTCATGGCTAAGTACGTTTCACCTCTGTTGTTAAGAACACTCGGGTAAGCAATGGTATCTTTATTTTTCACACATAGCGAAGCAGCCGTATTCAGCTCATTTATAGCATTGCTGTATTGTTTTTCAAAATAATACGTGCATCCCTCAAACAACGAGGTTTTCATCAAATAACGATCATCATTAACAACGCGAAAACAACGCTTCGCTTGCGCAAATAAGTGGTGCGCCTGACTGAAATTTTCCAAATCGTAAAAAGCAAGTGCATTCCAGAAACTTACTATTCCAGCTTCACGGAACATATGCTGATTCATATAAATCAAATAGGCCCTCTCATACCAATCAACGGTGCCTCCATGCAGCACTTTACGGCGCTGTTGAAGCAATCGGAGCGTTTTTCTGCTGACCGATTCAGGATATGTAACGTTTTCAATTTCAGGAAATATTTCATTCTGGTAGTAGCACTGTTTCAGAACGCCAAGAAAATCATCAATGCCTTTCTGATATCTAAGACGAATGCTCATTTCGAGGCCATAGAAACATACTTCGGGTTCTTTTAAAGCATCCCATGCCCCCTCGTTTTCTGAACACAATAATGCGTACTCGTAATATTTATGCACGTTTTCAACGTTGTCTGTTAATTCATTTGCATGGACAAACAACTCATCATAGAGTTGATTTGCGCGTAAAACGGACTGTGCCGCAATGTTTTGCGCCAGCTGAAAAACAAATACACAACAAAAAATGAATATACGCATGATAAACACGAATCAGACACACTTCTTTTGCTCAAAACATTAACAAACAAACATACGAAATTTTTATAAAGCACAAAACAAACAACAAATCCTGTATTTTTGTAGTCCAGTAAAAATCAGGAAAACAAAAACTCCATGTCTTCTCAAAAAGAAAATATCAGAAAGAAGTTTGTAACATATTTCCTGATTTTCGTGTTGGGTTTTGCGCTGGGAGGCAGTTTACTGTTGCTTTTCGGTGATAAAACCACCGATAGAGAAAAAATTATTTACAGTCCCGACACCGATATAGCCAGAAATGACGGTACTTTCAAATATCCATCTCCCATGGAATCCGACAAAGGCTGGGGCGGCGCCATTTTCCCATGGCATATGGTTGATGGAATCCGGGAAAGGGGAAATTACTGGGCTTATGGGCTGGCCTTTACTGGTGGAAAAGAAAATTATGAAGATTCCTGCGGCTGGCGCCAGGCAACCATCGATTTTGGAGAACCACGCGCTTTTAACCGCGTTGTTATTTGGCATGCCTGTGATAATTTAAATATCCCCGAATATTACATTAGGTCCTGGAATGAAAAGCTCAGTAAGTGGAACACCTTAGTATGCAAACGGGATATTGCTCAACGCACAGATCCTATCAGAGAAAAAGACAAAAACAGACACAGCATCCCTGTTGAAGATGTTTTCCCTACGGTGGTTTCGAAAAAAGTTCAGATCTATTTCAACAACTGTAACGGAAGCCATGGCTGGATCAACGAATTCGAAGTATACTACGATAGACCCGGCGACAGACCGGAATGTCTGGTTGTTCAGCCAGAGTAACCCTTCTTAGTAGTCAGTGTTCAGTGGCCAGTTACGAGTTATGAGTTATGGGTTATGAGTGAAAATAAAACTCACAACTGACTACTAATCAGTCGCAGCATATCGCAACCACCAATAACCGTTAACCAATAACCGTTAACCGCTAACTCTAGTTGTCCCGCAAAACAAACTCATCATACTCAAGTTCAAAACGCAGTTTGTGTTTCGATTCTTCCTGAGCCAGATATTGGAAAACAGTACGGATAGCGCTGTTTGAAGCTTCAGAAGCCAGTTTTGTGTACAGCTTGAATGCGGCTTTTTCGCGGGCCATGGCCACTTTCAGCGCTTCTTCGTACGTAATATTTTCGTCCACGTCGGGATAAGCAATATAGTCTGCAATTTTCAAAGCCATTACTTTTTCCTTCGGCAGGTCAAAGTTTTGCTCTTCTTTTATCTGGGCAATTTTCGCCTTATGGCCAATTTCTTCGCGTGCAAATTCTTCGAAAATCTGCTTCATTTCATCGTTCCGGCTTTTAGCGGCCAGTTTGGTGTAGAAGTCAACTGCACTCTGCTCCTGAGTCATTGCAAAGTCGAGAATGTGATCCATCGATTCAAATTTTTCCATGGCCGTTTGTTTTAAATTGTTAGTACTGATTACTTTTTCATTAATTCTGCAACCTGCTTCTGATGTCGTAACACAAGATTGTCGGCGCCAAAAATAAACATGTTGCGTGGGTTATCGCTGTCGGTTGTATTGAATGAAAACAACTCTTCTTTCTGCAATGGAAGCAATGATGCGAATTCCAGAAATATTTCGTCCGTTGATTGAAAGGAATTCAACCCAAGTTTTTCTGCTATTCCATTGAGTAATTCAATATTGCATTTCCCTGTCTTTGGCTTCATCTGCGCGTTGTAGCGCTGAATAACGCGTTGTGTGTTTGTATATGTACCGCCTGTTTCGAATGGAAATGCCATCGGTAAAACCAGCGAAGCCGCTTCGGCTGTGGGCGTCATAAAATAATCAGCGACAACAATAAAAGGTGTTTTAGAAAGCAACCCATTCACTTCATCAGCATTCACAGCCGTTCCAACCGGATCTTCACCAAAGATGAACAGATTTTTGATGGCGCCATCTTTCAACCTTTGCTTAATACTGAAATCGGTTTCATCACACAAGCCGCTAACACCCCACAATTTCTCCAGATCTGATTTTGCTTCCATCAGCTTACGGCCGCCCGGAGCGGTTTTCGGACAAATTCCATTGTCGCGCAAGCCCTGCGAATTATTTTTCGATTTCAGCGAAACCACACCCGATGCGGTTTTACCGAGCTTGCCGGTTATCATCATCAGGTTCAGTATTTCCATTGCACAATTTGATGATGTGCCGGCTTCAGCATAAACCATCACCGATTCAGCTACATTATTGAACTCATCCGCAAGTTGTTCAATCATATCCTGAGCCAGGCCGGATGCGGCAATCAACGATGCATAATTTTCTTTCAGCAATGCATATTTATAATCTTCAAATCCTTCAGTGCGCCCATGTATGAACAACGCATTTTGTTTACCGGATGTCAGATAATAATGATTCACCGCTTTAATGAAAGCGTATTTCGATTTCACCGCAATGATTCTGTCGGCCTTGTGATCCATCAGATGATTGTCGCCTTCAACGATTAAGGTAACCGGAATTTCAGATTTATTTCTGGCAACCTGAATTGCAAAACCAGCAACGCCATTTGATTTGATCAACTCGGGACTCAACACCCAGATAGCTCTTGCACGCTGCAGATCACTGAAAGAAACATTGTTTAAGCTGTTTTCAGAATAGCCTTTCCCACGTTCCATATAATGGAATGAAGAAATATTATTTGTCCTCGCACCTGCGCGCGCAATTTTCTGAATATAGTATTGCTCTTCGTTCGAAAGCCGTGCTCCCGCTGTGAATGCATTCTCAGCAGGTTGAACTGATTTTATTTTATCCGAAATTATTTCAAACGCTTCGTTCCATGAAATGTCTTTCCACGAGCCGTTTTCTTTTACGCGCGGACTGAGCAAACGGCTGACATCGTTCATATACTGATATCCGAAACGACCGCTGTTACAAAGGTTTCCGCCCTGATTAACCAGCCCTTTCGCTCCTTGCACACCATACACAAATCCACCCCGATGATGTACTTCGAGTTCACATCCGACTGAGCAATAATTGCAGATGGTTGTAAACGATTCTGTTTTCACCGGACCCGGCTTAAACTGCTTGTTTTCGGACATGGCGCCCGTTGGACAAGTCGAAATACATTGTCCGCAACTTTCGCATTTTGTATCTTTCAGGCTCATGCCCATACTCGGAGCAACATACGTTTCGAATCCGCGGTTCACAAAACCCAATGCTGATGCGCCGACCACTTCCTTACAGATGCGGATGCAGCGACCACACAGAATGCATTTGTTTTTATCGATCTCAATATACGGATGCGAAAAATCAATTAAATGCTCATTAAATGAACCTGAATAGTGAACCTGATTTGCATTGTATTCGGTGGCATGTTTTTTCAGATCGCAGGTGTAAAGCGCGCCACAACCACATTCAAGACAACGGGCAGTTTCATGTTTTGCAACTGATTCTGATTCGTAACCAAGTTCAACCTCTGTAAAATTCATACGGTCCTTTGGATCAAGTACCGGCATTTCTTCGCGCAGCTGATGTTTGAATTTGCCAGCATAATCGGACTTTTCCTGTTTGCGGAAATTTTCTTTCCGACTGAAAAATTCTTTAGCAGGAGGAACAATAGGCAAGCCATTCAAATATTGCTCGCAACTATGCACCGCCAGTTTTGCCTGCGCGATAGCCTCGATGGCAGTAGCAGGACCCGTTACACTATCACCAGCTGCAAACACGCCCGGGATGCTCGTTTCAAGCGTTTCTGCATTTGCATCCAGATCGCCCCATTTTGTAACTTTGGGCCGTCCACCTTCGGCAAATTCATTAAGGTCGTTCAGGAAATTGACATCGGTCTTGTGTCCGATGGCAGCCAGAATAAAATCACATTCAATTTCAAATTCAGAGCCCTCTACCGGAACAGGGCGTCTGCGGCCAGATGCATCGGGTTCGCCCAATTCCATTTTCTGGCAAATCATGGATTTCAATTTCCCATTTTCGTCCTTCATAATTTTCACCGGCGCCGTTAAAAACAAGTAATTCACCCCTTCGAGTTTCGACTCATGAATTTCAATCTGGTTCGCCGGCATCTCAGCTTCGGTGCGACGATACAAAACATACACTTCTTCAGAACCGCAACGGCGTGATGTGCGGCAACAATCCATGGCCGTGTTTCCGCCACCTACGACAACAATTTTCTTTCCTTTTAAATTGTAACGTTGTCCTGTTACTTCCATATTTTTCAGAAAATTGATTCCGCTGAAAACGCCGTCTGCATCTTCGCCCTCAACGCCTACAAGCATGCCTTTCTGTGAACCAATTGTAAGAATTGTTGCATTGTATTTCTCTTTTATTTCTTTAAAAGAAATATTTTCTCCCAACTTTTTATTGGTAAAAATATTGACTCCTAGTTCGGTGATGGTTGAAATTTCTTTATCGATCAGCTCGTTTGGCAGGCGATATTCAGGAATACCATATCGCAACCAGCCACCCGCATACGGCATGGATTCATAGATATCGACCTGATGACCTTTTTGTGCGAGCCAATACGCAGCAGATAATCCTCCGGGACCACCGCCAATCACAGCTACACTTTTTCCTGTTGCAGGTGCAACTTCCGGACGATAATGATTTTCAGAAAACAGATCCTGATCAGCAGCAAAACGTTTCAAATAATCGATTCCGACACCATTGTTTTCATCGAGCAAATTGCGTCGGCAAGCCAGTTCGCAAGGCCGCACGCACACACGACCACAAATTGCCGGAAGCGGATTACGATCTTTAATCAATGCGATTGCTTCGCGGTACATACCTTTTTCTATCAACGAAATATAACCCTGCACATCGACATTGGCCGGACAGGTTTCTTTACAAGGTGCGATGCAATCGGCATAATGATTACTCAACAGCAGTTCCAGTGCCATTTTACGGCTCTTCTTCACCTCTTCGCGTTCCGTATCGATAATCATTCCTTCGGTCACTTTTGTGGAACACGACGGCTGTAATCCTTTCATTTTTTCCACATGAACCACACAAACATAACACGATGAAAACGGCTCCAGTCGAGGATCATGACAAAGAGTTGGAATAGAATACCCATTTCGGGTGGCCAGATCCAAGATGCTTTCGCCAGATTTTGCCTGAACATTTTTACCGTTTAAAATAACATTGATCGTATGCATGAAATTTCTTTTTAATCTGTTTATGACAATGAGATCGCATTGAATTTGCACTTGCTGAAACACGCACCACATTTGATGCAGAGCGACTGATCGATCAGGTGTGGCAACTTTCGTTCGCCCGAAATGGCATTGGTCGGGCAACTTTTTGCGCACACGGTACAACCCGTACATGCATCAGTTTCGATGGTATAAGTAAGCAGTTTTTTACAATTATGCGCCGGACATTTCTTGTTGAAAATGTGGGCTTCGTACTCATGCCTGAAATATTTCAACGTTGTAAGAACAGGATTGGGAGCGGTTTGACCGAGACCACACAGACTGCTTGTTTTAATTTGTGCACACAATTCCTCGAGCAGTTCAATATCACCTTCGCGTCCTTCACCTTGCGTGATGCGCGTAAGAATCTCGAGCAGACGTTTGGTTCCGACGCGGCAGAAGGTACATTTCCCGCAACTTTCTTTTTGTGTAAAATCGAGAAAAAAGCGCGCCATATCAACCATGCAGGTGTTCTCATCCATGACCACCAATCCGCCGGAACCCATGATGGCGCCAGTTGCTGTTACCGAATCGTAATCGACAATGGTATCGAGTAAATGTTCCGGGATACAGCCACCAGAGGGACCTCCCATCTGCACAGCTTTGAATTTTTTATTGTTTTGAATTCCACCGCCCAGTTTAAAAATCACATCGCGCAGCGGAATGCCCATAGGTACTTCAACAAGGCCGCCATGATTGATTTTTCCGGCCAGCGCAAACACTTTGGTGCCTTTACTTTTCTCAGTTCCAAAGGCTGCATATTTCTCAGGTCCGTTAAGAATAATCCATGAAACGTTTGCCCAGGTTTCAACATTGTTGATGTTGGTTGGTTTTTTATACAATCCGGAAACAGCCGGGAAAGGCGGCCTGCGGCGCGGCATTCCGCGTTCACCTTCGATAGAGGCCATGAGTGCAGTTTCTTCACCACACACAAAAGCGCCGGCACCTTCTTTTACATACATATCAAAATTAAACCCCTGTTTCCCGAAAATATTTTTTCCAAGAAAACCTTTTTCATGCGCTTGCTGGATGGCGATATTTAATCGTTTGATGGCCAGCGGATACTCAGCCCTGCAATAAATCACACCATCGCTGGCTCCGATAGCATATGCACCGATAATCATTCCTTCGATGATGGCATGCGGATCACCTTCAATCAGGCTCCGGTCCATAAATGCGCCCGGGTCGCCTTCGTCGGCATTGCAAACAATATATTTTGTTTCGTTCTGACTGTTGAAGGCAAATTTCCATTTCATTCCGGTGCTGAATCCGCCACCGCCGCGGCCCCGGAGGCCAGAGTCGATGATCATCTGAATAATATCTTCGCGCGAAATATTGTCCGTCATAATTTTCTTCACGGCATCGTATCCACCCTGACGTATGTAATCATCGAGGTTTTCGGGATCAATAACGCCACAGTTTCGCAAAGCAATTTTCACCTGACCTTTCCAAAAAAGATCATCCTGCGAAGCAAACAAATCGGTACGCACGATGTAATCGCGCACGGGTTCACCATTGCGCACGTGCTTATTGAGAATTTCAAGCACTTTTTCAGCATCTACTTCACCGTAGAGATAACTTCCATTTTCGTCAATCACCTCTACAAGCGGCTCGCGGAAGCACATTCCGATGCATCCGGTTTGCTGCAGGTTGAATTTCAGATGATCTGTATTTTGTATACCTTTAATTGTATCATATACTTTACGGGCGCCTGCTGCGATTCCACAACTGGCCATTCCCACGCGTACAATTGTATCAGCCATACCCATGTCTATTTTTGTTTTTCCTGCATTCGTACATCATTCACAATCTTCACAGCCGATTTGCCTGAAAGTTTGCCAAAAGCCTCCCCATTCAACATCATTACAGGAGCCAAAGAGCAACAGCCAAGACAAGCAACGCTTTCCAAGGTAAACAAACCATCTGCAGTTGTTTGTCCGTCTTTAATTTCCAATGATTCTTCAATAGCTTCGCTCACAGCAGAGGCATTTTGCACATGGCAAGCTGTTCCGTGGCAAACTTTAATTATATTTTTTCCAACCGGTGAGAGACGAAACTGGGAATAAAAAGTCGCTACACCGTAAATATCGCTCAGACTGAGCTTCAGCACCTTTGAAGCTTTAACAATAGCATTGGTGGGTAAAAATCCATATGTTGCCTGAATATTCTGAAGCACAGGAATTATGGCCCCTTTGTGGCCTACATAAAGTGCGAGCATTGCATCAATCAGGGTAAGATCAACATCGACCACTGCTGCGCTCTGATTCATCGTCAATATGCGTTCAATTCTCATTTCTAAATGATTTTAATGCAAAATTACTTATTATTTGAAAGGATAGAACGAGTTTGAATTATATCACAAAAAAAGCCCCGGTTTCCCGGGGCTTTAAGTGAGACAGATGTCGGAGAATTAAACAATTCCCTGATCAAGCATAGCGTTGGCAACTTTAAGGAAACCAGCTACGTTAGCACCTTTTGCATAATTGATATATCCGTCGGCTTCTTTACCATATTTCACGCAAGCTCCGTGGATATTGTTCATAATGGCATGGAGACGCTCGTCAACTTCTTTGGCACTCCATGAGAGTTTCATTGAGTTCTGAGTCATTTCGAGACCTGAGGTAGCAACACCACCGGCGTTAACAGCTTTACCAGGGCCAAAAGCTATTTTGGCAGCGTGGAGAGCTTCAACGGCTTCGGGAGTACAACCCATGTTTGAAATTTCAGCAACAACCTTAACACCATTGGCGATAAGGAATTTTGCTTCTTCGCCATTGAGTTCGTTCTGGGTAGCGCAAGGCAGAGCAACGTCAACCTTAACTTCCCATGGGCGTTTGCCGGCAAAGAATTTCGATCCGGGGAATTTGTCAGCATATGGTTTTACGATATCCTGGTTACTGGCGCGGAGATCGAGCAGGAAGTCGATTTTTTCACCACTGATACCAGCTTCGTCATAGATGTAACCGTCAGGACCACTAACAGTAACTACTTTGGCGCCGAGTTCGGTAGCTTTCAGAGCTGCGCCCCAGGCTACGTTACCAAAACCAGAGAGAGAAACGGTTTTACCTTTAAAATCGGTACCCATGGTTTTCAGCATCTGTTCAACGAAATAAATTCCGCCGAAACCAGTTGCTTCAGGACGAATGAGTGAGCCACCCCAGTTGATGCCTTTACCAGTGAGAACTCCGGTGTTTTCGCGGGCAAGTTTTCTGTACATACCGTACATGAAACCGATTTCGCGTCCACCAACGCCGATATCACCAGCAGGAACATCAGTTTCAGGTCCGATGAGTCTCCATAATTCGAGCATAAAGCTCTGGCAGAAACGCATCACTTCGCCGTCTGATTTTCCTTTAGGATTGAAGTCTGAACCACCTTTTCCACCGCCCATAGGCAATGTGGTAAGGCTATTTTTGAAAATCTGCTCAAAACCTAAGAATTTCAGGATTGAGAGGTTCACACTTGGATGAAAACGCAGACCACCTTTGTAAGGTCCGATAGCGTTGTTGAACTGAACGCGATATCCGCGGTTCACATTCACTTTTCCATCATCGCCTACCCAGGGCACTTTGAACATTAAAGTTCTGTCTGGTTCAACAAGGCGCTCAATAATGC
>Ga0209800_10001956_pt1 | contig 19373 bp, 12 predicted proteins | sample Higcelweek8metaG_FD_187174 | JGI IMG/M metagenome (GOLD analysis project Ga0209800, IMG submission 187174) | Freshwater pond sediment microbial communities from the University of Edinburgh, under environmental carbon perturbations - High... | ecosystem: Environmental > Aquatic > Freshwater >...
GGAAGCAATACCAAAATGAGCATGATGAATGGTTTTGTTTTAATCTTATTGAGCAACGGAATTTTGTTCCTCAATTTCTGATATAAAACAATAACAAAAGAAGGTAAAAGACCAATACTCATAAGGTGGAAAGCGATTGCCAATGATAAAGCGAGCAATGGCAATATAAAATTTGTTTTATTGTGTATCCATAATAGGGCAAAGTAAATATATAATACTACTGAAAAGGCTGGAATTGAATAGATCTCGACATAACCGAAAAATAAGAGAATCGAACCAATAGAAATAAAAAGAAGGAAAGTAACAACTTTCTCCAACAATGATTTGCCTGTTAAATCGGAAATTAAGAATGATAAAAACACAAAGAAAACACCCGAGATAGCACTCTGTAAAACGAATGTTTGGTAACCAGTATATGCAAATTTCTTCTCCATAAAAACATGAAAAAGATTGAGAAGATACATTGTAAAATATTCGTTGCTAAGAAATTGCTTGTCAACTGTTTGTTTAACACGGATATCCATATCACCCAGAAAGTGATACTTAATTCGGAAGTAATAAAAGACAATACCGGCTAAAATACTTAAAGAGATAAATAACAGGTATTTATATCTTTTCAAAGCAGTAAAAAGTCGCTCCCAAAAGCCATCAGAGAAAAAATTGACTATCCTATGATTAATAAATGGAATGCAGACTGCCGTTACAGTAATATATGCGAGTATGATGATATAAACCGGGTAAAATGAAATATGGTCAAAACCCCAAATTCGTGTAATCCAATTATATTCAGAATGATTCGTATTACTTGCCATGAATAGTAATATAGCATGCAATGCAATAATTCCTAAAAAATACCACATAATTGTAATTACTCTTGATTGGTCCTTTGGTAGGGACGATTGCTCACTAATTTGAGCTGTTTTCGGAGTTTTGTCTTTTATCTTTTTCATGAACACTTAATAAATTTTCAAAAGTAAAATTTTTTTATTCAAATTATATTAAACTCGTAAGAATGCATTCCTTTTCAAGAACCTGAAGCACGTCGGTTAAAAACAGAGGCCATAAAATTATAGATTCCGGGTAATCGGTTACACCGAATAAAATCATAATATGTTTCAGTACTTCCAAATCCCTTATTCCAATAGGCAACACCGGGAATCATTGAACCCATGAAATCAATGGTTAAATCTTTCGTCGCGTTTTCCTTGATAAATTTGTCGATCATAAAATACATCACACCACTTTTCCTGCCAATTTCGGTAATAAAAGTCTGCACCGTAACCATTTCATTCACAAAAATGTAGCAAATACCTCCCAAAATGATTTTATCATCATCATAAATCAAATAGGATTCCATCTTACCTAACTCTTCAAAATTCTTCAAGATAGTAAGATAACCTTGTTTAAAACTATCTGAAAATTTGTTCTTCCATTGATTAATGAAGCCCAGTTTGAAACGATAAAATTCCAAATAGGTTACACGTTGAATATCGGGTTCCTGAAATTGCTCTTTAAATTTATTAATATTCTTACGGTGGTTTTTTATATATCCTCGTTGAATAGTTTCAAAGTTTTCATTCAAAGGCAATATGTAATTGACATTCTGAATTTTACGAACAGCTTTCAAATTATCAGATAAACAATTCTTCGTGTTCAAATTGATTTCAACCAGTTTAAACTTTGTAGGGATAGCTTCGATAAAAGAATCAATAGTGAAGACACCACGATCTTTTGTCGAAAAAACGCCTAATTGTTGACAAAGTATGGGTTGATATAAATACTGTAACCCATATTTTCTTCGATGGGTCAATGGCATTACTGCCAGGTAATCTTCATCGATCAGTGCATCCCAATTGGGCGAAACAAGATCTAAAAACCATGTATATGCATAAGGTAATTTATTGAAAGAATTTTCTATGCAATGATCCCACTTGGATTTATCTATTTGATTATGTTTGAAATATCGTATCATTTAATGCATTTTCAAGGCTGCTTATCAGAAGAATTTCTCTTTCGGAATAGTTGGCCCTGGTAGGTGATTTATTAAAATCAAAACTAACTATTCCCTGTTAGATTATCAAGAAAATGAAATGATGTGAGAAACTTCTTCAAACAAAAGGGACCGATATTTCGGGAATGCAGAAAAGTGACCGACTATTCAGTGCCCGGAGTTTAGAGCGACTAAAATTCATTCAATGGTTTACAGGCATCAAATACACAAACCTTAACACATGCCAAACAACCACTGCATTGGTCGGGTTTTTTGATCAGGGCATGTGAATGACCCAGAAAATCGACTTTGCCAATTACCTTATTGGGGCATTTTTCCAGACACTTCCAGCAGGATCTGCAATTTCGGGTATTCAACTGGATATAAGAAGTACAGTGATGGTTTGGCCTTCTTATTCTAAACCTTTTATTCATCGTTTTATAATCCATTAATAATTCAATTCGAATCAGATAGTAAAAGGATTCTTTCATTTTTTGAATGATCCATTTAGTTAATGATCCAAATTTCAGGATACTTCATTGAAAAATTGAATGGAATATGGTTCAAACAGACAAAAAGCAGGGTGAACTTATCTTGGAAAATTTAATTCAACTTTTACCAGTTCCGATTGGGTGCCAAGTCTGATTGGAGCGCCCCAGAGTCCCAACCCAGAAGACACATAGAAATTGGTGTTGCCTGTTTTCCGGTGCCCGTAAGGCAATTGAAACATTTTACCAACAAGTAAGTTTATCGGGAAAATCTGACCATTATGTGTATGCCCTGAAATTTGAAGATCGATATTATTCTCAGTTGCTTCGGCAAGATTCACTGGCTGATGGTCGAGCAGGATCATTGGCAAATTGGTATCGATGGTTGAAATGATGGCGCTTATTGGCTTGCGGTGACGGTTTGTATAATCATCCCTCCCGATCAATACAAATTTATTATCGATGGTTACAGCGGTATCGCGAAGTATTGTTATTCCTGATTGGGTGATGAATTCTATCGAGCTGTTCACATTTCCAAAGTAATCATGGTTGCCCAATACCGCGTAAACTCCATATTTAGCCTTCAATTGCCGCAAAACAGCATCCATATTCTGGGCTTTCACTGAGTGTAAACTATGATCGATTAAATCGCCGACAATCAAAATGATGTCGGGATTTTGTTTGTTAATGAGCTCTACATAGGTTTCAAGTCGTTTTTTTCTGATCATATTACCCAGATGGACATCGCTAACTGCAACAATGGAAAGCTTCTTGGTGCCCCCAACCTCTTTGGGCACATCCAGTTTCAGATTAACCGTTTGAGGATTATCAAATCTGAAGTAACCAATTGCCGACAACACCATCAGTATCAGGATTACAGAACCAAAGTAGATGAGTTTAATTTGTACGTAGTTTGCTTTTACCCAACCCGGAAAAATACCAAAGAAATGATCGGTCAGCCGGAGCATATCTGCAAATAATACGGCTACCAAAAAATAGAGAAAAACGATCATCCAGAAACCGCCAATATTTTCAAGAACAGAACTGACAACCAATGGCAACTTGTTACCAAAAATCATGGCAACAAAGAATGAAAGGAAAAAGATTACAAAAATTGCAGCATAAATGGCCTGAACTACACCACTTTTGGGCAATGCCTGTCGACCCCTCGTAAAGATGTAAAAATTGATGGAGGCAAAAACAATAAAAATAACGATGAAGCCTATTTTATTCATGATGCAATTATTTTAATTCGATAATTAACACAATAGCTGAAGCTTTGTTTTGCAAGAATAATAGAAAATATTCAGTTAAATAATAAGAACCCGATCAAAAACAAATCGGGGTTGAACTTCTTGGTTGAATTCATCGTTTAAAAAGACGGATCAAAGACTTTATGCGTGTTATAAAATGAATGACAATGACCAGAACAAAAATGTGGGCAAACAAGCTATGGTTATGCAGTGTTTCTCTCGAAAAAACAATCAGGAAAAACAAATAACTGATGACTGTCAGAATAAATACGACGAGCGTAATTGTGGTGATTTTATTCTCCGAGAAAAGTTTCTTTTTCACCAAAGTTTTAATGAAATTCCAATGTTGCCAAATATGAATGATTATTCCGATTGAAAGAATAATCCCCATAATGCAGTGTGCGGTTCCCCACGAAAAAGCATCTTCCGGCTTTGCCCCTTGCCTTAAACTCTCAATAATACTTCTAAAAACAGAGGTCGATTGAACGCAAAATACCAATCCGATCAACAATACCACATCAACGATTCCCTTGCCTAATTTCTTTATCCGTCTTGTTTCCATTACTCAAAAAATGTTATTATTAGATAACTATCTCATCATTATGCTCTTGTTTCTTCGTTCCAACGTGAATTCTTCTGAAGCGATTGAAATCAGTATGCAGATGATTTCTGTGCGAAATAAGAAATTACGGGTACGTGTCGACAGTAGAATTATACCGAAACGGACAAAAACAGGGGTGAAAAGATTAGAATCTTTAATTCGACGAGAGCCAATTCAAAAAGTCGCTGCTGCGTTCCTTACTGATCAGAATCTTTTCTTTAAATGGAATAGTCAGTGTTACCGAAAGTTTCCGCGAAAAGTAATGAGCCGCTTCTTTTATTGCCCGTCGGTTAATAAGATATTGCCGGTTAGCCCTATAGAAATTATCAGAAGTCAGTTTTTCAATCTCTTCAAGAGTTTTATTGATCAGATGTTTGTTGTTGTCGAATGTCATAAGGAACGTCATTTCGGTCTCAATGTAAAACAGGGCAATTTCATTGAGCTTTACCGGTACAATTTTGTCTTTGTGATAGACAAGTATGGAGCCACTCTTTTGACTGACAGGCGCCTTAAAAAGTTCCAAAATTGAATCATAGTTCAGGTTCGTTTTTGAGAATGAGCTTTTCAAAATTTTATACTTTGCAAAAGCATCTGAAATTGTTTTTTCAGAAAATGGTTTCAATATGTAATCAATCCCATTCGTTCTGAACGCATTTAACGCATACTCATCGTAAGCAGTGCAAAAAATCACAGGAAAAGTACATTGAATTTTATTGAAGATCTCAAAACTCAATCCATCACCCAATTGAATATCACTAAACACCAGATCGGGTTCACTTTGACTTTTCTTAAAGTATGAAACTGCTTCTTTTACCGACTTTAAAATCGAAATAACGTTAGCACCCGGTTCTACTTTCATGATCGTATCGGCCAGATCGGATGCCGTAAGCTCTTCGTCTTCAATGATTAAAATCTTCATTTGTCAAGAATTTTTATGGTGACAGAGAAACTTTCTTCGCCAGATTCAATCAAAATATCATTCCCTGATAAAATCTTATACCGCTCCGACAAGTTTGCAAGCCCTAAACCGGTTGAATCTTCAGACGATAACTTTGGCTGGATATTATTGGTAACTGTGATCACCCCATCATGATGATAAACATTGATGTACAATGGTGATTCGTCGGTAAGAGAATTGTGCTTAATCGCATTTTCGAGCAACAACTGAAGAGAAAAAACAGGGACATACCCCGAAAACGTTATGTGTTCAGGGATATCGAAAGTATACTCAAGCGCCTCACCAAAACGAAGCTTTTGCATCTCCAGATAATCGGTACATAGTTTCAATTCATCCAATAATTTTACAGTGTTGGCATTGTTTGCCGAGATGGAGGCCCTCAAAAAATCGGATAACTTAACAACGTAATCTACAGCTATATCTGGATTTTTCTTGATGAGGGTTTTTAGAATATTCAATGAATTAAACAGAAAATGAGGGTGTATTTGCTGCTTTAATTGCTGATAAAAAGCTTCGGTATTTTTTGTTTTTAGCTGGGCATTTTCAAGTTCAATCATCGCTCTTTTATTCTTCATCAAAACAATCTCCTGAATAATCAGGATAATTGTATTTAATAAGAGCCCAACAGCTACTGGGAAATGGATGTCACCATTATGCGATTCATGAAAAATGGGTGTAACGCTTTCAATATTGAAAAATATTAAAAATCGGACAACCGTCCAGTAAAAGAACGAAACAGAAATATTCAAAATATAACTAACCAAATATCTTACCTTATTTCCAAACTTTTGAAAACCATATCTTTCTGCTAAATAGACAAGGAATAGGTTGATTGCCCAGATTTCCAACGCGAAAAAACAAGAAAACAGAACACTGGGTAAAAACAAGTGAAATGAAAATGGAAGATGCTTAAACGCAGACATGGAAACCAGAAAACCCATTATCAGTGAAGTAAAAAGCGATATACGTATCAGGTTGCGTATTTGATCTTTAAAACCCATTTTTTCGTTTGATTCTTTAAATGAAAGCCCGAATTTACATTTTTAGTTTGATTGAATTCAAGAGATAAGAGTTAAACAGACAATTTCGAGAGTAAAGCAGACAGAAAAGTAATTAATGATGAAACTTTTAAAAAGACAAAAGCCATTACTCTATCGTAGAATAATGGCTTTTATCTGCCTTTAGGCAGCAATGGAAGAACTCATTAAAACAGATAATTCAATCCAATGTATAATCCGGTTTCTCCATCCTGAGCTTTAACTGCCCGTCCGTAATCTACCGAAATCACAAAATTTTGGTTCATCGCAATCCTTAATCCCGCACCATAACTCATGTGCAGCTTTTCTCCGCCACCGAAATCAAAGTAATTGTCAGAATATTCAGTTAAAAAAGTACCACTTAATTTACTCTTAACATCTACTTTCTGAACAACCTGTCCGAAATCAAAGAACCCATTCAATCCAAGATAGAATTTTTGTTTGATAAAGTTAAAGTGAACAGGTTTCCAACGCAATTCAAGGTTACCATATACAATTCCATCGCCAATCACACGGTTTCGTTTAATACCGCGAATGGTTTTGCTTCCTCCAAGCCCCAACTGGTCTTTCATTAGTGAAGTTTCAATCTGCGGTTGATAATAGAAAGGAACCTCTCCGGCTAATTTTCCCTGATAAGAAAGGCGGTAGGCAAACGACAAATCGCGTTTGATTATGGTAAAATATTGACGATGAGTAATATTAAACTTCACAAAACCTGATTCGGCACCCAAAAACGATGGCGCACCAAAAATAAACGCTTCGGTCCACATTCCACTCATCGGGTTGGGCTCATTGTCGCGGGTATCGAAAACCAAGCCGGCTTTTAACAGCGGAACAAATCCTCCATCTTTTTCTTCAGATGAAATGATATTCCAGTTTACATATTCGTCATATAGTGTTGGAACATCTGGAAGTCGCTTCGGATCATCGTCTTCTTTACCTTTGTTAAACTTAGTAATATCAACATTCCGAACAGAATAATTTTGCATGTTAAAACCAACCAATCCTAACAATTTCTCCCCAATAATAGGAATCTGAACATCGGTTTTAAAGCGGAACGTATTATTCTGCATGGCATAAAACATGCGGGTTTTATAATCAGCGCTTTCATCATCGGCCCAATTTTTATTGTAAACAGCTTCGAACCCATTAAAACCGTAGAATTCGAATGCCTTGTCGGGAAGATACGCAAGATCGGAAGTTATTCTGATTCCCGGGATCAGGAATTTCGAATCGTAAGACAACCTGTAAATTGCGCTCCCCTTGGTATACCTCGAAATTTCAAGATAAATGTTATGCAAATAATCGGGATACCTGGTTCCATCACCGTAATTGAAAAAATTGATTAAACCACCATACTGAAAACCTAAGTCGGTATTGTATGAAATTGCGGGTAACAAACCAAAATTCCAACCAGTCTTTGTATCAGCTTTTTTTTCCGGCTCTTGAGAAAATAAGGCCACGGAAAACAAAATGAATAGGGAAAAGAGTAGAGGCTTCTTCATAAAAATCAGATTTAAGTGATAATGGTTGAGATGATAAATCTAATAAAAAAATGAAAACAGCTATTATAGTTGGCGATTAAACTTCATCTCCCTAATTAATATATTGCAATCAATTGTTATTGATTTATCAATCTATGAGCCGATAGCTTAATAGATATTGGATAATTATTTCTAAATTAAACCCGATATTTATTTATGCCTGAAAAGAATAAAAATAGCAAATTCAGATATTACAGGTTGGCACTTTGGGTTTTTGCCAGTCTATTCATGTTGTTCATTACAATAGGCTTAATTCTCATTTTTAGCGCTGAAAGGATCATTAACAACAATTTATCCGACATTATTTATCAAAAAAGCGATAGCATATACCGCCTCGAATTTGAAGAAATGTCGCTTGAATTAAAAACCCGGACTCTAGTTTTCAACAACATCGCCTTAAAGCCTGATCCAAAGACCAGTTCCAATGGATCAAAAAGTTTTTATGAATTTGAAACCAATTCTCTTACGATAAGCGGTATAAAAATCAGAGAGTTACTAAAATACAAGAAGATACATGCTCAATCTTTAAAAGTCAGCAATCCTGGTTTTAAACTAAGTACCGGACAGGATGTTGACATTAATACATTCAATGCACAAAAGATTGAAAAGGGTGATTCACTCAAGTTGCCTTTCGTGAACGAGATATTAATCGATACAATTCTTATTACCGATGCCCGGTTAAAAGTTGACACACTGACTGATCTTCAACGAAAAACGACAAAAGTTAACCTCGAAATTCTTCAATTTAAACTCGGAGGAATCAAACAAACCGATTCTCCATTTCCGTTCGATGTAGCCGATATTTCACTTAAAATTGAAAATCTTCAGGGAAACTTGTCAGATCAGATTCATGTATTGTCGGTTGATGAATTAAGTTTTTCGATTCTTCATTCAAGAATTAAAGCAAAAAATGTGTTGCTTGAACCATATACAAATCATTTGCTTACTCTCGATAATCAGTACAGGATAAAGGTACCCGAGATTGAGATCAGCAGTCGACGTGTCGAAAACTTTTATCAAACCGACACCATACCCATCGAAACATTCACACTATTGTCACCTTCAATTGAAATCAAATTTGGCAAACGAGTAAGGGTAGGGACACCAATCAATGAAATTAACCTTTATAAATTGATTGAAAAAAATCTGAAATGGGTTAATATTGAATTGTTTTCAATACGAAATGCTGAAATAAAATTTTATCCTGCAAATTCAGACTCAATTGCGCAGCACTTTGAAAACCTGAACATTGAGTTTACTCAATTTCGTATTGACTCAGCATCGTACCGCGATAAAGACCGGATTTTATCGGCCAGGGAACTTTCCTTTTCTCTCGATCGGTTTACCTTAAATCACACCGACAAAGTTCATCAATTGGTTATTAACAACTTAACCGCCAATACGGAAAACAAGAATATCTCTACCGGTGTAATTACATTCCGACCTGTAAACCCATCGAATAAACTGATAAAAACAATCAATACACTCATTGATGTCGAATGCAAGGGAGCTTCTTTTAATGGGGTGAAATTTAATCAAATGTACCACAATCAGCTTTTACCAATGGATGAACTGATTATTCGTTCACCCGAAGCCAATATCAGTTTTGAAAAAGTGAACTTCAATAAGAAAAGCGATAAGGACATCAGCCTGATTTTACAAAAAACCAGCGATTATATCAAAGGGGTTTATGTGAAAAAGACGACCATAACAGATGGAGTTTTAGCTTACAACTATATTTTAGGCGAAGATGAAAATGGGTTTTTCAGAACAAAATTTCAATTTGAGCTGAAAGGTCTTTCGCTTGACAGTCTTACTTTCTTTCAATCTGAGAAAATATTTTTTGCTGATAATTTCAAGGTCAGGTTCACGGATATCGGATTACAACTTGCCGATAATTTCCACCGTTTGAATACAGATTCAGTGATTATTTCGAGTACTGGTAAAACTGCCGATATATTCAATTTCAGACTTTTACCAATTAAAACACTAACTCAGGGAGATTCAATTTTTATTTCAGGTCAACCCGAGATTTTTGATATTCATTTCCCAATAATCCAAATGGAAGGAATTGATCTTCACAAAGCCTTTTATGAGAAAGAGTTGTCAATTTCTGATATTCACGTATTGAATCCAGTTTTCAATATTGATTTATTGGTAAAATGGAAAATGGATGATTCTTTAACAACAGGCTTTAAAACAGATCCCTATTCCTTCATCTCCGATTACTTATTTAAAATAAATATTGGAGCCGTCAACCTGGATAATGGTCATTTAAATTTGTCTCAGCATCGAAAAGGCCGATCAACAATTGAATGGTCAAATGCCTTTTCAATTAAAATGTACAATTTTGATATCGATTCCCTATCATCCCATAAAAAGAACAAATTATTTTTCTCTGACAATATCGATCTGATATTAAAGAAATACTCCTTTACACTAGCCGATGGAGTACACAAAGTGTTTGCCGATGAGATTGGAATTCTATCGACAGAAAACAGGATCTATGTAGCGAATGCAAAGATGTCTCCTGATGTGCAATCGGCCAATTTTAAAAAATTACCAGTAACCGCATTTGCCACTATTCCTTTCGCTGAGTTTTCAGGCGCCAATATTAGCGGAATATTCAACGAAGGTAATTTCAACGTGAAAACCATAACATTTACCGATCCAAAAATAAGGCTACTGTTTCAACCCGATGTTCAACCCGAAACCAGTTCAACCCAAAGTCTTCAATTCACATTAAAAGGACTAAAATCATTCACTGGCGATAAAATTTATATTAGAAACGGTTCGCTTGAATTGTGCAATTACAAAAATCTGAAAATAAAGACATTTGGTACAACAACGGTTGATTTAACCATGAATAATTTTAGGGTCGAGAATGAAAAACAACTTTTTAAAACCAAGTATGGCGATTTTATATTTTCACTCAAAAACACCCAGTTTGATTTTCCTGATAAAATCCACAATTTAACAATCGAAAAGACCAATTATCAATCATCAAACGGGTTGCTTAAGATTACTGATTTTAAAATTCAACCAGGAAAAGAGGCAACCGGTAATTTAGAACGGGAGTATTACAACCTTTCTTTCCCCGATTTGACTCTAAATAACTTTAATATCATTGATTTCCTCGAGAATAAGACAATCATCTCATCATTACTAACGGTTAACAATCCAACTTTTGAAATAAAAGGATCAGGCAAGGGGAAAAAACAAAGTTTCAACCCCTATCGGATCAAACTTTATTCCAGCATCAAAGAGTCCATTGAAAAAATTGATATTGCCCAAATTTTGGTCAATAATGCCTCGGTGGATTTGAATAGTTCAAAACCTCTTCACCTCAAACAAATAAACCTTTCAGGAAAATCATTTCTTGTCGATAAAAACAGTGACACAAGCGAAAAACTACTTCTATGTAAAAGTCTTTCCGTTGAGTTAAACCACCTGAATGGAAAAACAAAAGGAGGTTATTATAATTATGGAATTGAAAAAATTACACTAAACGAACAGGGGCGTTTTACCCTTGTTGGAATGTCGTTGATACCAGCTTATTCTGAAGCTGAATTCAACAGAAAGAAAGTCTATCAGGAAGATTATGTAACAATTACACGTGCCGATTGCCTCGGACAGGGGTTCGACTTAAAACGGTTTTTCGAAAAAAATGAAATTGCGATAGGAAAGTCAAATTTCACTTTCGATAAAGTTGAAATATATAGGAATAACCATTGCCCGGCTTCACCTAATCTTACGATTAAGATGCCTCAAACGGAGTTGAGGGATTTGAACCAAAAATTTATAGCCGATTCAATTTTCATCCATTGCAACCGTTTTAGTTATCGTGAATTTGAACCACAGGCAACTACTGAAACAAAACTTTTCTTCACTGATCTTAATTCTACAATTTCGAACATGACCAACATTCGACAGTATCTTAAAAACGATCCTGACGCCCACCTGCAAATAGGCGCAAAACTGATGGGGAAAGGAGAAATGAATGTTAAACTCGACTTGAATATTCTTTCAGATAAAAATAAATTCAGAGTAGAAGCCGAATGTGGCCCGATGTCGCTTCAATTGATGAACCCTGTCACTGAACCCAGCATGAAACTGTCCATCAAAGAGGGGTTTAACAATAAATTAACAACCTATTTTGAAGCTGATGAAGATACCTCATCGGGGTTCATGAAATTCTCTTACAGCGATCTGAAAATATCGGTACTGAACGATAAGGATGGATCGATGAATGAAGATAAATTTATCAGCTTTATAGCGAACACCTTTGCTGTAAAATCGGATAACCCGCGTCAGGGAAAGGATTTAATTCCGGTCAATGTTAAAGCCCGGCACGATAAACAACGATCATTTGTCAACTATTGCTGGGTATCTGTTTTCTCAGGAATTAAAAACACCTTTGGGTTGAAGGAAAAAGAAGAATAACATTTAAGATTCTGTTCTTTTATACAACCATTCAATTTAGTATATTTACTTTCATCAAAAAAAAAATTAAAAATCGATAAATCATGACAAGCATTAAAGGAAGTAAAACAGAACAAAATTTGCTAAAAGCATTTGCCGGTGAATCACAGGCACGTAACAGATATGACTACTTTGCCAGTGTAGCAAAAAAAGAAGGGCTGGAACAAATTGCCGCCATGTTTCAGGAAACTGCATTGAATGAAAAAGAACATGCCAAACGCTTTTTCAAATTCCTGGAGGGGGGAATGGTCGAAATTACAGCCACTTATCCAGCCGGTATTATCAGTACAACCCTCGATAACCTGAAGGCCGCTGCCGATGGAGAAAATGAAGAGTGGTCAGAGCTTTATCCTGAATTTGCCCGTATTGCAGAAGAAGAGGGATTTAAAGAAGTTGCCATGGCTTTTAAAATGATTGCTAAAGTTGAAAAACACCATGAAGCCCGCTATCGTAAATTATACGACAACCTTGAAGCAGGAAAAGTATTCAAAAAAGACGGTAAAGTAACATGGAAATGCCGCAACTGTGGGTTCATTCACGAAGGAACTGTTGCTCCTAATCAATGCCCTGCATGTCAGCATCCGCAAGCCTATTTCGAAATTCTGGAAGAAAATTATTGATCGGGTTAAGTTGAGTTTCGTTAGTTGAAGCACATTCTATAATCTACAGTAGATAAGGTTAATAATGGCGGTATTGGTGGATCAATACCGCTATTTGTTTTACATTTAATAGATACTAAATCACAAAAGTCAAACGACATGATTCCGGGCATCCTTTCCTGAGAAAAGTAAAATGTGTATATTTAAAACGAACTATAAATTATTACGATTCTTCCCATGATAAATTCTAATGTGTCACGCTTTCAGGTCGTTGATGCCTTACGTGGCTTTGCAATTGTGTCGATCATGTTGTTGCATAATATCGAACATTTCGATTTTTACTTTTCACCGGCGAATCTTCCGGCATGGATGATGGCATTCGATAAGATTTTGTGGGATAGCCTGTTTTTCTTGTTCGGCGGGAAGTCGTACGCGATTTTTGCCCTGCTTTTTGGTTTAACATTCTTTATCCAGTCAAATAATCAGGAAAAAAAAGGCAACGATTTCAGGGGACGATTTGCCTGGCGGATGGTCCTTTTACTTGGTTTTGCTTTTGTGAATTCAGCATTTTATGAAGGTGATATTCTTTCAATTTATGCCGTTATCGGATTTTTCCTTATACCAGTTGCTAAACTAAGTAATAAAGCTGTTTTTTGGATAGCACTCATCCTGATGCTACAACCTGTTGAGTGGGTCAATTTTATTCTTTCGCTTCAAAACCCCGACAAGATAATGGCTGATCCTCTTTCGTGGTCCTATTTTGGCAAAGCAGGCGAATACATTACAAAAAATTCATTGATAGATACATGGATAGGTAACCTAACCAATGGTAAAACGGCTGTTGTTATCTGGACATGGGAACAAGGGCGTGCATTTCAAACGTTATCGTTGTTCATGTTCGGAATGTTGGCCGGTCGGAAATATCTGTTTGAAACAACGCCAGGAAACAAGATGTTTTGGGTTAGAACGCTGATCATCGCATCGGCTTCATTTATTCCGTTGTATCTGATCAAAAGTAAATTAGGAGGTTGGATTGACAGTGAGGCCATTCGTCGTCCGCTTTCTACCATTGAAACGTCGTGGTCGAACATGGCCTTTATGATGATATTGGTTTCGGGTTTTGTATTGTTGTTTCAAACCAAAACATTTCATCGTATTTTACGTGTTTTCTCCGATTTTGGACGCATGAGCCTGTCAAACTATGTACTGCAATCAATTGTTGGTTCTTTCATATATTATGGTTTTGGTTTGGGATTGTATAAATATACCGGCGCAACCTATTGTGTGCTGATAGGCATTGTATTAGCTGCGTTGCAGGGAATTTTCAGCACTTGGTGGATGAAGCGTCATGCACGTGGGCCGCTTGAAACGATCTGGCATAAGGCTACGTGGGTTCAGTTTAAAAGGTAATTGTGTGAAATTAACGAATGCAATGGTGACTTTATGTTCATTTGTTTAACTTAGCGGTAAAAATGAATGAGCAACTTGGTTGTATTCTTGTGGATATATTTGTGTTGCATAATTAGTTGAATTATTGATAAATAGGTCTAAAATATTCGAGATGAAGTTATTTTTTAAAGTTTTGGTAGCAGTTGTCATAATTGTCAACGTGTTTCAATCAATGCGGGTGAATGCTCAGTCATTTGAGAAAATGAGTTATCAGGCGGTTATCCGTAACAGCAACAATGCTTTGGTAATCAATACTTCTGTTGGTATGCAAATCAGTATTTTGCAAGGTTCAGCGAATGGGACTGTTGTTTATTCTGAAACCCAGAATACGAAAACCAATATCAATGGTTTGGTAAGTATTGAAATTGGTGCTGGCATTTCAAACGGTACTTTCTCGCAAATCGACTGGACGAATACTCCTTTCTTTATTAAAACTGAAACCGATCCTACCGGAGGGACAAACTATACAATTACCGGAACCAGCCAATTGTTGAGCGTTCCGTTTGCGTTTCATGCTACAACAGCCGATTCGTTAACCAAGCCAATCGTTGAAACCGACCCGGTATTTTCTGCTTGGGATAAAAGCAGCGGTATTTCAATTACGGAAAGTCAGATTTCTGATCTGAAACACTTTACCACAGCCGACGAAACCGATCCTGCATTTAATTCGTCTGTTGCAAAAGGTATTTCACAAACTGATACATCAAGTTGGAACAATAAAAGCGAATTCGACGGCAATTACAAATCGTTGACAAATCAACCTGTAATCCCTTCAAAAACCAGCGAGCTGGCCAATGATGCCGGATTCATTACCGACTCCCGCGATGCCGATGCCGATTCTTCCAATGAATTACAGGTGTTATTGATTAGTAACGATACCCTTTATCTGTCCAAAGGAGGATTTGTAAAACTTCCGAAGGGTTTCAGCGGAAATTATGCCGATTTGACCAATATACCTTCAGGGATAAGCGCTTTTACAAACGATGCGGGTTACCAAAAGGTCGCTGATGATGGAGATACAGATCCTGAAAATGAATTGCAATACATTTACAAAAGCGGTAACAAAATTGGGATCAGCGATGGTGGATATGTAACAATAACTGAAACTGACCCAATCTTTTCAGGCAGCCAGGCAGCAAATATAACAGCTACTGATATTACAAAATTGAGTCATCTTTCAGGAACCAATACGGGCGACCAGAATCTTAGCGGCCTGGCAACAAAAACTGCATTGACTGACACCGCTGCACAAATACGAAGTTATATACACCACAACTGGTTGTCAAACGGAAATGATATTTATTATCCACTTGGGAAAGTTGGAATAGGTACTAGCGATCCTTCCAGCTTAAATTTGGCAACACTTAACGTTGAAGGTGGTGTTCGATATACTGGTGGCTCGGGTTATACTACCCCGGGATTACTCTTTTATGATCCGACAGACAACGGTACTTTTAAGTATTTCGACAACTCCAATACGCCGCAAGTTTTGGGAACTGGAAGTATAAACTACACGGGTACGCTTTGGACACAATCATCGGGTGATTTGTTGTCAGGTTATGATGTAATTTGTCAAAGTAGTTTGGCTGTTGGTATGGATGCTGTTCCTGGTGAAAGTTTTGGTTTTGCAACCATTATTCTAAAGGAAAACAATACCCGTATCAAGTTTGACGATACAAGTGCTTCAGCAGGATTTCCTGCAAACGACTGGCAATTAACTGCAAACGAAAGTGCGAGTGGTGGCGCTAATTATTTCGCCATTGAGGACCTGACAGGTTTAAAGATCCCGTTTAAAGTAATGGCAGGAGCGCCAACTAACGCATTGTTTGTATCGAGTGTCGGAAAACTAGGTATAAATACGGGGACTCCGGTGTTGGATATTCATATCAACAAATCTGATACTCCGGCTATCAGGCTTGAACAAAATGCTTCGGGTGGCTTTACCGCACAAACTTGGGATGTAGCAGGTAATGAAGCGAACTTTTTTGTAAGGGATGTCACAGGCGGGTCTAGTTTACCTTTTAGGATCAGACCCGGAGCACCAACCAGTTCAATAGATATTTCGACATCTGGTAACGTGGGTATTGGAACCGCTTCTCCGGCAAGAAAATTACATGTTCAAGGCATTATGCGGCTTGAACCAACCACTGAACCAATCGATCCTGGCAAAGGCGATCTTTATTTTGACTCAACGTCAAATAAATTACGCTGCTACGACGGAACTGAGTGGCACGATCTATGGTAAAAGCAACTACTGAGAACTTATTGTCGCATAATGTGTTGTATTTAAATGGTTTAATTTTAAGACTAATCATTGAATGAGATTCATACAACTCATACTGGCCATCGCTTTAGTTATAACAACATTAACCGGATTTTCCCAGAAGAATGTTTCTGAAAATGAAACGAAATATTTTTGCAGTTTTCTCGACAGCATGAGCCATCCGGCTTTTACGTTTACACATTCCGAATTTGTGGGCATTGTTGAGCTGGCAAAGCAGTTAAACCGTTCAAAACTGCCATTAAGATTCAGGCACTTCTCTTTACGGTCAGCTGAAGGGAATGCTGAAAATCTTACTTTTGAATATGAAAGCAATTCAAACACCGATTTTATTCGAAAAGGTAAATACTCCATGGTTTTAACGTTGCGGAACGATTCCCTCGTTGATGAATATTACCAATATCCACCCGATGTAAACGCCAAAACGGTTGGTCCTGATATTTTGGAGATCTATATGGATCTGATTCAATACGACAACAATTTTTATAGATTGCAAGCCTATGGCAATGATGCTTTTAAGGAGGGGATGCAAATGCCCGTTAATTACAGGGAGCTGTTAAATGATTTTTTTGTATCTGACTCAGGGGTGTTTAATTCAAAGAAGATTGACCGGTTTGTTTTTTATCAATCTGATGAATTTGATGGTCAATACTGGATTGAATTATTTGTTGACAAAAAATCGAAAAAGATAAAATCGTTCGGGGCACTGAAATATTATTAATAAATAAAAGAATGGTTAGCTTTGGTTTTGACAAATCAGAATCAAATACAAACCATGCTAGCTTGGATTCGATGTGCAAAACTGCATTCATAAATAAAATACTGGGAACCATATTTCTTGTCATATTTCTGATTGCTCAACCCAGTCAGGTTTATTCTCAAATTAATCCCCTTGATGTGGGAGCAGTTTTTCGTGACGATGTGGTTCCCCGTATCGACATTATCATTGAGCCTGCATTGTTCGAAAAGATGATGATTGAATACGATAAAGACACGCTATATCCCGCTAACATTAGGTTTAGCAATTCATACATTGAAGAAGAGCTCGACAGTGTTGGAATTCGGATAAGAGGGAATGTAAGCAGGCAGTCTGATAAGAAGTCGTTAAAAATTTCGGCAAATGCCTTTATAAAAGGGGGCAAGCTTTTGGGAATTGAGGATATTAACCTTATTGCCAACCCTACCGACCCACTGATGTTAAGGCCCAGGTTAGCCTATTATATTGCCCGTGAAATTGGAATCACTACATTGAATACCAATTATGTAAGGCTTTATGTTAATACTGTTTTTAAAGGTATTTACATTATTTCGGAATAAATCGATAAAGCGTTTCTTAAAAAATGGTTCAACAACAATAGCGGGAATCTGTATAAAGGCAGGGCTAATGCCAATCTGCAGTTCATAGGTGACAAGCAGGATAGCTATAAAGATACAATAATTCTGTTTAACAGGGCTTTGAGAAGGTATGACCTGCAGACGAATACAAAAAAGGATGATTATTCCGATTTGGTTCAGCTAATAAAAGAGATTAATTCTGCCACTTCAGTAGGTTTTAAAGACTCCATTGTCAACTATTTCAATGTTCAATCTTACCTTAAAACGTTGGCGTTTGAACTGTTTATTGGTCATTGGGACAGCTACCTTACCTATGCCCAAAATTACATGCTCTACGATAATCCCGCTACCGGCCAATTTGAATACATTACATTCGATACCGATCTTACTCTTGGGATTTCTATTGGAGAAGATACCGGTACAAGCAATATATATCAACCCATTTTCAATTTAAATGATCGGCCTCTTATAAATAATTTGCTGGCTGTAAGGAAATTCAGGGATATGTACACCTTTTACCACCGACAACTGATCGCTAAATTCCCAAAAGATAGCATCCGTGCAGTTGCTGAATTATTGAGAAATCAAGTAAAGCCCTATCTGTTCGACAATCCTTATTATATATCGGGTTTCACAAAAAACGATTTTGAAAATAATATGGATCAACCGATTGGAATGGATCGCTATGGTTTGATGCCATTTATTAGTACCCGCATCGACAATACCATTAGTCAGCTCGACAATTCAAATACGGCGCCCATTATTTCCGGTTTTAAAACGAATGAAGTCAATAGCACCGATACGCTTGCTCTTTCGTGCCTTGTTGAGAATGAAGAAGAAAAGTTGGACATGAAGTTGTTTTACAGGCTTGATAACGATGAGTTTGATTCGATAAAAATGAATCTGGTCAAGCATAGTTCAATTCCAATGGCGCAGAATTGTCAGGTTAAATTAAAACCCTGTAACAGGGCTGGTGTGCTTAAAATCAGAATTATCGCGACCGATGAGAAAGGGAATAAAAGTTATTTCCCTGCGAGTGGTGAATATTCGGTAATCATTCATCAAGCAAACCCAGGCCTTAAAGTCAATGAGATATTGGCAAAAAACCAGTATTCAATTACCGATGAATTTGGCGAACACGACGACTGGCTTGAGATAGTGAACAAAGATACAGTACCGGTAGTTGCCGGCAATTGTTACCTCAGCGACGATTCAGCCGATTTGGGAAAGTGGAGATTGCCCGACCGTGTATTGAACCCCGGTCAATTAATGTACGTTTGGGTTGATGATGATAAAAAACAGGGTGATTACCATGCCAATTTTAAATTAAACGGTGATGGCGAAACCATTTATCTT
>Ga0209800_10001957_pt1 | contig 19372 bp, 14 predicted proteins | sample Higcelweek8metaG_FD_187174 | JGI IMG/M metagenome (GOLD analysis project Ga0209800, IMG submission 187174) | Freshwater pond sediment microbial communities from the University of Edinburgh, under environmental carbon perturbations - High... | ecosystem: Environmental > Aquatic > Freshwater >...
GAAGTCGCCGACGCCGTCCAGGACCCCGGCCGCGAAGGTGCAGGTGCGGCCCGGGGCGGCGCGCTGCGGATGGAGAAAGCCGGGGACGTCGAACCGGTCGGCGGGAATCTCGGTCACGACGTCACGCCCAGAGGCCAAGACGTCCCAGAGCGCGTCAAGGGAGGCCACCCCGCCGGGAAGGCGGCAGGCCGCCCCGACAATGGCGATCTTGCGTGTGGTCATGCGGGTGTCGTTATTCACTTCGGATTCGTCTCAAGCGGCGCCTTCCGGAGGGGGGCTGGATGTTTCCGGACGATGCCCGAACGCGTGGCGAAAATGTCGCGCCTTTCAGGCAGGACCGGCGAGGGTTTGCAACGTCTCCCGTCGCAATCATCCGCCCGAGACCCCAAAAAGACGCGCGGCGCAGGCAGAGACAATGCGGGCGAACCGCCTCCGTTTCGTGTCGCCTTCCGTGGACAACTCCGCCAGAAGACGTTCCGGGCTGGTGTACCATCCCGTCGAACCGCTGACATATACCGGATGGAGAAAAAAGACTCCGGCGATGAGTTCATCCAGGGAAAGGACCCGGGGACGGGCAAAACCTCCCTGGACATCGTTCGTCAGGCCCCATCCGGCATAAAACGGTCTTCCATGGCAAAATACGTCTTTTCCGCGCACAAGCGCATCGATACCTGTCAATGCGGTGCGGACATGGACGGCGTCCACCTGGGAGAGAAGGATGTGCAAAGATGTGCAGGGCGCGATTTCTTGAAAATGTGCTCTCCCTGGTCCGGCAACAAGTTCGTGTCGATTCTCTCTTAATCTATACGGAAGGGGTTTGTAAATAATAAGATCATTTGCACCATATGTGCAAACTGCGGAGAGGAAGGCTCGCTCCGACTCGGGATCGGTTGATTCGCCGACAGCCAGGACCACCCGTGCGACCCCGGCGGGACGGGTCCAGCCGCCTGCTGCGCCGGGATCAAGCGTCAGCCCCCTGTCCACGAGGTTTTGTCGCAGGCTGCCTGCGCGGTCCAGCAGTTCGGGGGGAAAATGCGCCGTGGCCAGCATCTCTTCGATCCCCGGCCCTGCGCCGTCCACCAGGGCGCACAGCGGCCGTCCTGGCCCGGCGTCAAGGCCCGCGCCGGGGAAAAAACCGTCGCGCACCCGCATGGCGCCCTCGGGAACGACCGGCAGGGAAGTCTCGTCCGGGACGGCCACGGCCTGGTCGGGGGCAGGTCTCGTCGGCTGGTCGGAAAAGCGGACCGTCGCCGCCTGGAAGAGACGGCGCAGGGCGGACCGTTGCCTTCCGGGGAAGCCGCAGGCCTGCACGAGGCCGGGAAACCGCTCACGCTGGCGGCGTTGCAGGGCCATCCATTCCATGACCCGTTCCGGGGCGCAGGGCTCGCCGGTTTCGGGGTCCAGGTAGCGCGGATAATCCGCCAGGGCGGCCAGGACAAGCTGCCCAAGGGTGATGGGACGGCGGCGGGAGGGGGCTGGCAGGGCGTCGCGGGTCAGGCCCCATCCGGCGTAAAACGGCATGCCGAAGGTGACGACCGGCCTGCCCCACAAAAGGCCTTCGAATCCCACCTGGGAGGTGACCGTATAGACGGCGGCGGCCCGCTCCAGGAGGCCCACGGGATGCACGTTCCCGGCGAATATCCGGACCCGGCCCGTACGGGCGACGGCGTCAAGGTCGAAATGCCCCTTTTTTTGGCCGCTCGCCACCTCGGGGTGGACCTTGAGAACCACGGTCTTGTCCGGGTGTTCGTCGAGGGCGGCGTCGAGCATGCGCAAAAAGCTCTCCGGACCGGCCATGCCGTGGCGGATGGACCCGTCGCCGAAGGTCTGGTCGATGGCCAGCACGAAGGGCTCGGGAAGCTCCCCGCCATATTCCCGGGCGTGGTTGTACTTGGAGATGCGGCCCTCGCGCCACAGGGCCATGAGCCGTCCGGCCCGTTGCGTTTCGTCCGGGGTGCGCGGCAGGGCCGCCAGGGTCTCCAGGCGGGAGGGATGGCGGGCGTCGTAGTAGACGCCCGTATCGTCCAGGCTGATGGACAGGGGGGCGTGCCGTCGCCCCGGGAAGATGGAACGTACGAAACCGTCCTCCACATGCAGGACCGGCAGGCCGCGCCGGGCCGCAAAGCGTTCGGCGGAAAGCCCCGAGACCTTGCGTCCCCAGGCCAGGACCCAGGCCCCGGGGGGGATGGGGCGGCCGGGGAGATGCCGCAAAACCGGAACGCCAAGCACCGTGGGCAGGTTCGGCATGGCGGCCACGAAACGGCTCAGGGCCAGGACCGCTTTGATCGCAGGCAGGGGGGCGCGCTCAGACATGGTCATCCCCAGGCGCCTCGAAAAGCCGGACATGGGCCGCCGCCGCCTGCTCGGCGAGGTCGGCCGCCTTGTCCCGGGCATTTCGCAGCATGGCCGCACGCAGGCCGTCGTCCAGGGCCAGCCGGGCGATGGCCCCGGCCCAGGCGGCGGGGTCCATGGGCAGGACCAGGCCGTCCTTTTCATGCTCCACCACGTCCGCGCAGGCCGAGTGGGCGGCGTAGACGCCCACGGCCCCGCTTCGGGTGATGTCGTAAAATTTGGTGTGGGACCGGGCGGCGTTGAAGGCCGAGGGGAGCTGCGGCGCCAGGCCCACATGGCGCCCCGGGAGGGCGGCGAAGGCCTGGTAGGCGGGCCAGGGCATGGGCGAAACCACCGTGGTCCGGGGCAGGCCGCGCCACATCGTGGCCATGGCCCCCGTGCCGACGACCTCGAAGTGCAGGCGGGGATGGCGCTTCAAGACATCGGCCATGACCGGCGCGAGCCAGCGGATGTCCGGGTTGTGGGAGGCCGTGCCGTGGTAGAAGACGCGGCGCGCGTCCGTGTCCGGGGCCGGGAGGGGCGGCGCGTCCGCCAGGAGGGCGGGCGGGACCAGTCGGGGCGCCCATGCGGCGTATTTTTCCATGAGATATGGGGTCGAGACCCAGAATTCGGCGCCCTGGGCGAAAAGCCAGCCCCGCCATCTGGCCGAAAGCCGCCACAGCTTGAAGCGGTAGTGCAGGGGCGCGCCCCGGGAGGCGGCGGTGTCGAACAGGTCGTCGTCCATGAAAAAGACCAGCCGCGACAGTTTGGCGCGCTGCGCGGCCGCCAGCCGCCGCCAGGCCCGGGGCAGGTAGCGGACGAAAATGAGCATGGCCCCCGCCGTCTCCGCCGGGTCGGGGAGGTCGTTGAAACCGTGGCGGGTGACCGGACAGGCCAGGCGGCGCAGGGCCGGGAGCAGGAAATAGGCCGTGGAGGGATTGTCGCGTTCCTCGACGATCATGACCCGGGAGGGGGGCGGGGCGGGGCGCGCGGTCACGGTCGGCTGGTCCATGGCTTGCGCACCAGGGGGGCGACGTTCAGGGAGAAATCCGGCCGCGCAAAGTTGCAGTTGGGGTTATAGAAGGGGTCGTGGCGCATGACGTGCTTCCAGCGCTCGCGCATGTAGCGGACCTCGCGCCGGGCCTGGGCCTGCCGCTGCGGGGAGGCGTGGTCGTCGCCCCGGCTGTAGGACTCGTGGTGGTAGAGTTCGGCGTGGGGCGTCCAGACCACGCGCAGCCCGAGCTCCCGGGCGCGCAGGCAGTAGTCCACGTCGTTGAAGGCCACAGGCAGGTTGTCGGCGTCGAACCCGCCCAGGCGGCGGTAGACGTCCGCCCTGGTGAGCAGGCAGGCGGCGGTGACCGCCGACAGGTCCTGGGCCAGGATGGCCCGGTCCTGATAGCCGGGGTCGTCTCCTTCCAGGCAGCCGTGCAGATGGTTGGCGCAGCCCCCGGGGCCCACCACGTCTCCGGCGTGCTGCACGCGGCCGTCGGTATAGTAGAGCTTGGCCCCCACCACGCCCACCCCGGGCTGGATGAGATGGCCGACCATCTCCGACAGCCAGTCCGGGCCGATGACCTCGGTGTCGTTGTTGAGCAGGCACAAGGCCTGCCCTTCGCACTGCCGGGCGGCGAAATTATTGATGGCGGAAAAGTTGAACGGCTGCTCGTAGCGCAGCACCCGCACCTGGGGATGGCCGTCCATGCGGGCCAGATAGTCCAGGGTGGCGGGGTCCTGGCTTGCGTTGTCCACGATGCGGATCTCGAATTCCTGGTAGGTCGTCTTTTCGAGCAGGCTCGACACGCAGGCCTCAAGTACGGACAGACCGTCGCGGGTGGGGATGATGATGGACACCAGGGGCGGGTTGTACGGCAGATGGTAGCGCACCCGGCAATGCCCCCGGGGTGCGGCCTCCACCTGGGCCGGGACGCCCAGGCGCTCAAGATGGGCGGCCACCTGGGCCGGGCTGGCGGAATTATGGCCGCCCGGGCCGGGGCGGGGCGGCAGGTGAAAAAGTGGGGCATGGACATGGCCCACGGCGTAGCGCGGGATGCGTTCTCCCGCCCGCAAAAGCAGGCCGTGCATGTCCAGATCGTGGGGGGCGAGTCCCATGGAGGCCACAAGATCGCCCCGGATGGCGGCGGCGTGGGCGATGTAGTTGGTGGAGCGCAAAAGCTCCGGGGACCAGTCGGGCTTAAACGCCGGATCGTGGCGTCGGCCTGCCGCGTTGAGGACGTCGTGGTCGGTGTAGACGAGGCGCAGCCTCGTGTCGTCGAAGGCGGTCCGGGCCAGCCAGTACAGGGCATGGGGGGCCAAAAGCGTCCCCGGGGGCAAAAAGAGGAACCAGGTCCGGCGGTCGCCGCCTGCGGCTGCGGCGGCGGCGTCGCACACGGCGCGGTGCGGGTACAGCTGCCGGTCCAGGGACTCAAGGGTGGCGGCGCGGGCCTGGGGCGATCCGTCCTCCCCCACCAGGACCCTGAAACGGGGCGGGGGGCGCAAAAGGGCCATGTCCCGGGCGATGGCCGCCCGGTCCTGGTCCGTCAGCCGGTCGAAGGTGCGAATCCAGATGTCGTAGTTGATGGCCGGGGTGTGGGTGCGTAGTTGTCCGGCGATGCCGTAGGCTTTCTGAAGGTTGAATAGGGCTGTGCGCGAGTGCAGCCCGGCCCGTTTGCGGCGGGCGCGGGGCTGTTTGTAGAGCATGGCGATGACCCGCTGGGACATGCGGCGCATCCGCTCCACCTCCCCCACGGACTTTATGGAAAATTCGCCAAGGGTGAACTCCCCTTCCCCCTGCATGGGTTCCAGGCAGAGCCGGATCGTTCCCGGCGGCAGGGGAATCAGTTCGTTGATGGTGCCCTTGAAGGAGACGGGCAGCACGAAACTGGTCCGGCCCTGCCCTGACTCGCCGGTGTCGGCGTGCAGGTAGGCCGTCCAGGCCCCGGCCAACCGGTTCAGCCTGCCCCGCACGAGAACCCAGCCGCCGGGGAGGACGCCGTCCGGGGTGCGCAGCTCCAGGCTGGGCATGTCTCCCAGGCAGCGCCAGACGTCGCCGTCGCCTGTCCGCTCCACCTGGGACAGGGGGACGACGGCGATGGGGATGGGCGCCTGGGGAAGGGGGCTTTTGGGGGAGAACATGGCCGTGGGTACGCCCTCTGGCTATCGTTTGGATTTTTGGCGGCTGCAGGCCTGCCGCGATGACTGGTGTTAATCCGCCTGGACCGGCAGGGCAAGGCCGGGGGGCCTGCCACGGGAGGCTCCCCGGGCGGGCAGGACTGCGGATCAGGCCGGGCGTTTGCCGAGAGAGGAGAAAAACGTCTTGACCGTGCGTAGCGACTTTCCCAGAAGGCGGCGCTTGGGATAGCGTTTGGGGTACATGGCATATCCATATTTCTCGACATAGGCGTCGATGTAAAGATCGACGTATTCTTCAAAGGAGAAGGATTTGTCGATGATGCGATATGTAGTGCCGGCGTCGCACCAGGAAAGCCCATAGTGGGAGATGATGGAAGGGTGCACGGGGATCTGGTGTGTGGAGAAGGGATCTTCACGAACGTTCTTGAGCAGCGGCAGGCCGAGTTTGGCGAGGATGGCGTTCGCCACTTCGACGAAAACCGGAAGGGACGGGTGGTTGATCAGGTGGAAGAGCTGCACGCTCCGGAAGTGTTTATTTGTGAAGCCTGCAATGTCGAAGATCGAGTCGCGTTCCGCTTTTGCGAGGTATGCTATCTGCTTCGTATAGACGTCATCCACGCGCACGGCGGCGGGGATGTCCAGATTCATATAGGCGTCAAGCGCCTTGGCCTTGTCGCCCAGGGAGACGATGAGTTCGCAAAGGGTCTTGCACGGCCAGGGGATGCGCGACGTGTCGCCGGCCGGGAGCAGGGAGATGAGATTGTACGAGTCGTACGTGGGCCAATAGATCGTGGACGTGATGTAGGGGATCTTTATGGCCATGCTTCCGGACGGCATCCGGGCCAGCAGGGCGGGGAAGTCGTAGTGCGCGATGTCGTGATAGATGAGGACGTCGCACCGTTCGATGGCCTGTTCCAGGGCCGTGCGCGGCGCCAGGCCCGGCTTCCCTTCCTTGAGCTCAAAATTCTGAATGAACGTACATTCGAATTCCCGCCGAAACTCCGGAGACGACAAAAGGAGCTGCCTGAGGACCGACCCCTGGCATGTCTGTGACAGAACGATTTTTTTCATACCACGCAAACGGGATCAGCCGCGCCGCATGCGGCGCGCCGCCCGAACGGCCCGGGCATCAGTCCCAGGCCCCGGTCCTGGAGAAGGTTCTGACATAGCCCAGGGTGTTGAGGGACGGGCTGGTGACCGAGGTGATGATGCTCAGGAACTTCATGAGTTCGGTGGTCGGCGCATTGGAGACGTAGAGCACGTCCTTGTCCTTGATGGGGAAGGACTGGGCTGCGAAAAATGTCGCCGGGTCGCGCAGATCGACCGTGTAAATGACGGGCACGGTCTTGTCCGGGGTGACGATGGCCGGGGTTTCAGGCCATTTCACGGCGTTCTCCGGCTCGAACCGGAAGATGAACACGCCCTGGGCGTCGGCCCGGCTGTCGATGACGCCGCCGGAGCGGGCCAGGGCCTGGGCCAGGGTGAGGCCGGTGGCCTCGTATTCCACCTCGGCGTTTTTCCCCGTGGCCCCCAGGGCGATGAAGCTGTTGGGCTGGTAGAGGGCGGTGAGGATGTCGCCGGGCTCCATGACCAGGTTTTCCCGGTTGTCCGCGATGATGGCCTTGAGCGGAACGGCGTGCACCGTGTCCCCGCGGGTGAGCTGGATCATGATCTTGTTCACCGGCTGCTTGAGGCCGCCGGCCGCCGCCAGGATGTCCAGGATCTTTTCCCGCTTGGGGGTGAGCGGCACCATGCTGCTGTAGACCACCTCGCCGACCACGGTGACGGTGGAGGTGGTGTTTTTGACCAGGCGGGCCATGATCTGGGGGTCGTTGGCCTTGCCCTGGAGGCGTTTGTAGATTTCGTCCTCGATCTGGCGCAGGGTCAGGCCCTTTACCGGGAGATGTCCGGCGAAGGGGATGGAGATGGTGCCGTCGCTGCCCACCTGCTGCTCCGGAAAGCGCATGGGGGCCATGGCCGTGGCCGCGACGCCGACTTCGGAGCCGGGATTGTTGAACAGCGTCCCCGGCGGGCTTTCCCAGATGGTGATCTCGACCATGTCGCCAGGGCCGACGCTTTGGCTGCCGAGGGCGGCGCCGCCAAACACCGAGGAGAACATGGACAGGCGCTGGCTGTCGCGCAGTTGGGCGGCGAGGGAGGCGTCGACGGGGAGGACGGTGATGCCGGTGGTGTTTTTCTCGGAGGAAGAATAGTTTTGGATGACGCCCTTGGACGGTCCGGCGCCCGGGAGGGCGCTGCATCCGGCAAAAGACAGGGAAAAAAGCAGCAGTACGATCCAGGCGAAACGTTTGGTATTCACAGCCCGTCCAGGCATGGTCTTCTCCCCCGTTCATGGCCGGACAACCCGTGCGTTCCGTGATTCGGGAACTGTCACGGGGTCCCCCCCGGCCGTATCTTTCGAAACAAACCAGCCGTCGCAGGCGACGGTGGATGCATTTACAACATGGAACGGTAACGTCATCCGGCGTCGGCGTCAATGCTTGCGCCGGGCCGGGCGCCGCCATCTCGCTGAAACGCTTGCAGATGCAGCGAAAAAGGACGGCCCCGGCGGGCGGTGGACCTTCGGCCTCCGGTCCCGTATCATGCCCGAGGTCCGGCGGACCGGCCGTCGCCCCCAGACCGGAGAAAACCATGACCGGAAAACGCCTTCCGCCTGATTTTGAAGTCCTGGGCTTTACGAGGCGCTCGGCCTGCGCCCTGCCCCTGTACCTGGCCTCGGTCCCGGCCGGTTTTCCCTCCCCGGCCGAGGACTACGTCGACCGCACGCTCGACTTAAACGAGCATCTGATCCGGCATCCGGCGGCCACCTTTTTCGTGCGCGTGCACGGCCATTCCATGGCCGACGCCGGGATATCCCCGGGCGACATCCTGGTGGTGGACCGGGCCGTCACGGCCGTAAGCGGCAGCATCGTCATCGCCGCCGTGGACGGCGAACTGACGGTCAAGCGCCTGAAGAAATCCCGGGGGCGGGTCCTTTTGGTCCCGGAGAACCCCGACTATCCCGCCACGGAGATCGGCCCGGAGCAGAGTTTCGAGGTCTGGGGCGTGGTCACCTACATCATCCACAAGGCCGTGGCCCGTCCGTAAGCCCGCCTTTTTCAGGAACGCGCCCATGCCCGTCTACGCCCTGGTCGATTGCAACTCCTTTTACGCCTCGTGCGAGCGGGTCTTTCGGCCGGAGCTTACGGACCGGCCCGTGGTGGTGCTTTCCAACAACGACGGCTGCATCGTGGCCCGCTCCGCCGAGGCCAAGGCCCTGGGCATCCGCATGGGCCAGCCCGTCTTCCAGTACGAGTCGCTTCTGCGCCGTCACGACGTGGCGGTTTTTTCCTCCAACTACGCCCTCTACGGCGACATGTCCGCCCGGGTCATGGACACCCTGGCCTCCTTCGCCCCGGCCATGGAGGTCTATTCCATCGACGAGGCCTTTCTGGATCTGGCGGGGACGCCCGACGCCGTGGCCCTGGCCCGGCGGATGCGCGAGACGGTGCGGCGTTTTACGGGCATCCCGGTGTCGGTGGGCATCGGCCCCACCAAGACCCTGGCCAAGCTCGCCAACCGGCTGGCCAAAAAGGATGCGTCGCTTGGCGGGGTCATGAACCTGTGCGGCCGTGCGGACCTGGATGACGTGCTGGCCGGGGCGGCGGTGGAGGACGTGTGGGGGATCGGACGGCGCCACGCGGCCTGGCTGCGCGGCTGCGGCGCGGCCACGGCCCTGGATTTTTCCCGGCTTCCCCGGGAGATGGTGCGTCGGAAGATGACCGTGACGGGCCTTGCCACCCTGCTTGAACTGCAGGGGGTGTCCTGTCTGGATATGGAGATGGCCCCGGCCCCGCCCAAGTCCGTGGTGGCCTCGCGGTCCTTCGGCCATCCGGTGACCCAGGTCGGGGAGATGCGCGAGGCCGTGGCCTTTCATGCCGTCCGGGCCGCCGGGCGGTTGCGCGGCCGGGGGTGCGTGGCCGGAAACATCCTGGTTTTCGTGCAGACCAACCGGTTCATCGCCGGGGAGCCGCAGTACGCCGTGTCGGACACGGCGGCCTTCGCCGTGCCCACGGCCGACACCCGGGAGATCATCCGGCTGGGGCTGGCGGTGCTTGAGCGCATCTTTAGGCCCCAGTTTCGCTACAAGAAGGCCGGGGTGATGCTTTTCGGCGTCGAACCGGCCGCCTCCCGGCGCGGCAGCCTGCTGGAGGCCCCGGCGGACGCGGCCCGTTCCCGGGCGCTGATGCAGGTCGTGGACGCCGTCAACGCCCGCCACGGCCGTGACGCCGTGACGTTCGCCGCCAGCGGCCTCGCCCGTCCCTGGCGCATGCGTCAGGCGCATCGCTCGCCGCGCTACACCACGGTCTGGGACGAGATTCCCGTGGTCCGGGCAGACTGATCTCCCCAGGCCTCTGCGGCCCCCTGGCCGCAGGTTACGGGGTGCAGGGGCCTTAGGCCCCTGCCGGGGGTCGGGGGGCGGCGCCCCCCGTTTCTCCCCCTCCCCTCTCATCTTTTTCCCTCTTCCCCCATCCCCCGCCTTACGCCAGGGCCAGCCGTCCGGTCCGCGCGAAATCCTCCACCAGTCCGAAGACCAGTTCGTTGCCGCGAAAGTTTGCGGCCTGGATGGCGGCGCGCCGGTCGGACAGGCCGGCCTCGAAGTCGTGGAGCATGTCCGGCCCCAGGCGCGCCATGTCCTGGCGGCGGCCGTAGCCGAGCTTTTCCAGGTACAGGGCGTTTATGTGCTGCTCCACGGCCCCGCCCACGGGAAAGGACATGACCGGTTTGCCGTAATACAGCGACTCGGAGATGAGGTTGTGGCTGCCGCCGCAGATGACGTAGGCGCACGACGACAGGTCGGCCAAAAGCCCCTCCTCGGAATAGCCGCGAAAGGTGAGGTTGCCGTCCACGCGGTCCGTTTTGTAGCCGTAGATGCGGAACTCCCGGTCCATGGTCTTTAAAAACGGCACGAAGGCGTCGCAGATGGAGCAGCTTTGGTAGACCAGGATGTGGTCGCCGGGCGCGGGGTCGAAGCGAAAGACGCTGTCGCGCAGAAGCGGCGGCGCGATGCGCGCCCGAAGGCCGGGTTTGACCGGCGGCTGGTAGAAGGAGATGGAAAGGTAGTCTGTGCAGTTGCTGAAAAGCAGGCGGATGGAGGCCAGGATGCCGTAGTAGTCCAGGCGCATGCCGGGCGGGATGTCGTGGACGCAGGAGGAGATGACGTGCTGGTGGTCCAGCGACAGGCAGGGGATGCCCGCCCGTCTGGCCGCGATGGGCACGAAGTATTCGTAGTCGGAGATGGCCACGTCGGGCTTGAAGTCGTCGATGATTCTGGCCAGCCGGTCCAGTTCGCCGCCCCGGCTGGCCAGGGCGCGCGCGGCCAGGGAAAGGGTGGCCAGGGTGTCGACCTTGTAGTTTTTGTAGCGGGTGCCGGGATTGGCGAAGCGCTCTACCCGGAATTCGCGCGACAAAAGCCCGGCCCCCTCTTCGCTTGAGATGAACAGGTATTCGTGCTGCGGCAGGTGGCGGGCGATGACCGTGGCCCGGATGGCGTGGCCGTGCTGGGTGCCGTGGACGCCGTAGAGAATTTTCGCCATGCGGCCTCCGTTTTTTTGCGGCGGGTCGGCTATGCCGCGACGGCAGGCTTACCGGGGAACGGGCGCAAGGGCAACCCGGGGTCGGGCGCCCGCGCCTGGGCGCCCCTTGCCTTTGTTGCCGCTGTCCTGGTATTTTCCATAAGCGTGACCCTTCCACGACGGCAGGCACGCGGGAAAAGGCGGCGGAAACATGGACACGGCCCCCATCGGCGATCTTGTGCGCCAGGCCCGGACCGGCGACGCCCGGGCCTGGCGAGGCATCGCCGCGCGGCTCTATCCCTTCGCCCTGGGCGTCGCCCGGCGCAGGCTGGCGGGGAGCCATCTGGCCGAGGACGCCGTGCAGGAGGCCTTTCTGGCCGCGTTTTCCGCCATCGACTCCCTGCGTCAGCCCGATTTTTTTCCGGCCTGGCTGGCGGCCATCGTCCGCAACCAGTGTACGCGGCTGGCGCTGGGCCAGCATGCCGACGCCTCCCTGGAGGCCCTGGAGGACCAAGGGTTTCTCCCTCCCGCCGCATGCGGCGATCCTGCCGACAGCCTGCACGAGACCCGGCTCCGGGCCGCCTTCGACGCGGCTCTGGAGGCCCTGCCCGGCCATCTGCGGGAGGCCGCCCGGCAGCATTACGGCCGGGGACGCACCAGCGCGGAGATCGCCGCGACCCTGGGGCTTGGCGAGGGCACGGTGAAAAAGCGGCTGCACGCCGCCCGGGAGATGCTGCGGGAAAAGATGCTGCCTTACGGCGGCGGCATCCTGCGCGTGGGCTACATGCCCATCACCGATCATCTGCTGCCCATGGCCGCGCTGGAGCTTTTCCGGGACCGGCCGCTGCCCGTGGCCCCGCGCCGCTACCTGTCCTGGCTGACGCTCACGGCGGACCTGCGCCGGGGGCGGGTGGACGCGGCCTTCATCATGGCCCCCCTGGCCATGCGCCTGGCCGCCGCAGGGGCCGAACTGGCCCACGTCATGGACGCCCACCACGACGGCAGCTCCCTGGCCGTCGCCGCCGAGGGTCCCCTGCGCCGCCTGGGGCTGCCCGCGCCGTACAGCACCCATCAGGTGCTCCTGGACCATCTGGCTGCGGCGCGTCCCGAACTGGCCGACCTGAGCCTGTCGGTCATCAATCCGTCCTATGCCATCTCCTCCATGCGGGCCAAAAAGATCGACGCCTTTTTCTGCGCCGAGCCCTGGGGGTCCAAGTGCGTTCAGGAGAAGCTCGGCCGGACCATGCTTTTTTCAAAAGACATCCTGCCCGGGCACACCTGCTGCATCCTGGCCGTACGCCGGGAGTTCGCCAGCCGCCACGGCGAGGTGGTGCGGGCATACGTGCGCAGGCTTTTGACGGCCAGGGACCGGGTTCGCGACGATCCGGGCCTGGGGGCCGGGGTCCTGGCCGCCTGCACCGGGGTTCCCCGGGACGTGGCCCATAGGGTGCTGTCCGGGCGGCTGGTCACCTTCGACGACCTGCGGCCGCGCCAGGAGCGCATGGAGGTTTTTTTGCCCATGATGCGCCGGGATGCCGGGGCCGTGTCCTGCGCCGCGTCCTTCGACCTGGGCCGCTTCGTCTGCCCGGACTACGCCTGAGCCGGTTCGAATCCTTTCTTTTGCGCCCGCCATCTTTTTTTCCCCATAGCCGGTAACTTTTCGCCCGCCAGGACGCTCTTTCATGAAGCGGCGACATACATGCGGTTCCGGAGCCTCGGACCGGGCCGCGTGACGACCACATTCCCAACGGAGGAAACGCTGATGCGCCAAAACCAATGGATTCCCACCGTCTGTTACCAATGCAAGGCGGAGTGCGCCATTTTAGCCCGCGTCGAGGACGGCGTGGTCAAGGAGGTCAAGGGCAATCCCCGGGCCAGGGGCAAGATGTGCGTCAAGGGCATGGCCGGAATCACCACCCTGTATTCCTCGGAACGCCTCACATACCCGCTGAAGCGGGTGGGCGAGCGCGGCGAGGGTAAGTTCGAACGCATCTCCTGGGACGAGGCCATGGGCATCATGGAGAAAAAGCTGCGGGAGCTGCGGGAGCGCGGCGAGGCGCACAAATTCACCTATTCCATGTTCCCCCACTCCACCACCGATCCCAAGTGGCGCTTCGTCAACGCTGCGGGCGGCTTCATCTCAACCGGGCTGCCGCACTGCGACTCGGCCAAGATCATGGCCCATCTGCACACCTTCGGCTGCTTCCCCAACCACCACATCGCGCCCATGTACTACACCGTGCCCAAGGGCGGCCTCATGATCCTGTCGGGTCGGCATCCCTTCGGCTGCCTGGACGACGCCTGCGTGCCCCGGGACATCCTGAACGCCAAGGCGCGCGGGGCCAAACTGGTGGTCATCGACCCCATCTTCCGCTCCGAGGCCGCCAAGGCCGATTGGTGGATCCCCATCAAGCCCGGCGGCGACGCGGCCCTTTTCCTGGGCGTGTGCCACTACCTGCTGACCAACGACCTGTACGACAAGGCCTTTTGCGACAAGTGGGTGCGGCCCGGGGACATGGAAAACCTCATGGCCTTCATCGCGGACAAGACCCCGGAAAAGATGAGCCGCATCTGCGAGGTTCCGGCGGCGGACATCGTCAAACTGGCGAAGATGTGCGCCGAGGCCAAAAGCGTGTGCATCGACGCGTTCAAGTCCATCATGTACGGCAACGCCATGGACTGGGGGCATGTCTGGAGCCTCCTTTTGGTCATCACCGGCAACCTGGACAACCCCGGCGGACAGCCCCTGCCCGAGATCGCGCCCATGGCCCCGGTCACGCCCGTGCCCCCGGCCCCCAACCTCAAGGAGCTGGGCTATCATCGCACCGGCCCCGACAAGGACAAGTTCGACCACTACAACTTCATCCTGGAGCCCACCTGGTACGCGGCCCAGGCCGTGAAGGACGGGACCCTCAAGGTCTTTTTCGCCTCGGAATGCAATCCGGCCCTGTCGGAGATGGGCTCCGGGGAATGGCGCAAGGCCATGACCATGCGCGACGAAAAGGGCGACTACAAGCTGGAGCTTTTCGTGGTCACGGAGATCATGCCTTCCGAGACCATGAAATGGGCGGATCTGGTCCTGCCGGACCAGACCAACTTCGAGCGCTGGGAGCTGCTGTACATGCCCTGGTGGTACAACTACGGGCACACGGCGGCCCTGTGCCGTCCGGTCATCGAGCCCCTGGGGGAGACCCGGCACGCCAACCGGGTGATGATTGAGCTTGGCAAGCGCATGTTCCCGGAATACTTCGCGTTCAAGGATGACCTGGAATACTACGACATCGAGCTGTCGGGCGTGGGCATGTCCATGCAGAAGCTTCTGGATAACGGCGGCCTGTGGTCCCCGGGCACGGCGGGCTTTCGCAAGTACGAGGACGCCGGGAAGTTCAACACCGCAAGCGGCAAGATCGAGCTGGAATGGAAGATGTATGCCGATATCGGGCAGCAGTGGCCGAGTCCCGAACTGCCGCTGGAGTTTCGCCGGGGCGAGAAGGAGTTCCCCTTCATCCTGGTGAACTTCCGCACCATCTTCTTAAACAACACCGGGGCCTGGTCCCAGAATAACGCCCAGTTGCGCGACCCGGTCTCGGGCCTGGACGCCAATCCCGTGGTCATCAACCCCATCGACGCCACGCGACTCGGCCTCGCCGAGGGCGACATGGTCACCGTGGCCTCAAGCACCGGGAAGATCCGGCTGCCCGTGGCCCTGTCCGAGCGCATAAAGCCGGGCTGCGCCGGGCTCATCCACGGGTTTGGGCAGACCATGGGCAAGGTGGCGTCGCGGGGAAGCTGGGCCGGGGACAACGAACTGATCGCCGACGCCGGATCGCACCTGGACGAGCAGGACCTGCGCGGCGGCGAAGCCCACGTGGCCACCCGCGTGAACATCCACAAGTAGGGGGAAACACGCCATGAAACAGCTCAGCATCATGGTCGATCTCGACCGCTGCATCGGCTGCAAGACCTGCATCGTCGCCTGCCGCAACCATCACGGCCTGGTGGACCACGAAAACGCCATGCCCGGCGAGATGAGCCACTATATCCGGGTGGAAAACGAGCTCACGGGGACCTATCCCCATCTGGCCGAGGACTTCTGGGTGGTCATGTGCCAGCACTGCAAGAAGCCGCCGTGCATCAAGGCCTGTCCCTCCGGGGCCATCGCCAAGGACGCCCAGACCGGCATCGTGCGCATCGACAAGGCGGCCTGCACCGGCGCGAAAAAGTGCCTGGCCAAGTGTCCCTACGACGTGATCCAGTTCGACGCTGCGGGCAACTTCGCCCACAAGTGCGACCTGTGCTACGACCGGGTGATCCACGGCCAGGAGCCGGTGTGCGTGGAGGTCTGTCTGGCCGACGCCTTGCGCTTCGGCGAGAAGGAAATCCTGCTCATGCACGCCGAGGCCGAGGGCAAGGCGCTGATCAAAAAGCGCAGCACCCAGTCCATCCTGTATGTGAAAAGCCCCAAGCGGTAGTGTGGCGTTCACAAAAAACACGTCTGTTTTTTGTGAATAAAAATCATAAATTCAATGTGTTGCTGCTTGTTTGGTCATAACGGGAAGTGCCGAGCGCAACACGGGGAAAATCGGCGGCGGGTCGGGCGGACCGTGAGGGGTTCGCCCGGCGGCGTCGCGCCATGCGCGCAAACGGCGGGAACCGTCCGGGGGACAGCCCATGATCCAGATACGCCTCAAGCCGCCGTGCCGCAGGGAATTTCGCAAAGACGTCTACGGGCCGGGGGTCATCTCCCTGTCGCGGCTGATCTGGGGATCGGCCGGGGCCGGGATTTTTTTGCTGCTGGTCGCGGCCGTGTCCGAGGCCTGCGGGGTGGGGGTGCTCTATCCGCCCCTGGCGGCCACCTGCTTCATCAGCGCGGCCTGCGCCTACCTGCGCGTGGCCCGGCCCCGGCAGGTCATCGCCGGACATTTCGTCTCCACCGTGGGCGGGCTTATGGCCGTTTTCCTGGTGAACCGGGCGGTGTCCGACCCGGCCCTGGCCATGCCGCTCAAACTTGGGCTGGCCGTGGCCCTGGCGGCGGCGCTTATGCAGATTTTCGACGCCGACCATCCCCCGGCGGCGGCCGCGGCGGTCATCCCGGCCATCCTGCCGCTGCCCGCCGACACGCTGGTCATGCCGGTGCATATGGCCTGGGGGGCGGTTTTGGTGGTGGGGTTTTCCCTGGCCTGGAACCGGGTGTGGTTCGAGTTTCCGGCCCCGGAGGATGGGGTGAGCCGTCCCCGGCGGCTTGGCCTGGAGCGGACGGAGGCGATCGGGCTTGGGCTGTGCGCGGCGGCGTGTGCGCTCATGGCCCTGCGGCCGGTGTCGCAGGGCTGCTACCTGGCCGGGATGTGGGTGATGCTGGCCGGGGTGGCGGCGCTTTTGGCCCAGCCGTTCGTGACGGGAAAGATCGTGCGCGGCGAGGCCCGGGAGTGTCCGCCGGACCGGCCGCCGTCTCCTTAACGCCCCCGGCCGGGGGAAGGCGGGATGATCCCTCTGGCGGGTGAGGGTTCGGGAGAGGGCGGCGCCCTCTCCCGTTCATCATACTGCCGAGGAATCTACGCCAGCCCCACCTCGGGGGCGATGGCGGCCATGGCGGCGATGGCCGTGGCCAGGAACCTGTCCAGCTCCATGCCCGCCTTGTCGCACTCAAGGATATTCTCCCGCCGCACCGCCGCCGCAAAGGCCTTGTCCTTCATCTTTTTCTTGATGCTCTTGGGGGCCAGCCCCTCCATCTTCGTGGGCCGAATCAGCGCCGCAGCCGAGATCAGGCCGGTCACGGACTCGGCGCAGCGCAGCGCATAGTCCAGGCGCGACTGCGGCATGACCCCGGTGTGCTCGCTGTTGTGGGCGGCGATGGCGGCCAGGGCCGCAGGCGGCAGCTTGCCTGCAAGGAGCGCGGCGCACGAAAGGCCGTGCCGGGCGGGATCGTCCTTGGTGTCGGGGTAATCCAGGTCGTGCAAAAGCCCGGTCAGGCCCCACAGTTCGGCGTCCTCGCCGCACTCCCGGGCCATGGCGGCCATGATGGCCTCGGTCTCCAGGGCGTGGCATATCAGATGGCGCTCGGGATTGCGGGAGGCGAGAAGCTCCAGGGCGGATGCGCGGTCGATCATGACGGTCTCCTGTGGTGCGGGTGGTCGGGTGTCCGGGTGGTGCGGGGCGGCGCCTTTTCAGCGCGTATGGCCGCCGGTGAGGGGGCGGCCGCAGGACGGGCAGCGGGCGGCGTCAGAGTCCTGGGCGCCCGTGGAGTAGAGGGCGTCGGGGGCCGAGCCGTCCGCCTGATCCGCAATGCCCGCGTCCGTGTCGGCCAGCCCGGCGTCTGTGGGCCTGCCGCACTGGGGGCAGACGTTTTTTTGTTGCCTGCGGCGCAGGATGTTCTGGATCACCTGGAAGAGGGCGTTCACGCCGCTCCTTCCCAGGAACGCCGTCTGGCCGCGAAAAGCCCGGCCTTGGCCGTGATGTCGGCATGCGGGCCGAACACGTAGGCCACGTCACCGGCCGTGAAACGCAGGGTGCCGTCGGGGTTGGCGAAGACCTGATCCCCCCGGCCCACGGCCACCACGGTCAGGCCGTGGGTGCGGCGCAGTTCGGATTCCTCAAGGGTCTTGCCGTCGAGCATGGAGCCTTCCTCAACGGTCATGGCGCTGACGTCCAGGCCCGTGAATCCCTTTTTCAGGGCGTCCATGGGTTCGCCCTGGATGTCCAGGTTGCGCAGCATCTCGTAGCTCTCGGAGCGCACCTCCTCTACGAACTTCTCGATGTCCATGCGCGGCACCATGTACTTGGTCATGACCCGGGTGAAGATCTCGATGGAGGTCTCGAACTCCTCGGGGATGACGTCGTTGGCCCCAAGCTCCTTAAGCGGGCCGAGCTCGTTTAAAAACCGGGTGCGGGCCACGATGTGGATGGCCGGATTGGTCTTTCGGGCCGTGTCCGTGATGCGCCGGATGGCCACCGGGTCCGAGACCACGATGGCCAGCACCCGGGCGGTGTGGAGGCCTGCGTGTTCGAGCACGGCCGGGTGCGTGGCGTCGCCGTAGGCGATGGGTTCGCCCTTGGCGGCCTGGGCGCGCACGGTGTCCGGGTTCATCTCCAGGATGGTGTAGTCCACGCCTGCGGCCTTGGCGGCCCGGGCCAGGTGTTTGCCGCCGATGCCGAAGCCGCAGATGATGAGGTGGTCGGTGAGGTCGCGGTGCGGGCCGCCCTCCAGGGCCGGCTCCCGGTAGGGCGCGGCGGCGGCGGCCAGAAACGGCAGCCGTCCCAGGCGGTCGGCCAGGGCCGGGGCGAACATGATGCAAAAGGGCGTGAGCAGCATGGTCAGGATGCTGGCCGACAGGAAAAGCTGGTAGTGGTCCTGGCCGATGAGCCCCTGGGCCAGCCCGGTCTTGGCCAGGATGAAGGAGAATTCGCCCACCTGGCAGATGCACAGTCCGACCAGGACGGCCGGGCGCAGGGGGTAGCCCAGGATGCGGGCCGCCGCGGCGGCGAGTACGGTCTTGGCCACCAGCACGGCGGCCGTGACCGTAAGCACCGTGTCGGCATGGGCGAAGAAATAGGACATGTTGAGCAACATGCCCACGGAGACGAAAAAAAGGCTCGTGAACACGTCGCGAAAGGGCAGGATGCCCTCCAGGGCGCTTAGGGAATATTCCGACTCGGACATGATCAGCCCGGCCAGAAAGGCCCCAAGCGACAGCGACAGCCCCAGGCTTGCGGTCAAAAAGGCCACGGACATGCAGATGCCAAGGGTGGTCAGCAAAAAGAGCTCCTTGCTGCGCGTGCGCATGACGGCGGCCAGCACCCGGGGCACGATTTTTCTGGCCAGGAAAAAGACCAGGACCACCACGCCGAAGCCCTTGGCGGTCATGAGCAAAAGCGCGGAGCTTTCGGTCTGGCTCTGGCCGGACAGAAAGGGAACCGAGAGCATCATGGGCACGATGATCAGATCCTGGAAGATCAGGATGGCCAGGATGATGCGGCCATGGGGGGACTCGACCTCGGCCCGTTCCTGGAGGAGCTTGAGGACGATGGCCGTGCTGGACAGCGCGGTCAGGAACCCGGCGAAGACGGCCTGGCCGGGGGTGAGTCCCAGCCAGGACCCTGCCCCGCCGAAAACCAGGATGGTCAGCAGCACCTGGGCCGCGCCGCCGATGAAGACGGGCTTTTTGAGCTTGACCAGCTCCGAGATGGACAGCTCCAGGCCGATGGTGAAAAGCAGCAGGATGACGCCGATCTCGGCCACGGTCTCGACCTCGTGCACCGAGGCCACAAGCCCCAGCCCATGCGGCCCGGCCAGGACGCCCGTGAGCAGAAACCCCACGATGGCCGGTATGCGGATCTTG
>Ga0209800_10001959_pt1 | contig 19350 bp, 12 predicted proteins | sample Higcelweek8metaG_FD_187174 | JGI IMG/M metagenome (GOLD analysis project Ga0209800, IMG submission 187174) | Freshwater pond sediment microbial communities from the University of Edinburgh, under environmental carbon perturbations - High... | ecosystem: Environmental > Aquatic > Freshwater >...
ATATGGGCAAGGTAAAACTCACAGACGAATCAGGCAAATCAGCTTTTGTTATCGTTGCAGACCTGAAAGGTACCAATGGAGTTATTCATGTAATTGACGGAGTGGTTCTTCCCAAGTAGTCAGTATCATAATAGCAGCATAATAAAAAGAGCCTTCTGGGACTAACAGAAGGCTTTTTTGTGTTTATATCAGATTGCATCTTGAAATCAAACACCCGTAAAGTATCCTCAGGGTTTCATGGAAAGATTAATGAGTTTAATTGCTTGCTTCTCACTCTGCCTTAACGGTTTCATTTCTCATGTAGAAGTGTAATAGTTTACCTCTGCATAATGCTCCCCGCGGTCGTCAGTCAGGAGAATGAAATCTCCCTGACATTCTATCCCGTCAAGTACTATTATTGAATGGGTATTAGAATTATGAATTTGATTTACAGTAATCTGGTATTCTGTGTCCCTGTATCTGTAATGAATTTTATAGGAATCCCAGTCAGAAGGAATGCAGGGTTCAATATATAATTTGTCTGTTTCAAGTCTTAACCCGAGCAACGATTCAATAATAAGCCTGTACATCCAACCGGCTGAGCCCGTATACCAGGTCCATCCGCCTCTGCCAATGTGCGGTGAAAGGGCATAAACGTCAGCTGCAATTACGTAAGGCTCAACTTTGTAACGGTCAACTTCTTCAGACGATCTGGCATGATTAACCGGGTTGATCATACTAAAAATTTCCCATGCTCTCTGATTGTATCCAAGCTTTGAGAATGCCATTGCTACCCATATGGCGGCATGCGTGTACTGACCTCCGTTTTCTCTTACGCCGGGGACATAACCCTTAATATACCCGGGATTCAAATCTGATTTGTCAAAGGGAGGATCAAGTAACCGGACCAGTGAGTCTTCATGCCTGACAAGCCTGTCATTGACTGATTTCATCGCTCTCTGCAACCGTTCAGGACTTCCTGCACCTGAAAGCACAGCCCAGCTTTGAGAAATTGAATCAATCTGGCATTCTTCGTTATCCGCTGACCCAAGCGGTGCTCCATTGTCAAAATATGCCCGACGGTACCACTCACCATCCCAGGCACTGTTCTCAATATTCTGCTGTATTACATTTGCTTCATTAATACATAGTCCGGCAAATTCATGATCATCTCTTGCTTGTGCTACTTTAACAAACTGATTCAGAATGTCAAAAAGAAAAAATCCCAGCCAGACACTTTCTCCAATACCCTTGTTCCCAACCAGATTCATCCCGTCATTCCAGTCGCAGGTTCCTATAAGCGGGAGACCGTGATCGCCAAACCTGAGTCCGTGAAGGATAGAACGCTTACAGTGTTCGTATAATGAGGACTTTTCTTCTGAACGCACCGGAAGGTCGTAATACGAATCGTCTTCCGGGTTTACAGGGCGTCCCTCAAGGAAGTAACTCATTTCATTCAGGATTTCCGAATCACCTGTAGCTGAAATATACCGGCATGTTGCCAGCGGCAACCACAGGTAATCATCAGAACAACGGGAACGGACTCCCCTGCCGACAGGCGGATGCCACCAGTGCTGGACATCACCTTCGGAAAATTGCCGGCTGGCAAAAAGAAGCACGTGCTCCCTCAGGATATCAGGCCTTGTATGAATCAATGCCATTACATCCTGCAACTGGTCGCGAAATCCATATGCTCCGCCTGATTGATAAAACCCGGTGCGTGCCCAGACCCGGCTCGCCAGGGTTTGATACAAAAGCCATCCGTTAGCCAGTATATTCAGTGAGGGATCCGGCGTATCAACCTGCACACTGCCAAGTGTTTTACCCCAGAAATGCCATACTTCTTCAAGGGCTGAGTAAGCGGGACCTGATCCGCGAAAGCGCCGTATCAGGTTGTTCGCATCTTCCATATTCCTCCCCGTGCCAAGCCTGAATATTATCTCCCGCTCCTGTCCGGGAGCAAGATCAAACGGTACCTGAATCGCTGCACAGGGATCAAGAGCTACTCCATTTTTCCCTGACAGTCGTGATCGCAGCATTGCATCCGGTTTTTTTAAGGTGCCGTTTCGTCCGATAAATTCCGTCCTGTCACAGGTTACTGAGACTGATGTGTCGTCAGTCTGCATAAAAGCCACTCTGTCAGCAAATTCCCGGTTATACGGATTGGTAGCATATACAACGCCATTATTGAAGTCGACACTTGTGTTGACATGCATTGCATTTTTATTCCTCAGATCACCCAATACCCATTCAACATAATTTATTGCTGATAATTTGAAGGGGCGACCCGATTTGTTCTGCACTTTCAGTACCGAAAACTTTACTGAAGCATCCGTTGCCACATAAACCCACAGTTCTGTAACTATTCCTCCTTCATTATGCTCGAATACACTGTAGCCGAAGCCGTGACGGCTCAGGTATAATGATGATTCACTATTGGTGTGTGGTGACGGAGACCAGAAGTGTCCGGTCTCCTCGTCGCGGATATACATCGTCTCTCCTCCGGAATCGGTTACCGGATCGTTGTTCCATGGCGTAAGACGAAACTCATGAGAATTCTCAGCCCAGGTGTAAGCCATTCCATTCTCGGAAATAACAGTTCCGAATCGCGGGTTTGCAAGCACATTTACCCAGGGAAGGGGTGTTACTCTTCCTTCAGATGTGGTAATTACATATTCCCGGCCATCTGCCGTAAATCCTCCTGTACCGTTATAAAATTTCAGATCGGTCCTGGGCAAGACCTCTGCCAAATGAGGAGTGGGCTTATAGGTACGGGTCGGTTTGAAACTTGAACCAGACAATCCCTGGTAACCACGCTTGTTTAACTGATCCTCAAGGGCTCCATGCCTGTCACTTATCACAACACGGGCAACTGTTTGGAAAAGAATACGTTCTTCGTTTGAAACCTGGTCGGCGGAGCGTACAAAAATCCCCCCGGGACGGTCAATTGTGTTTGCTTCAATTCCAGCTGCTATCAGTCCGAATATCTGATCCAGAAGTAACTGACGATAACCGGCATGATCTTCGTTCCAGATCACAAGGTCGACTGCCAGACCTTTCAATCTCCAATATGCATGAGCCTGAACCAGTTGACGAACCAGGCTTATGTTGGCGGGGTCTTCAATCTGCAGCAGGACGATGGGCAGGTCACCCGAGATTGAGTACCCCCACAGCCCGGATTGCCCGCGACGGTTTTTAACAAGTATTCCGGGATCAGCCCGCAGAAGTGAGTTGGCATAAATTATAGAACTGGCCAGGCGACCGTATAACTGTGCATCCGTTTCGTTGGCATTGATCTGTCTCAATACAACCTGGCTGTGAGTCCAAGCAAGTTCAAAAACACGGTCTGCGATCTGCTTATCCTGATACTTTTCAATAAGAGTCAATGCTTCCGTGCGAGATTCACTGATACCTGTCACCATATCAATTGTAACTGATGCTTCGGGTAACAGGACCAGCTGGAGTTGTATTGCAACTACCGGATCAAGTACTGAACCCTGACTCCCTGACAAAGGCCGGAAATCTGTCATCGCCTGTGGTGACTCAAGAGTGTTGCCCCTTCCGATGAATCTCATGCGGTCTGTTTCGAAGGATATATTTCTGATTTCAGCACCATGCAATGCCATCAGGTGGAACATCCAGGGGGGATTTTCTTCCTCTGATCTTGGACGTCTGGTGCAAAGAATAGCCTGTCTCTGGTTAATGATTTCTGTCCGTACAAAAAGATTACTGAATGCCGGATGTGCCAGGTCAGATCCGTTTGACGCCAGAACTACCTCTGAATAACTGGTTATATCAATGATCCTTTTTGTTCTTGTCCGGTTTGTCAGTCTGACCCTTCTCAGTTCAATGTCATCCTCGGGAGATACTACTACCTCTGTATGAGTGTCGATATCGTAGTCACGCCGACGAAACTCGGCACGACCTTCCGAAAATATTACCTCATATTTCTCCGGTTGTTTAAGGGTTGGTTGAAATGTCGTTGACCAGAATTTTCCGTCTTCAGCATCACGCAGATAACAAAAGGAACCCCAGTTGTCACACGTAGCATCTTCTCTCCATCTCGTTACTGCAAGGTCTTTCCATTGACTGTATCCCCCGCCGGAATTTGTAATTATCACCCTGAACCGGCCTCCGTTTGATAATAATTTGACCTCCGGGAAAGGTGTGTCAGCGGTATTGTATATGCGAAGAGGCATCTCCTTATTGCTGAGGGATGAGCGAACATCAGTGACACCGGCATTATGTGTAAAAAATGATGTAGCCCTGGGGATCCTTTCCTGCAGTAATAAAAGAGTTGACTGAAACAACGGATCTGCCTCAAAACGCTTTTGCATCGGCCGGTCCAGCAGGATATAGGCCAGTGAAAGCAGACTCATTCCTTCATGATGAGCCATAAATGAACGCACAATTACATTTGCCTGACCCCGCGGCAGCCGGTGCTGGGTATAATCAACTGCCTCATAAAAACCATAAGCCCCCATAAACCCTTCCTCAGCAAGCCGTTCAAGATTGGCACAGGCTTCTTCAGGCATAACCATAAGGGCAAGGGCAGTTGCGTAGGGAGCAACTACAAGGTCTTCGGCCAAACCTCTTTTAAAACCCAAACCCGGCACTCCGAAAGCACGATACTGATAATTTAACTGGGCATCAACCCTGTTATAGCCTGACTCAGAAATACCCCATGGCACTCCCCTCTGTTGGCCATAGTCTATCTGTCGCTGGACTGCTGCCCTGGAGGTTTGATATAAAAGACTGTTTTCATATGATGGCATTACAAGAAGAGGCATCAGGTATTCAAACATTGACCCGCTCCACGACAAAAGTATCGGTTCCCCATTTATTGTTGTGAGAAGACGCCCCAGTGCGAACCAGCTCTCCTGCGGCAGCTGGTCCTGCGCAATAGCTACAAAAGTTGACAGGCGTGACTCTGATGCCAGTAAGTCATAATAACTTGAATCACGCAACAGGTCCTCCGCATTGAACCCTATTGATTGAAGATGACTGGATCTGTTGTACAGGAAGCCATATTCCATCTGTGCAAATTCCCCCGCTTGATTTACAAGCGAATCGATAACCTCAATCCTTTCCCTTGCATGATCAGCAGCAAGTCTAACATGCCTCATTAGCTCATCATCGGTATCTGATATCTCTGGCAATGCCACTTCGGACAGCGTCCTGACAGAATTGTCAGATGCCAGTAAATGAGAGCTGGCGACTTCCCGAAGTGTCGGGATAGCATTAAGCAGCGGATATTTTTCAGCAAGGTCAGGAAAACCCGGATGAAAAATCCACGGAACCAGGTATGATAATTCATCAAGAGCAGACCTGCATTGCTGTGACAGCCGGGTTGCCCAGATTCTGTATTGTCCATCAGAGCTGACCGTTAGTCCATTTAAAATTTCTGATGATGCTTCAGTAAGCTTCATCAGACATTTGTGCAAATAGGCAAGCGTAACCGGCTGCTCATGTAAAACAGCACCCTGGTAGGTGCGGAATTTAGCAACATGAAACGGTGTAGGTTTGCCCGAATTCTCCAGGAGAATTTGAAAAGTATCAGAAATTCCTTCAAACAGCCTAGGACCGTGTATTTTCCCGTCCGGAAGTGCAATCAATCCCTGCTTAAGTGTCAATAAATGAGCAGCAAGATTCCCGCTGTCAACTGATGAAATGTAAAGTGGTCTTAGTGGTTTAAGCGTTTGAGTATCATACCAGTTAAAAAAATGGCCCCGGTATCTTTCCATCGAACCCATTGAAATGAATGCATTTGAGGTTCTCGCAACAAGCTCACCGGAAATTATGTAACCAAAATCATAGGCTGCAAGGTTGGCAAGCAGAGACAGGCCGATATTCGTCGGAGATGTCCGGTGGGCTGTTACTGAAACCGGGGTTTCCTGGTGGTTATCAGGGGGTAGCCAGTTGTCTTCGGGCCCTGCAAAGGTCTCAAAAAAGGCCCAGGTCTTACGGGATAAAGCTCTCAGAAAACCGAATTGCTCTTCGGTCAGTTTTGCTTCACGTGATTTAAAAGGAATGCTTATCCACCAGGCAGCAAACGGAAAAAGAAACCATAATCCTAATACAGGCCAGGCGATTAAAAGTGTGACAGGGGAAAAAAGCCTGAGTAAAACAGCTGAAATGACAGCCAGAAATGGTGATATCCACATTGTGCGGAATGATTCAATCAGCATGAACCTTGACGGTGATTCACCACCTGCTGCTGAACTCCATTCTAGAAGAAGTTTTTTTGAGATAATCAATCTCCAGCATGTTACCAGGATAGCCTTGCAGCTGTAGTAAGCCTCATAAGGAAGGCTCATAAGGATAAATGCAAACTGGGATATTTGCCGGACAGCCAATTGCCTGGATGCTTTCAGATGTTGTACCAGGTTAACTTCCTCCGGCTTTTGAAACAGGTATACAACATATGAAGTCAATGACGGAAGAATAATAATTCCTATTACAACCAGTGTCCAGAACCACGATGAATCCAAAATAGTCCATCCAGATATTAAAAGTAATGTCAATGCCAAAGGAATGAGGCTTCGTCTGAGGTTATCCAGTATTTTCCAGTATGATAACAGTGAAAGCGGATTTTTTCGAGAAGGACCATATAACCTGGGCAGAATCGGAAGCAACCAGGGAAGTAACTGCCAGTCTCCCCTTATCCAGCGCGATCTGCGGGCTACGTCCGTCCTGTAACTTGAAGGATACTCCTCAAACAGGAGAACATCGCTGAGCAAACCTGATCTTGTGTAACAACCTTCGAGGAGGTCATGGCTAAGTATTCTGTTTTCCGGGAACCGGTCCTTGAGAGTTTGTTCAAATGAGTCGACATCATATATCCCTTTCCCTATGAAAGACCCTTCACCAAAAAGATCCTGGTAAACGTCCGATACAGCCCTTGTATACGGATCGATTCCCGGCTCATTGCCAAAAAGCTTTGCATACTTTGAAAGGTTCGTTCCTGGTAGGCTGACAGCAACCCTTGGCTGAAGTATTGTATATCCGTCTGTGACACGTTGCTTTTTTGCATTGTATTCCGGTTTATTCAGAGGATGCGACATTGCCCCAATAAACTGGCGCGCCGAATCACGGGGCAGCTGGGTATCAGAGTCAAGTGTAATCACATATTTAATTTCACCAAGAAACGCTGTATTCCCGACGATAACCGAAAATAGATTTTCAGGTCCTCCGCGCAGCAGGGAATTCAAATCTGAAAGTTTGCCTCTCTTTCGTTCATAACCCATCCATATCCGGTCAGCTGGATTCCATTTTCGCGGACGATGGAAAAGAAAAAATGTATCACTGTTTTCTCCCTGGTATTTTTCGTTTAGCTCTCTGATTTTTCTACTGACCATTTGTATCAGGTGATCATCTTCCTCAAGTTTCTCCTGTAATGAATCCTTTAAATCCGTTAATAGGGCAAAATGCAGGTATTTGTCCCGGTTTGCCAGAAAACGAACCTCAAGGGCTTCTGCCAGATCTTCAATATTCTGATCATTTAACAGCATGGAAGGAATAACTACAATCGTTCTTGATTCCTTCGGTATACCCTTTGAATAGTCAAGTCTTGGCAACGGGAAAGGATTGACCAGCATGGCAGACACCCAGTTCACAATTGCAATTGCAAGATAACTGGTACAAAAAATCAGGAGAAGACCTAAAAGCCACAGGCTCCATGTGACTGTTCCGTCACTCTGAGCTTTTTCCAGCAGGCTCAGGCAGAAGACAGCTGTTAAAAGTACTATTGAACCCATGTAGAACAAAAGAGGTACCCGGGTAATCAATTTTGCTGATACGGACTTAATCGTCTTCTTAGATTTTATAAGGTGTTCAAGCCGGGAAAGACCTTTGCCAATCAGGTAGAATCCCACATGCGCCTTTCGATCCCGCCGTCCATTCAGGTCAGCTACGTGTTTTGCCAGGTCTATAGCGTTCTGAGCTACCTCAATCTCCGAAAAATCACTGTTTTTTGATAGCTTTTCTATTATATGACGATAATGATCTCTGGTTTTAAAATCCATTAAGGCATATGCCTCGCAAGGATCACCTCGCAGGACCTTTTCAACCTGACTCATCGACTCAACGAATTCACGCCAGTCCAATACACCCAGTAAGCGAAGGCTGCCTATGCTGTTGCTTATAGATACCTGATCTGCAGCCTGCTGCTGGTTTCCATACTGAATCAACTGCACTGTTGTCTGATTGGATTCGGAGAGACGTTGTTCAATCCATGTCAACGGGAAAGCAAGGGCCGGGCTCTGCCCCTGCAAGCGTCTGACAAATTCTGAAACGAAGGGTGTCGACATCGGAGGGTCTGATCTTGCCATGTCAGCAATAATCAGGATCAGGCTCTTTGGATCGTTTTCGGCTGTCTCTATCATCTTATCTGCCCAGGCATCTGCCAGATCCCTGTCTATTCTTCCGGCAGCCACCCTTACCGCGACGCGACGCAAATTCTCAATGAGAGACAATCGCAACATTATGGGAATGGCCCACAATTCGCCAATGTTCAGAGGATTTATTGTCTGATATGCAGCTACAAAACGGCGCAGGCTTTCCGGATCAATATGTCCCTCTCCATGAGAGATTATTTCCTTTGCAATATCGTAAACACGGGGAAGTCCGGCAGACGGACCATTGAGCAAACGGGGAAGTTCCTTGCTGTAACCCTTAGGTAAATGTCTTCTCCCAGTACGTATTTGTTCTTCAATTAAATAGAAATTATCCAGCAACCATTCACCTGCAGGAGTAATTTGCCGGCCGGCTTTTACAGCTTCTGAAATGAGCTCATGTACCTCAAGGAGAAGGGCTTCGTTTTCCGCAAGGCGGGACAGGAGATGCTGCACAGGTTCAACCTTTGGCCCCGGAAGATGCAGGCCTGCCAGTACCCCGCCATATTGCTCCATCTGTTCGCTGCTGAATAATTCCGAACGCAGCGGAGGCTCACCGTCAGCATATTTCCGGGAGAGGTCTTTCTCCCAGAGATGGGATTTTAGAAGGTGTAACGATTCGTTTATAATAGATGGTCCTATTTTCATCAACTACTGCTCTTTAGAGAAATATTTTGCATCAGGGACTGCAACGGAAAACCGGGATAATTTAAACAGGAATTTCCCAACCTCAATTTTAAATATACTGAACCGGATGAGTGTTATATAACTCTGTAAATAAATTACATAATTCACGCCTCCATTATGTCCATAACCAGGGTTACCGGATACCTGACCGGAGTAAAATATTAATCATGATTGCAAACCTGATTCCCGGATTTGATTTAGATTTGGGTATTGGTCCGAAAGAACTTTAAAATATGGAAACAGCATTGATATTTGATCGGTTCTGGAAACGCTACTCCACTGAGAATCCAAGTGCAAAGCGTATCTATGATCTGCTTACATCCAGGGGCGAAAAGGTTGTTCATGACCACATCGCCCTGCGAACATTTGATGATCCCAGGATGAACATAGATGTGATTTCACGGGTGTTCACGGAAAATGGGTATGAGGCATGTGGGAACTATGAATTCAAAGCCAAAAAGCTGAGAGGGATGCATTTTGAGCATAGGAACGACCCAAACGCACCCAAAGTTTTTATAAGCGAACTGCTGACGGAACAGTTCAGTGAATATCTGAAGACCACAATCCGCAGTTACCTGAACAGCCTGTCCGGCAGCGTCTATGCTGATCCTGACCTGGTTTACGGAGGAAGCGTCTGGGGTAAGATATCATTTGCCACATACAACAAACTGCGTGAAGAATCGGAATATGCGGCATGGCTGCTTGTATACGGTTACCGGGCAAACCATTTTGCCGTTAAGGTAAATGAGCTGAAAAATTTCCCATCGCTCCAGGATGTCAATGCGTTTATCAAGGGAAACGGATATCTCATGACAACTGTCGGCGGAGAGATATACGGGACACCTGAGGAACTGCTCGAGCAGTCCGCTACAATGGCTGAGCTTCTGCCGGTAGAATTTACCGACGGGATACATGAGATTCCCTCGTGCTTTTATGAGTTTACCCTCCGGTACAACCGGCCCGACGGCACACAGTACCCGGGCTTCATTGCAGCCAATGCTGACAAGATTTTCGAAAGCACAAACTACTATAATAAACAGGCTGAAATGATGTAGCCGGTTGATGTTGGCAGGCTTTGGCAACTGTCAGCCCCAATGGATCGCATACCAGAGGCGCTTGCCTGTTCAGACACGCAAAATCTTCTCCATTTTTCTGCCCTTGGCAAGCTCATCAACCAGCTTATCCAGGTACCTGACCTTCCGGGTTAACGGATCCTCGATCTCCTCCACACGGTATCCGCATATTAGACCGGTGATTAACTGAGCATTGGGATTAAGCGAGGCCTGTTTGAAAAAAGCTTCGAATGTCACATTTTCAATTATAAGTTCCCGCAGTTTCTTCTTTCCGAAGCCTGTCAGCCACTCAATTACCTGATCCAGCTCCTCTTCCGTTCTGCCTTTCTTCTGAACTTTCGCCAGATACAGGGGGTAAACAGAGGAAAAAGTCATTTTTGCTATTCGCTGATTCTGTGAGTCCATATTTTAAGTTCAATTATTCCAAAGTCCATTTGACATTGTCACCAACCTGCCGGAATTGCACCTGATCACGCAACGCGCAAAGCCCCTGACCCTGTCCGGTTTCATTTCAACATATTGTTAACTGCAACCCTAATTTGTTCATCAGTGGCCCCCTCCGAATACCCTTTGATTATCACCCTGATGACTCGCTCCTGGTCAAGAATGAAAAACACCGGATAGGACCCGATCGAGTAATTCTTAAGGACCTCCTTGTCTGCCTGCAGAAACGTGTAATCAAACTGGTTCCTGTTCATGTAACTCCTCAGTGCATTCAGGTTTTTGCTGGTGCACTCAATTGCCACAAGCGCAAAATCATCTTTCCCGAATTCTTTGTTTATCTCCTTCAGGAAGGGAATCGATGCCCTGCATGGTCCGCAACTGACACTTGTGAATTGTACGAGAACCACCCTGGAAGTTATGTCTGCCAGTGATACATTTTTATTATCAGCTGATTGCAGTGTCCAATCCGGGGCTGCTGCGTTTAAGAGCTCACTCTTCCTTTCGTCAGTCCCGGCAGATCCGTACTGTCTTATCTCATAGTCCGGAGGAAAGAAATCTGCGGCACAGAAATCATTTATATCAAGCTTGTTAAACTCCGGATCAAGGGATGTCGAAACCGAGATATCATGCGACATCTCGCGCCTTATCTTATATGGAAGATCGGTCTCCTTATCTATCCACAGTTCATAAACTGAGGTGTTATCACCATAGGTATAAGGAGAAGGCGGCATGTGGAAAGCTTTCCCGAAGAACTCCACCTGTTCCTCCTCATGTATAGTCAGACGCATAAATACATCCTTCGCCTGTTCCTTTATCTCGATGGCAATGCTGTCACCGGTCGTGAGGGCATAGCTGATTATGCTCGTCACCTTGTTGTAGAAAGGCGTATTCAAAGGCCTGAATGGCAGCGGCCTCACCCTGAAACTGTCAATCATAATACCCTTTTCTTCGTCATAGAAAGTTGCCCGCATATGACCGTCATAACAAAAAGATGCTCTTGTCCCTGTCAGGGAATCAAGTACAACAAAGCTTGACCCGATTGCCGTGTCTGATGGGTTCCTGTACTCCCTGATATATTTCGTAAATACAAATGAAGCGGCAGTATCTCCCGGACTCCATGATTCCTGAAACTCGTAGTAGGTTGCAGTTTCTATCCGGCTGAGGTTGGCAAGCACTTTGTTAAGGTACTCCTCTGAAGTGTAGTCCCTTTTGCCGCACGATGCGAGCAGTAGCATCAGAACTGCAAGGTTGAAAATCCGTCTGTTGATCATTGTATGGCTGTATGTATTTCTCTTGCGTAAAAGGATGTTACTATTGTTTTTGTCAGTTTAGAATAACCGGATATGCTTCTCACTTGCCAGAACCAGTTTATTCAACCTGGAGATTCTGGTCGCCTCCTGACTGGCACTCATAACCCAGTAAATCTTGGTCTTTCGGTATGAAGGCGCTTGCTTGTTAAAAAAGTCCCATGCAGTCTGGTTTGATTTAAATAATCTTTCAAACTCCTCAGTAAGTTTAAATGCCTCCTTCTCGAAGCTGTATATACCTGATTTTTCGGCCTTACGCATATCATAAGCCCGCAGTCCTGGTTCTGTCATGAGTCCTTTCTTTTTAAGCTCCTCCACCTTCTTGAGATTGACATTACTCCAGATACTTGTAAGCTTTCGAGGCGTAAAACGAATGCAGTATCTTTCTTCATCAATTGATCTGCGGATTCCGTCTATCCAACCATAACAAATAGCCTGATCGACAGACTGGGACCAGGTCAGGGAAGGCTTGCCAGTACCTGTTTTATAATACCCTACAATGATTTCAGATTCCGTGCTGTGGTTCTTCTCCAGCCATTTTCTGAATTCATCCTGACTTTCAAAAAATACCGGATTCATATAGTTGTGCTTTTCTCGTCAACAGCATATTCCAACAGGTCACCCGGCTGGCAGTCCAGGGCTTTGCAAATTGACTCCAGAGTGCTGAATCTTATTGCTCTTGCTTTTCCGGTTTTGAGAATGGAAAGGTTTGAAAGTGTCAAATCAACTTTTTCTGACAGTTCATTGAGTGACATCTTTCGCTTTGCCATCATTACATCCAGGTTTACAATAATAGGCATAATTCAAACTGTTAAATCGTTTTCGTTCTGGATTTCGACACCTCTGGAAATAATAGTCGCAATGACATAAACTACTGCCGCCATTAATATCCAGGCCTGACTGTCTGTCCAATATTCACTCAGTTTGTCGATACCAACTCCATGATGCTGCAAACTACGGGTCACTTCCCTGGCTACGTAACTTATCAGTCCAATTGAAAGGGTGAAATAACTGATCTGCGTAACCTGGGTGGCGACATAGCTGTTGAATGGTTTTAATAAATCAAACTTTAGTAAAAGTCTGATAACCATATAGAACAGGTATGCTTTCAGAATCGAGATCACAAGAATGAAGCTGTAAATACCGAAATACATCCATTGATTGTACTCATACATTTCACTTAAGTCCAGCTTTTCATATAAATGCTGAACGACTTCAGGTTTGACCAGACTGTAAACAAAATTGACCAGCAGGGCTCCGGCCTCAATGCACAGGCCGACGAAGATGATCCAGGCAACTATTTGCAGGACCGTAAAAACGAAGTTATTCCTTTTTGACATGGTTCTTATAGTTAGAATTACATCGCAAAGATAATAGATATTTATTGTTAAACAACAAATATGCATTTATTATCGACTATTTTTTTTCGTTATGCGATAGAAATAGTTTTTACCTGCCGGTTATCCGGAGAGGTTTTTCGCTGATCAGAACATGGAAGCCCAAAGAACTGAAGAGTGGACACGATCTATATCGGCTTGACTTTCAGTACAGGGGAGCTTTCCATATTTATGATATCCGGGATTCCTAATTGACTGCAAATGCCAGTTCAAGTTCAATTTTTGTCACAGCACCATCCGGGCCCACAGTTACAATAAAAGCCGTGAAATCGTCAAAAAACTTACCTCTCAGAAAAATCCACTGCGAGTTTCGGTGAAGGTGTTTCACATTCTGGATCTCTTCTTCCTCAAGAGGATAGAGGGTATTCAGCGCAGCTTCAAACAGTTTTGCGGCATTTTCGTCCTTAAGTAAATAGTCCTTCCTGATCAACGAAATGAGAACCGGGCATTCGAGATCCATGTGGACAGGTTCGATCATATTGACATCGGGGCCATTTACATTAATGTAATTATCACTCCCGCAACCGGAGACTCCTGACCCTGGTTCAACAAAGCCAATGTTGATTTTATAAAATGTACCCGAAAAGACCTTACTGACTGCAGTCTGATCAATATCTGCCAATTGAACATCGAAATTGTTTTTGACAAATGATTCAATGAGTTTCTGATTGTCAGGGCTGATTGTCTGTGCGCAAACGTTAACGACAAATAATAATGCGATTAAGGAGCTGCTTAGTTTTTTCATTTTGCTGACGATTTTAATAACATCTTGAAGTTAAGCGATTTTTTCGACCCCGGAGATATTCAAGGTTGAAGAATTCACAGCCGGATCCGGTCATGGCGAATTGACCGTACACCTCTTTTCACACCATGAAATTTCGCTATCTTTGATGTTGCGCCGGAGCTAATTTCCTGCATTCAGAATTATTAAACAACGACACCAGGGCAATGAAATACGAAGACTTTCTCATCACGTCACTCGGCCACTGCAATGTGGTATCTCCACTTAAACAGGGACAGCGGACAACAAGCCTTGTATATAAATTCATCAATGATGATGAGAGGGTTATATATGATGTCACCTCTGAAAACTACGATCATTGCAGGATGACCGGCGAAACACCTGTTTCATTTGAAAAAGCCGGACCAAAAGAGTCAATTTACTTTGAGCCGGCAAAGACAAAGGTGGGAATCGTAACCTGCGGCGGTCTCTGCCCCGGTCTCAACAATGTCATCCGCAGCCTCGTCAACCAGCTCTACTACCGGTACGGTATTAAAAGAATACTCGGCATCAGATACGGATATGAGGGACTGATATCAGATTTCAACCACGAGGTGATCGAGATGACCGCCCCCATGGTAAGCGAGATCCACCTTTCGGGAGGCACATTCCTGGGAACATCAAGAGGCGAACAGGATGTTGAAAAAATGGTTGACACACTCGAGATACTGAACCTTAACATCCTCTTCTGCATCGGAGGAGACGGAACACTTCGCGGTGCACATGCAATCTATGAAGAAATTAAAAAGAGGAACCTGAAGATCTCAGTTGCCGGAATACCGAAAACTATTGATAATGATATCGACCTGATACAGAAATCGTTTGGTTTTGAAACAGCATTCTCAATAGCAAATGATATTATCAGTAACGCCCATAACGAAGCCCAGGGCGCATATAACGGGATTGCACTTATAAAACTCATGGGCCGTGACTCCGGCTTCATTGCCGCAAACGCTGTCCTGGCAATACAGGAGGTAAATTTTGTACTTGTCCCGGAAATCTCGTTTGACCTCTATGGTCCGGATGGATTTTTAGCCGTACTCAAGAAGCGTCTTGAGGAGAGACATCACGCTGTGATTGTTGTCGCAGAAGGCGCAGGTCAGGACCTGTTTGAATCCAAGATCCGGGATACGGATGCGTCAGGCAATATTAAGCACCAGGACATCGGAATATTCCTCAAGGAAAAAATCAAAGCCGAGTACAGCGCCCTGGGATTTCCATTCTCACTGAAATATATTGACCCGAGCTATATTATCCGTAGCGCTCCTGCCAACGCCAACGACAGCAAATTCTGCAATCTGCTGGCACAGAATGCTGTGCACGCGGCCATGGCCGGAAAAACTGACTTTGTGATTGGATACTGGAATAACAGCTTTACACTCATGCCTATCCCCATGGTGGTTGCCAAACGCAAGAAAATTGATGTGGAAGGGGAACTGTGGTGGAACGTCCTCGAGGCCACCGGCCAGCCATTCAGCATGAAAAACAGCTGAAAGCCCGGTTTCATGACTCAGTTTAATGATCGCTGACGTCAAAGTCCCGGTCTCCGTTATCAAGTCTCTCCGCAATCAAGGGTTCCTTGTTGCGGTCACCGCGGGGCACTGTGACCCTCTCACCTATCTGCTGCCTCCACATTGCATAATAGAGGCCCTTCCTGCCCAGAAGGATATCATGAGTCCCCTCTTCAATGATTTTACCTTTCTCAAGGACATATATACGGTCAGCATGCATTATTGTTGAGAGCCTGTGTGCTATCATGAGTGTTATCTGTTGCTTCCCGGCCGAGACCTCCCTCAGCGTCCGGGTGATTTCCTCCTCGGTTATCGAGTCAAGCGCCGATGTAGCCTCATCAAAGATAAGTATCCGCGGATTGCGGATCAGAGCCCTGGCAATCGCAAGCCGCTGCTTCTCGCCTCCCGAGACCATCTTACCTCCCTCGCCAAGCAGGGTATCGAGGCCTTTCGGGGAGCTCTCAACAAGCTTGATGGCAGAGGCCCTCGTAAGCGCATCATAGATCTCTTCATCCGTTGCATCCGGTTTGACAAACTGCAGGTTCTCCCTGATTGTGCCCGAGAAGAGCTGGGTGTCCTGTGTGACAAACCCGAGCTGACGGCGCATCTGGTTGAACCTGATATCCCTGGCAGCAATATCATCGTAATAAATCGTCCCTTTTGTTGGAGTGTACAATCCCACCAATAGCTTCACAAGAGTCGACTTCCCGCATCCTGACGGCCCGACAAATGCAATTGAATCGCCCCTGGCAGCCCGGAAGGAGAGATCTTCTATAGCATCGGTCTCGGCCTTCTTGTAGCGGAAGGTGACATGGTCGAAACAGAGGTTCTCGATATCCCCGATCTCAACAGGCTCCTCTGGCCGGTATTCCGGCTCCTTCTTCATGAGCTCATTGAATATCTGCAGCGATGCCTCAGCCTCGCGATACGTGAGAATGATACTTCCAAGGTCCTGAAGCGGATAAAGAATGCGCGTCGAGATGAACTGCATCGTGATCAGTTCTCCTGTTGTAAGCATGTCGCGGAAGATGAGCCAGAGGAGAATGAAAAGAATCGATTCTCGCAGAACAAGTAATACTGAGCTCTGTAAAAAGGTCAGTGAGCGGATCTTTTTGACTTTACTTATCTCAAGGTCAAATATCTTTTGGGTGAAGCCCTTCAGCCGCCTTATCTCAGGCCATGTAAGACCCATGCTCTTTACAAGCTCTATGTTCCTAAGCGATTCCGTAATTGACCCGCTCATCTTGTTGGTCTCCTTCACAACGGAGCGCTGGATAGTCCTGATCTTCCTGCTCAGCATCCCTGTCAGCCCCCCAAGCAGAACCACACCTATCAGGAAAACAGGTATCAGCAGCCAGCTCTTGGTGACTGAATACCAGATCAGGAAGACAACTCCGACTACTGTGGTGAACAGGGTGGAGATAAACGATGTTATGAATCTCTCATTATCATGTCTCACCTTCTGGAGAACCGAAAGCACATGACCGCTGCTTGTCTCCTCGAACTCATGGTACGGAAGGCGCAGCGTCTGTTTCAGCCCCTCATCGAAAACAGATAACCCGAACTTCTGGACAACAAGCCGCGTGACGAATTCGTTGAAAGCCCTTGCAAGCCTTGCCAGTAATGCCACCCCGACAGCGAGTGCAAGGAGCCTGACAGCACCTCTGATGAGCTCCTGCTCAGTCCTGCCATCGGTATTTACGGCATAAAGGTCAATGATTTTGCCGAAGATTATCGGATCAATGAGTTCAAGCACCTGGGCAATGCCAGCAAGTCCCATTGCAAGAAACAACAGCCCTTTAAACGGTTTGAGATACTTCCAGATAATTTTCATCAGCAATGGTTGGCTCAGATCCTTCACTGCGGAAGGCTCTGAGCAGCGTTATGAAATATGAATATGGCAGAGGACGCTGCAGTTCAATGTCAGCTGCCAGTTGAATAAAGAAGGAGGCAGGAAGCAGATGACTAAATATCTGCTGAGAAGGTATCACCCTGCTTCAGGTCGCCCGTCTCCCAGCCCTTGCGCAGCCAGCTGGAGCGCTGCGCTGCCGTTCCATGGGTAAAGCTGTCAGGAACAACCCTGCCCTGGTACTTCTTCTGAAGGACATCGTCACCGATGGATGCCGCAGCATTCAGAGCTTCCTCGATGTCTCCCTCCTCTATTGAATTGAACATCTTGCTTGCATAATGAGCCCATACCCCGGCCAGGAAATCTGCCTGGAGCTCAAGCCTGACTGTCAGCTGGTTGCCTCTTACTTCGCTGAGACGCTGACGCTCTGTCTGCACCTCCTCGAGTATGCCCATCTGGTTCTGGACATGATGCCCGATCTCGTGAGCAACAACATAGGCTATGGCAAAATCGCCATACACCCCGTATTTTGCACGCAGGTCATCAAAGAAACTGAGATCAATATAGACCTTCTCATCACCGGGACAGTAGAATGGTCCGCTGGCCGATGTGGCATATCCGCATGCTGACTCCACCTGGCCCCTGAAAAGTACGAGCGTGGGTTTGCGGTATGTGGCCCCTGACTCAGCAAATAGTTTGGTCCATATCTCCTCAGTATCAGCAAGCACGACCGATACGAACTGTGCCATCTCGTTCTCTGCCTCCGTGGCTTCAACCGGACCGGATTCCTGTCCTGATCCCCCCTGCTGCAGTATGCCCGAAGGATCACCTCCCAGCAGATATACGATCAGAACTATTACGAGTGTTCCGATACCGCCACCGACAACCTTGGTGCCCGTGCCCATTCCCCTGCGGTCTTCAACATTGTCGCTGCCGCGACGTCCCTGCCATTTCATAATCTTCGATTTTTTACTGAGTACTCTTAAGAAGACGAAAATACTAAATCGTATCAAATAATGGAAAATTTAGCGATGAACAATTTCCGGAGCTGTCTGTTTAACGATTAAAGAACAAGATAATGAAAACAAAGGCATTACTGATCATCACAACTGTTTTAGGATTATTAACCGTAAACAACAAAACTATGGCACAGAACTATACTTTTCCGGAGCTTCCGTATGCATACAATGCGCTGGAGCCCTACATTGACGCCCAGACGATGGAGATTCACTATACGAAGCATCACAAGGCGTATTTCGACAATTTTGTCAAAGCCGCAGGTGAAGCCAAAATTGACAATCTTACCCTCGAGGATATTTTCTCGAGAGTGAGCATCTACTCTGCAGTCATCCGTAACAACGGTGGAGGACTTTACAACCACACCCTCTTCTGGAATATTATGGGTCCCAACGCTGGCGGTCAGCCCGAGGGCGATCTGCTTAAGGCTATTGACAGCACATTCGGATCGTTTGACAAATTCAAGGCTGAATTTGAGGCAGCAGCGAAGACGCAGTTCGGAAGCGGCTGGGCATGGCTGGCGGTTGACGCAAACGGCAAGCTCTTCGTCTCACAGACCCCGAACCAGGACAACCCGCTGATGGATGTTGCTGCAAAACGCGGCCAGCCGATCCTTGGCCTCGATGTGTGGGAACATGCATACTACCTGAAGTACCAGAACCGCAGACCCGAATACGTAGCCAACTTCTGGAACGTTGTAAACTGGAAGAAGGTTGCCGAACTCTACAAGGCAGCAGTGAAGTAATATTTTTGATCAGATAACCAATCGAAAAAGGGAGGTCCGAAAACCGGTGCCTCCCTTTTTCTTTGGCATGATTTTGCCGGAGCCATATCCCGTTCACAAAGTATCGTGACTTTCAGACCCTCAGACCCTCAGACTCTCAGACCCTCAGACCTTAGACCCTCATACCT
>Ga0209800_10001960_pt1 | contig 19348 bp, 17 predicted proteins | sample Higcelweek8metaG_FD_187174 | JGI IMG/M metagenome (GOLD analysis project Ga0209800, IMG submission 187174) | Freshwater pond sediment microbial communities from the University of Edinburgh, under environmental carbon perturbations - High... | ecosystem: Environmental > Aquatic > Freshwater >...
TTAAAGTGGTACGCGAGCTGGGTTCAGAACGTCGTGAGACAGTTCGGTCTCTATCTATCGTGGGCGTAGGAAATTTGAGGAGTGCTGTCCCTAGTACGAGAGGACCGGGATGGACAAACCTATGGTGAACCAGTTGTCTCGCCAGAGGCACCGCTGGGTAGCTATGTTTGGATTGGATAAACGCTGAAGGCATCTAAGTGTGAAGCCAGCTTCAAGATGAGATTTCCCTCAGAAATGGTAAGGCCCCTGGAAGACTACCAGTTGATAGGCCGGAAGTGTAAGCATAGAAATATGTTCAGCGGACCGGTACTAATGGCCGAGGACTTGACCACAAGTTACAAGTTCTCTGACTTAAGTCAGTGATCTAAAATACAATGGTAAGATCCTCTCTAACAAAACTCTTTGAATCGTCTTGATGAACATCTTTCTCTAGGCAGTCTTGAGGGCGCAGTCCGAAGCAATTCGGATTTCAAACCTCAACCATTCCGGTGATAATTATCGAGAGGCCACACCTGTTCCCATCCCGAACACAGTAGTTAAGCTCTCTGATGTCAACAATACTTGGCTGGTAACGGCCCGGGAAGATAGATATTGCCGGATTTTACGGAAGCCTTCAGTTCATGAACTGAAGGCTTTCTTTTTTTGTTATTTGACGTTGCAGACGAAAGATAAATGGTATAATTACACTAGCCATTTTTGATAAACGGCTGAATTATTTTGTTTCCTTTTCTTTATGATAAGAATTTCATTACAAATGATGGGAGATTCCTTATGAGTGCAAAGATCCTGATCGTGGATGACGAGCCGAATATTGTCGATATTCTGAAAGCGAATCTGGAGCGCGAGGGCTACGCGACAATTACCGCAACAGATGGCGCTACCGGGCTCGAGATGGGTATCTCCATGAAGCCGGATCTTATTCTTCTTGACTGTATGCTCCCGAGAATGGACGGATTCGACGTTTGCAGGAAGCTTCGGCTTCAGACCAATATTCCGATTCTTATGCTGACCGCCAAGAGCGAAGAGATTGACAAGGTTCTGGGTTTGGAGCTCGGTGCGGACGATTATATTACGAAGCCGTTCAGCGTCCGTGAGGTTCTCGCGCGCGTCAAGGCTCAATTGAGAAGAATGAGCCTTGCGGAGAGCGAGATATCGGACAACAGTAAGATGCTGAAATTCGGAGAACTCGAGATCGACACCGACGCATATCAGGTGCGCCGCGCCGGCAATGTTCTGGAACTGACACTGCGCGAATTCGAACTGGTTCGTTTTCTTGCGCAGAATGCAGGGCAGGTCTTTTCGCGCGAGGCCCTTCTTGAGAAGGTCTGGGGTTATGAGTATTACGGCGATGTCCGTACGGTAGATGTTACCGTGAGACGGACAAGAGAGAAGCTGGAACCGGATCAGAGCAACTATCGGTACATTTTGACAAAACGGGGAGTCGGCTACTACTTTGATAAGAGTCAGGCCTGAGTGATACGATGCCGATGGACTTTATTTCGACTATTTATCTGACGGCCGATGTTACGACCGCAGGATTTTGGGCGCATGTAGGCGAGTCTCCGCTGCTGACCGCTATTCTCGTAATAAGCGGTATTATTATAGGACTATTTATTGGATTTCTCTATTCCGTCGCGAAAACACGTTTTTCGAAAACGGAAGCAGACCGGAAATTGAGAAGAATTGTCGCTAATTTCGAACAGGAAAAAGATGCTTCCGAAACGATCCTCCGCGAGCTGCAGGTCGGTATTTTGGCGTACGGCGGCGACGGACGTATGATTTCCGTGAACCCGTCGGCGAGTGCGAATCTCGGTACGGAGGATATCCCGAAGACTTTTCAGGCTTTTCTCAATAAATACGGCACTGACAACGGCATCCAGGCGGCATTTGTTCTTCAGACACCGAACATTACGGGTCTTGTGAATGTCGGCGAACGTACGATTAAGCTGCGTCTGACGCAGTCACAGCTTCCTGCTTTTCATAAGCCGAGCTGGATTATCATCATTCAGGACATCACGGAGCAGGAACGCGAGGAGAAGCAGCGAAAGGATTTCGTGGCGAATGTCTCGCATGAGCTGAAGACGCCTTTGACGACGATTTCGGCCTATTCCGAAACGCTCCTCGACTGGGGCCTCGAAGGCAAGCCGCTTCCCGATGTGCGAAATGATATCGTGCGGATTCATGACGACGCGGTCCGTATGGATTCGCTTGTGCAGAATCTTCTTTTGCTGTCGTCGATCGACAGCCGCGGAATACGACCGAAAATGTCTCAGTACGACATTGTGTATGTCATGAAGCAGGTTGTAAACCGCATGCAGGTTCAGGCGGTCGAGAAGGAAATTCAGCTCGAATCGTCTGTTCTGTCAATCATTCCGCCGGTTTTCGGAGACGCGTCTGCCATCGACCGCATCGTCACCAATCTTGTGTCGAACGGCATCAAGTACACGGATGTGCGCGGCTATGTCAGCGTTTCTATCCAATTAACGAATGACTATATTTCCATGAAGGTTGCCGACAACGGAATGGGCGTCGCGAAGGATAATCTCACACGACTTTTCAACCGTTTTTACAGGGTCGATTCGACCGGCTCGCGAAAATACGGCGGAACCGGTCTCGGACTCTCGATCGCCAAGGAGCTTACCGAGATTCAGGGCGGAACCATTACGGTAGCAAGTGTACTCGGCAAAGGGACCGAATTTGTTGTTACCATTCCGAAAGCGGAGAAGTTGTACCGTGATACGCTGACGGCGATTTTCGACGGGACTCCGCGCCATGAAATTGTCTATGAGAACGCGCAGGCGTTTCTTACGCAGGCTGCGGAAGAGATCGATATCCCGGTTCATGATTTGTCCGAACTTAAGCCGGAACAAATCGAGGACTTGCTGTCCTACCTGCTTGCTATACCGGATCGCGATGAGCTTGAGTATCCGATCGTTTCGCCTGCGGATCTTCTGCCTGCCAGATATGAAGCGGAGAGGCGCACGCGCCGGATCCGCGAACAGACAGAACCGAATCCGTCTGTCATTTCACGCTCGGCAGTCCGGAAAGCCGCGATGGAATCGTCGTCGGATATGCGCTCTCTTACTGATATGAGACCGGACCATGTCCCGAAATCACGCGCTGCAGCCCAGGTCATGCCGAAGGCCACTATAGCGGCGGCCGCACCGTCGGGAGCCGTTCCCAAGGATGGCGGACGGACCGGAAGATCGAAGTCCGCGCGGGACGCGAATGTTTTTACAATTGAACAGTTACAGACGGAAAGCCTTAAGGGGGAGAACCATGCCTAGTTATCAAATTACCGGAGGAGAGAGACTAACCGGGGAGGTCTCGATCAGCGGAAGTAAGAATGCCGTTTTGGGTATTCTGGCCGCGGCAATGATGCTTGACGGACCTTGTATTCTCGAAAACGTACCGGATATCGCCGACGTACGCGCCATGCTCGAAATCTGCGAGACACTCGGTGCTGTTATTACACCGTTGGATGACGGAATGTTTAAGATTGATCCCACGACGATCAACACATACGAAGCGACGCACGAGAAGGTCAAGAACATAAGAGCGTCCTACTATCTGCTCGGAGCGCTTCTGGCCCGATACAGAAAGGCGACGATGCACATGCCCGGCGGCTGCAATTTCGGCACGCGGCCGATTGACCTGCATCTCAAGGGTTTTGCGAGGCTCGGAGCGAAGGGCACCGATCTTTCGGCTATCCGCAACGGCATTATCCGGATTGAGGCAGAACGCCTTGTCGGAACGCATATTTTTCTCGATGTCGTCAGCGTAGGCGCCACGATCAATATCATGCTTGCCGCGACCAAAGCGATCGGATGGACGACGATTGAGAACGCGGCCAAAGAACCGCATATTGTCGACGTCGCGAACTTCCTGAACTCGATGGGTGCCAACATTAAGGGCGCCGGTACCGATACGATCCGAATCATGGGCGTCCCGGTCCTGCCGGGCGGCTTCTCCTATTCGATTATCCCCGACCAGATTGAGGCCGGAACCTATATGATCGCAGCGGCCGTTACGCGCGGCGACGTCACGGTCAAGAACCTGATTCCCAAACACATGGAGCCCCTGTCGGTTAAGATGGTCGAGATGGGCTTTGATATCGAGGAGAACGACGACTCGATCCGCGTCTCGATACCGGAGGGAAGAGCCGTCATGCCCGTCAATTTCAAGACGATGCCCTACCCGGGTTTCCCGACGGATCTTCAGCCTCAGGCGACCGTATTACTCTGCATGGCCGAAGGGTTGAGCCGGATGTACGAAAATGTATGGGACAACCGTTTTCAATATGTTACGGAGCTTCAGACCATGGGCGCCAATATCTCCGTGATCGACCGCATCGCGCTGGTTACGGGACCGACACATCTGAACGGGTCGGGCGTTGTCGCGATGGATCTGCGTGCGGGAGCTGCAATGGTTCTGGCCGCACTAGCCGCGGAAGGCGTTACCGAGATCAGCGAAGCGCAGCGTGTTGAGCGCGGATATGAGAAGATTGTCGAGAAGCTTACCGCTCTCGGCGCGAAAATGATCCGCGTCGAAGACAAAGAGCCGGAGTGCCCGAAGGTCGACATGAACGGTTTCTAAGGAACCGGATCAGCCGAAAGATCAGACACCCAGAGCCTTTCCGATTGATTTGATTTGGAGATGAATGCAGTGAATCAGTGTATACAGATGATCCCGCTCTATAGCGGAAGCAGCGGAAATTCCGTTTTTGTCCAGTTTGACGGAATCCGGATTCTTGTCGATGCGGGCTGCACGACGAAGTCGATTGCCACGGCACTCGAGAAAGTCGGTCAGAGCGCATCAGATATTGATGCCGTACTGATCACGCATGACCACAGCGATCATATCAAGGGTCTTGACGTTTTTGTCAGGAAATATGGCCCCCGGATCTATGCGACGAAGGGGACATGGAGGCAGATCCGCTATTGCGAAAAGAAACCGCACGACCCGTCACTCGATTATGTAATCGAAGCGGGCGAGCCTTTTTTCGTGAAGGACGTGAAAGTGCTTCCGTTTTCGACGCCGCATGACGCGGATGGCTCGGTCGGTTTTCGCTTTTTCTATAAAGACAGGTCCATTTCGGTCGCGACGGACCTTGGGCATTTCAGCGAGGAAGTCAAGAATGCGGTCGTTGGCAGTGAAGCGATTCTGATCGAAGCCAATTATGACCGCGACATGCTCTGGAGCGGCGCCTATCCCTGGATGCTCAAGAAGCGTGTCGACGGCGAGAACGGACATCTCTGTAATCTCGATTGCGCCGACGCGGTTTGTTTCTTATACAGAAACGGTACGAAGAACTTCGTCCTGGGTCACTTGAGCCAGGAAAACAATACGCCTATGACCGCTGAAAAAGCAATTGTCCGCGCGATGGAGAACATCGAAGCCATACGCGGCGAGTCGTATACCCTTCAAGTCGCCAACCGCTACTATCCGTCCGAGCCCGTAGTGCTGCGGGTGAGTGACGACGGGGAAATCCAATGAAGCTTCGGATCGTTGCCTGCGGGAAAATTCGCGAGAAATGGATGATTTCGGGGATCGACGAATATGTGAAGCGCCTTAGCCGCTACTGCGACGTCGAGATGACCGAGGTACCGGATTCGCCGGACGGACTTCCGCGGGAAACCGCTCTTGCGCGCGAAGGAGAGAAACTTCTCGCGCAGGTGAAGGACGGAACCTATGTGTGGGTTCTGGATCTGGCCGGCAAAATGTCCGGTTCCGAAGAGTTTTCAAAAGAGCTGATCAAGGCCTTTGACAAGGGCGGCGCGGAGCTGACCTGCCTGATCGGCGGCTCAAACGGCTTGGCGCCGGAGGTAATCGCGCGGGCGAATGCGAGAATCTGCCTGTCACCGATGACCTTTACACACCAGATGACGCGATTGATCCTGCTCGAGCAGTGTTACCGTGCTTTTAAAATCGACAGGGGAGAGCCGTATCACAAGTAAGCGGCCGGATTTTGATTCGTTCTACAGTTCAGTCGTGCTATTGCCACTCCAGGACATATCATTACCCACGAAATGGCAGATTTCCGAATTAGTGGGTAATCATTGATGAATGATCTGTTTTCCCGCCACCCTCGTTCCAAATGTCCGATTTCAGAGCCGTCGAGAGCGAATCGTCGAGAAGAACCTGTCAGGAGTGAACCGTCGAGAGCGGTGCGTTTAATCGTTGGAGAAATACAATGATTCTGAAGGCACCCTTCCTTATTCATTGAATCGGCTCGAAAAGAGATTTCTTAATGAGCAGATCATGAGGCGATATGGAAGTAAAGATAGTAACCGATGCAATTCAAATTCTCAGGCCAGGCGAATTTCTTCTCCGGGCTTCATGACGAGCTTACCCGCCGCCTTGAATTCCGCCGCCTTCTTTTCGCTGAAAAGAAGCCCCGGCGCCATATGGATCGGCGTTGAGTGAGCGGCGCCGACGATCCTGGCACAATCAGATGCCTCTACGGCGTCCATGTTAAAAACACCGTCTGCACAGAAGAAGGCATATTCGATATTCCTGTCGGTAAGGTCGTGCATTTCGATGATTTTTGACGTGTCGCCCGAAAAGTAACATAAGATTCCGTCGATCGTCACGAGAAACCCGACGCATTCTTTTCGCGGGTGATTCTTGTTGTACGCGGGGACGGCTTCAATGTTGATGCCCTTGATATGGAATTTATGATATTCGCCGTCTTTCAGCGCATCGAAGTTCTGAATGATTGTGCAGTCGCTCTGGTGCTTCGGTTTATTGATCAGCTTGTGATCAAGGTGCTGGTGCGTGACAAGTATGATATCCGCCTTTTCGTCGTATCCTTTGCCGGCAAACGGATCGATATATACGACGACGCCGCTGTCCGATATCAAACGAAGACTTCCGTGTCCCTGATACAGTAATTTTGCCATAGTGCCCTCCGATTCTTCATAGGAATGATTCCGAAGTCACATGTAGTATATATTCATTTGCGAAATGTTTCAAATTTTTAAGAAATTTTCCATGATTACGGAACCCGTATCGGTCAGGATCGATTCGGGATGGAACTGTACGCCGAAAACCGGATATTCCCTGTGCATGATTCCCATCACGGTTTCGTCGGGTGCCGTCGCGGTTACGAGAAGGCAGTCCGGTGTTGTAGCCGGATCGGCCGCGAGCGAATGGTAGCGGGCGACACCGATCGTGTCGGGCAGCCCCTCGAAGAGAGGACACAGCATTTCTCCCGACAGTGTTTTGACAAACTGCACGGGCCTTTTCTTGCCGTGAACCAGTTCGGGCGCGTGGACGACCGTTCCACCAAATGCTTCGAAGATCGCCTGGTGCCCCAAACAGATGCCGAGGATCGGGATCTTCCCCGCGAACGCTTTGATCGCGCCAATGGAGATGCCCGCCGATGCGGGAAAACCGGGACCGGGCGACACGATGATGTGCGAGGGTTTGAGCTCCTCGATTTCATCCAAAGTGATCGCATTGTTTCGGACGACCCGGATATCGGGATTTACGGCGCCTGCCAGCTGGTAAACGTTGTAAGTGAAGGAATCAAAATTGTCCAATAGCAGAATCATCTCATGCCTCCCGCGTTTTCGAGCGCCGAAAAGAGTGCGCCGGCCTTGTTCATGCTTTCGAGATACTCGGTTTCCGGAACGGAATCCGCCACGATTCCGGCCCCGGCCTGCACGTGTATTTTGCCTTTGCGAATGACCGCGGAGCGGATGGCAATGCAGGTATCCATGTTTCCGTCGAATCCTAAGTACCCGACGGCCCCGCCATATGCGCCGCGGCGCAGCGGCTCTAGTTCGTCGATGATCTCCATGGCACGAACCTTGGGCGCGCCGGAGAGGGTTCCGGCAGGGAGTAGGGAGGAGAGCACGTCTACCGTGGAGAGTCCCGGCCGCAAGGTGCCTTCGACATTGGTGACGATATGCATGACGTGTGAGTACTTTTCGACATGGCCGATGTTTTTCGCGACGACGGTCCCGATGGCGGAGACCTTGCCGACATCGTTTCTCGCTAAGTCGACCAGCATGTAATGCTCCGAGATTTCCTTTTCGTCTTTGAGGAGTTCTTCTTCGAGGATCTTGTCCTGCGCGTCGTTATGGCCGCGCGGACGCGTGCCTGCGATCGGGCAGGTCTCGATCTTGCCGTCGGTCACACGGACGAGCATTTCCGGCGAGGAGCCTACGACAGCGGCATCTTCGAGAAGGATACAGAACATGTAGGGGGAAGGATTGACTTTCCGGAGGGCGCGGTAGACCGGCAGGGCATCGCCCCGGTAGTCCGCGGTGAAGCGCTGCGACAGGACGACCTGGAAGATGTCGCCGTCGCGGATGTAGGCCTTGGCCTTCTCGACGCTTTGGCAGAAGATATCCTTATCGGTCTGAGAAACAAACTGAAGGGATTCGGGGTGGACCGAGGCGAGCTTCGGTGCGCCACCGGCTTGGATCTCGTCGATGATCGCGCCGATTTTTGCGGCCGCCCGTGCATATTCGCCGGAACCCGAATCGGAGAAGATATTTACGATCACGGAGAGTTCATTTTTCAGGTGATCGAAAACAATCACCTCGCCCGGAGCCGAAAGATCCAGATCGGGGAGACCGATCGTATCAGGATTGTTGTCCGGCAGATCCTCGATATAACGGATGAAATCGTAGGCGAAATACCCGAGAAGCCCGCAGTAGAAATGGTCGAGGTACGGGAACTTCGGCGATTCGTATTCGCACGTCAGAGCGGCGAGCTGTTCGACCGGCGTGCGGCCCAGAAGCTCCGCAGGGTACTCGCTGTCGTTCTTGACGAATAGAGTTTTTCCTTGGCCAACCGTGAACCGGAGGATCGGATTCCGGCCCATGATCGAATAACGGGCCCAGCGCTCGCCGCCGATGACGCTCTCGAGAAGGAACGAATGCGGACGGCATCCGAATTTCTGGAAGACCGAGATCGGCGTGAAAATGTCGCCGTTGATCTTCTGGACGATCGGTACAATCCGGGCGGTTTTCGCGAGTTCGAGATACTCCTCGTATGTCGGATAGATCATTTCTCCTCCTCCGTAAATGTCCTGACGAAGGCACCGATACCGGCGGCGATTTCTTCACCGGACTTGCCCGAGCCGATCATCTCTTCTATGCGGCGCACGATGGCGGATCCGACGATGATGCCGTCGGCGTAACCCTCGAGTGCCTTTTTCTGTGCGGGTACGGAGACACCGAAGCCGATGCATTTCGGGAGATCGGACAGCTTATTCAAGGCCTCGAAGTACTCTCCGAAGTCGGTTGCGAATGTGCTCCGCTCACCCGTGACGCCGAGAGAGGCGACGCAGTACAGGAAGCCTTTGGCGGATGCGGTAATCTTCTGAAGACGGTCGCCGGAGGTCGGCGTCACCATAGCGATCATGTAAATGCCGTGGGCATCCGCAGCCGGACGCGCCTCGTCCTGCTCTTCGAGGGGCAGATCCGGGACGATGACACCGGATATCCCGGCTTCTTCGCAGGCCGCGAAAAAGCGCTCGATCCCGTAGACGAAGATCGAATTGAAGTACAGGAGCAGAACGACCGGAACGGCCGGGTATTCGTCCGTGACTTTTTTCGAGAGGGAAAAAACATCCTTAAGGCGGGTGCCGCTTTCAAGTGCGCGCACGTCGGCTCGCATGATCACCGGGCCGTCCGCGGACGGGTCCGAGTAGGGAACGCCGAATTCCAGAAGGTCGGCGCCGTTCTCGATCATCGATTTCGCGATCCGGTACGATGTATCAACCGACGGATCGCCGGCCGTAATAAACGGGATGAACGCCTTTTTGTCCGCGGCACGAAGGCGACGGAACAGGAGGTCGATGCGGTTTTCTTTATAAGTACTCATATGAATTGAATCCCCTTTCTTAAGAGAGCTGTCCGCGGTAGCGGCCGATTGCCTCGACGTCCTTGTCTCCTCTGCCGGAGATCGTTACACATACCATATCATCGGGCTTGAATTCGTCCTTCATCTTCCGGAGAAGCGCCACGGCGTGGGCACTTTCGATGGCCGGGATGATCCCCTCCATGCGGCTTAAGTACTCGAAGGCCGTTACGGCTTCCTCATCGGTAATCGGGTAATACTCGGCACGCCCGCTCGTATGGAGATGCGCGTGCTCGGGACCGACGCCCGGATAATCAAGACCGGCCGAGATCGAGTACACGGGCGTGATCTGCCCTTCGTCGTCCTGCAGGAAAAGGGACTTCATCCCGTGGAAGACGCCGGTCGAACCGCCGGCGATCGTTGCGGCATGGCGTCCGGTCTCGACACCTTCGCCGCCGGCTTCCGCGCCGATCAGGCGGACGTCTTTATCGTCGAGGAACGGATAGAAGGTCCCCATCGCATTGCTGCCGCCGCCGACGCACGCGAAAAGCGCACTCGGGAGCCGGCCGTATTTTTCGAGCATTTCGGCGCGAATCTCGTCGCCGATCACCCGTTGGAAATCGCGGACAATCTCGGGGTAGGGGTGGGGGCCTACGACCGATCCGACAACATAGTAAGTGTCACTGACGCGCCTTGACCATTCGCGGAGCGCCTCGCTCGTCGCGTCCTTTAAGGTTGCCGTCCCGTCCTTTACGGTATGGACGGTCGCGCCAAGAAGCTCCATGCGGTATACGTTCAAAGATTGCCTCTTCGTATCTTCCTCGCCCATGAATACGTCACAGGACATCCCGAAAAGCGCCGCTGCCGTAGCCGTCGCGACGCCGTGCTGACCGGCGCCCGTCTCGGCGATGACCCGGCTCCTGCCCATGCGCTTAGCGAGGAGCACCTGCCCCAGGACGTTGTTGATCTTGTGAGCCCCGGTGTGATTCAGATCCTCGCGCTTCAGGAATACCTGCATGCCGAGATCCGCGGAAAGGCGTTCGGCGCGATAGAGAAGGGAGGGGCGGCCGGCGTATTCCTTAAGGAGCCGCCGGAATTCTCCGACGAATTCGGGATCGGCCATCGCGTCCCGATAGGCGGTCTCGAGTTCCTGCAAAGCGTTCATCAGGGTCTCGGCGGAATACTGACCGCCGAATTGACCGTATCTTCCTTTAGACATATAAAACCATCCTTTCTATACAGGCATCTTGGTCATGAGTTCTTTCATTTTATCTTCGACGGAGAAGTCGCTGTCTCCGGCCGCGCGCATCAGAGTCTCACCGATCAGTACGGCGTGAGCGCCGCTTCTGTAACAGCGGGACATATCGTCCGGAGTCACGATGCCGCTCTCCGATACGATCGTCCGGGCCTGCGGTATAAGCGGAGCCAGGCGCTCGGTTGTAGAGAGATCGACGTGAAAGGTGTGAAGGTCGCGGTTGTTGATTCCGATGATCGGTGCGGACAAATCCAGGGCCCGCATCAGCTCGTCCATCGTGTGAACCTCGAGGAGAACCGAGAGACCTAAGTCTTCGGCCAGCGAGAGATAATTGGCGAGAACCTTGTCTGGAAGGATCGCCGCAATCAGGAGAATTGCCGAAGCTCCGAGTATGCGCGCTTCGTAGATCTGGCTCTCGTGAATCGTGAAATCCTTGCGCAGCACGGGGAGCGTGACCTGATTCGTCACGTCCGTCAGATGGAAGTCGGAACCGAGAAAATAGTCCTCTTCCGTCAGGACCGAGATCGCCGCCGCGCCGCCCTGCTGGTAACGCGCAGCCTGGCTGCCCGGATGAAAATCCGCCGCGATAATGCCCTTTGACGGAGAAGCCTTCTTGACTTCCGCGATTACAGACAGACCCTGGCCGCGGATGGCTTTGGCGAAATTGTAGCGCGGGAGAGGCGACGCATAGGCCTTCTCTGCCAGCTCTTCTACGGTCCGGTGCTCCAGCCGCGCCTCGATGCGCCCGGCTTTTTTCGCGACGATGCGGTCGAGAATCGTGCCGGTTGCGACCGTATTCGCGAAAAGATCTCCGATACCGCTATACTGTTGAATATCCATTTCCTGCACTCCTTCAGAGACTCTTGATGTCGTCGCGGTTGGTGTAAGCGCGAATTTCTTCGAGCTTCGCGAAAGCCTTGCCGGAATCGATCGTTTCGGCGGCGATGCGGACGGCCTCTTCGAGCGAAGAGGCTTTCTGACCGATATAGATCGTAGCGGCTGCGTTGAGAACGACGATGTCGCGATGCGCGCCCTTCTGACCCTGCAAAAGATCGAGGGAGATCTGCGCGTTCTCCTCTGGCGTGCCGCCCTGAAGGTCCTCGAGCGTGTAGACGGGGAGGCCGAACTGTTCCGGAGTGATCGTGTAATTCAGGATGTGGTCAGGGAAAACTTCGCTTATATACGTGATTCCTGTGTTCGTGATCTCGTCGGAGCCGTCGGCGCCATGAACGACCATGGAGTGCTTTTCGCCTAAGTTCTGAAGCGTCTTTGCGATAAACGGCATAATCGCCTCGTCGTAAACGCCGAGAACCTGGCCCTTGGCGGCGGCCGGATTGGAGAGCGGCCCTAAGATATTGAAGATGTTGCGGACGGCCAGCTGCCTTCTGACCGGACCGGCAAACCGCATGGCCGGATGAAACGTCGGCGCGAACATGAAGCCGAAGCCGATCTCTTCGATCGATCGCTCGACGGCGGCCGGGGAGAGAGCGATGTTGATGCCGATCGATTCATAGAAATCGGCGCTTCCCGAACGGCTCGACACCGACCGGTTGCCATGTTTGGCGACGCAGGCGCCGGCAGCCGCCGCAACGATCGCCGCCGTCGACGAGATGTTGAACGTGTTCGTGCCGTCTCCGCCGGTGCCGACCGGATCGACGCAGAAGTCCACTTTGGGATGGATGCGGTTCGCTTTCTCGGCCAGCGCGCGTGCGCCGCCCGTGATTTCTTCGACCGTCTCGCCTTTTACGCGAAGCGCGACGAGAAGACCCGCGATCTGTGCATCGGTCGCCTGTCCGGACATGATCTGATCGATGGCGTCATAGGCCTCCTGCTCGGTCAGGTTCTTTTTGTCGATAATCGTTTTGATAGCGTGTGTAATCTGCATACATTTTCCTGCCTTTCCCGTGCCTCTTCATGCGAGGCGGCCTCTTACGAGGCAAAATTCGTTCGCGGCAGAATACAAAAAAGCTCTTGTCTCTGCCATAATCTGCAGGGACAAGAGCTTGTAAAAACAACTCCTGCGGTACCACCTTGCGTTAGCCGTACGTAAAATACAGCTCACTCATGTAATCGTACAACCATACGATTCTGCCGGATAACGGGCCAGATCCCCGTCGGCGCCTACTCGAAAACTCTTTCGGGCCGCCCTCGTAAGTCCATTCGCTATGTTCCGCCATACCGCAATTTCACCGCCTGCGGATCTCTTTGATCTTGGAATCATAGGTACTACTCTTACTCAACAGTTTGTTCTTATGTAATTAGTGCAATTGTATTCGCCGGAAAACGAAATGTCAATACGGGGAATTTGTAAGAATTATGACGCGAATCGGATTGGGTGCTTAATCAACCCTAGGAGATCCGCGGCGCGCGAAAACATTGACAGAATAGGATAGGAGTCATACATTTATAAGTGAGTATATTATTGGGAGACATAGTAATATGAATAAACGAAGCAGCAAAGCTATGATGATTCTTCTATTTGTATTCTTGTTATTAGCGACTGCGTATTTATTTTTGTCGTTAGTTTACCAAATAAATAGACCTGAGAACGTATATGTGACAGGTTTGCCGAGACATGGAAACAATGGAAGCTATGAAAGCACTGAAAGCACTGAAAGCAAGAAAGTAACATATATTGATGGCCCAATTGCTAAAGAGTGCAAAGTGATACTGGCTGGAGTTGTCACAGTTTCAATAGGATTCATTGTTTTTGCAATTTATTGCATCAAGCGTAAGCTGTATGGACGTATGGAGGTCGTAACCCTTATTTTGACGTTGGTATATTGGGCGGCCGGAGAATTTGTTATATGGATGTAAAATATATAAGGCAAAACAGCGGGTCTATGTTGATGACTTATCAATCACGAAGTCTTAGTCGGAAAAACCATATTCTTTTCCAACTTCTTTTCCAAGCGTAATTTTCCATCAACTATTGCGCTATGCCGGGGCATTGCTTATCTCGTTGGTAAGAGTTACACAGGCAATGACATGTGTGTGATCCTCCTCCCACAGGCGCATCTCATATTTACCCGCGCTTGGGAAGCCCTGTGACGGAAGATAAACTTCGATAGCGCTCGTACCGTCCACCTCGATGGTAACGATCTCGGTATCAACCACCTGCACATCATCGATCCACCAGTCAACGATCAGATTGGTTCCTTCTGCGAACGGTCTGTCAAAATACGTGGTGATCCATATTCCGTTGTCATCGATATAATAACCGACCGTACCAAGCCAACCCGGCTCCTTGCTGTAGTGCATCCAGAATCCGTTCTCATCCGTATTTGAATACCCATATACCAGGCTTCCGTCGGTGCAGAATTCGGGAACCTGCTCGTAAACTCCTATCGCCTGATCCGGATGACCCGAAGGGCTGACGTTATCACTCTCGAAGTAACCAAAGAACTCGGGGGTCAGCGTAGCCACTATCTCTTCTTTTTGTTGCTTATCGATCTCGCCGATCTCATATAGCTGTTCAACAGCAGCAGAATAACCGCTCATCATCTGATCGAATGTGGCTCCGTGCTCAAACTCGAAAATCCCGCGGTACGGTTCCGTAATTATGTCTCCAAGTATCGTGAGAGAATCGGATGAACTGCCATTTTTGTTCACACTTACCTGCAACGTATAATCTTCCGGACTGCAGTTTGGAATGGCCTCCGTTAACGCATCATAAATAAGCGCAGACTGATCATCCCACATATCATATAGGTCCATTCCGAGATATCCACACCTTACAAGATTCATATAGTATCGGGTCCGAAAATCATCCGTACAAAACTGCAAATATAAATCATCGCTTGACGGCGCACTGCCTGTGATGGTCATGTCATAAGGATCTTTTCCATACTCTATCTCGTAATCGTGTGACATTACGTACGACATATATGCTGCGACAAAATTCCGGACGGCCTTTTGGGTTGCTTCGCCTTCACCTCGTACGAGGACATTATCATATACTCTGTATTCTTCTTGATCCTGATCCAAGACTAAATCAGAATATCCGTACAATGCCATATCGTTCATAAATGATTTCAAATACGTTTCGGCTTCAGAAGGTAAGACGGATACGGGATCCGGCAACGTAGCAGCACCTGAAGTGACCAGTCGCACAATCTTGCGCGCAGAGGCCCTTGTGAGAAGCCACGGTCCCTCATCTTCGTCGCAAATAAACTTTAACGTTATCGTTTTCTCTTCTCTTTCCTCATATTCATCGAGGGCAGAGTAATATTCTTCTATCTTCATATAATCGGTTGCCATGTTAGAGGCAAAGGCTGCCATATCAATGTAAGAGAAGGTAACATCCATCTTCGCATCTGAACCATCTTCATCAATTTCTGGTTCAGCGCACTCAGTTATCTCGGCGAGAGATATCGCATGCTCAATTACCTTGAATGTATCGGGAAGATAATCACTAAAAACCTCGACATCACTGTCGTAATCATAGTGGCTCGCTAGCTCCCCTAAAGCATCGTTATCATCTTCGGGAAGCGCATCGATAAAAGCCCCTGGTATAGCACTGATTTGCTCGGCATCCTCTTCGGCAAGCGCATCGATAGCACTGGTTTGCTCGGCATCATTTCTTTTGCTGACTGTGCATCCGGTCGAAACGACCATAGTTATTATCAAGATGGTAGCTATCACTTTTTTTATATTCATAATTGCTATTTCCTCTCAAATAGTCGACATATTCGGCGATGCCATGATCTAGCGTGAAGAAACCCGTTTCGGCCCCAATGGTCATATTCCCTTTGCCTTCATTCAATATTATACTCCACAACGACCAATAATCATTTTAGCGTATAATATTTACAGAATCGACGAAGCCATACAGATAGTAATCTGGACATAGAAGGAATGAAGAGTGAAGCGCAAGCTTTCTTAATTAGTGGGGAAATGGAATAAATAATGTTTTCTGAGTATTTGAGGAGAGATTATGAAAGTACGAAAAATGCATCCCTTGGACTTGAAGCAAATGGAGCATTGTGTGTCATTGTATCGAGAACAGGAAATAAATATTGTTTGAATGGTACTTATTATATTTCCGACACTTATGATTTCGATTTAGGGGATCCAAGTGAAATACTCAAGGGTCTCTCAAACGACAATATGGCAAAACTCCATGTTGCAGGACTGTCAAAAGCATTCTATTATCATGGGGAAAAAAGAAATAAGTTATATGTATTAACAGATTGACTAGAGGGAGTTGTTATGAAAAAAAGAACACGAGTAATTGCTTTCTCAATTGTTGGCCTGATTGTTGTGCTATTTCTGGTACTATCTTTGACGATATGGATTAGTGTCAATAACTATGTCGAATCTCAGAAACCAAAAATTTCTGATGATATCAGTGAGAGCGAGTCGACATTGCTACAGGATGAATTCGACATAAGCCTGCCGCCGGAAGCAGATATCACTGCTTTCAGCTATACCAAAGATACAATCATCATTCGTATTGAAGGAGTGGAAGATCTTCCGGCTTTTCTTATCGATTCACTACGCTTGGGAATTGATATTGAGAAAGCCAAGGAGTTGTCGGATCATTTTTATCAAGTTAGTAAGAATGACACAAGTCCATATCCGGACATGTATGGCAACGATCACCAGTCATGGGTTATAGCACCGTTAAAGTATCCGTCATGTCCCTTTGAGTCCAATACTATAATTGCCGTTTTTCTACTGGACGATAAACTCACAATCGAGATAACGAAACATTACTATAGTTCTAAGAATCAGGTAGTACTAAGAGATATTGCAGTCAAATGAGTGTGAACGGGGTGCGTCATCTGTATATTGTTCGCCCGAGTAGATCTTTATTAACTTCGATGTAATTTACTATTTGACAAGAGCCGAAAAGTCAGAACTGTATTCGCAGTAAATCTCTTATTTCCCCTCGCCTGTTTCGGCGTAGGCCGCGATCGCATCCCGTAAGAAGAAGGCGCATCCGGGCGCGATTTTGTCGTAGTAGGCGGTGAAGCGCGGGTCGCTCACGTACCCTTCGGCGAGGCCCTTGTGCGCTTCCGGCGTTGTTGTAGCCTCCTCATCCTTTTGTCATGATATTGCCTTCTCTCGTACGGCGGACGTTCTTGCGACATCGCTTGCATCGTCATGCTCAAAGCACACCGATTTGCGAAAAAGTATCCCAATATTGGGACGGAAATATAATCAACTTAATCAATGTTATCAAATTATAACAAAAAACGTTGACACAAATTCGATTGAGTGGTAAACATACAAATGAATAGCTTATATATGTATAAACTCTCGACTCAGTTATTCTGTTTTCCTAGTACTGTATAACGTGCATTTGTAGTTCAAGCGCGTTCATTCTGAGGGGGTACTTCATGAAGATTTCGAACAGAAAATTCTTATCAATCCTTATCGTTATAGCTATGTTATGCAGTACGTTTTTAGGCGGCAGCGTACAGGCGGCAGACACCGGCATTACGGCCGTTTTTGATAAGAATGGATTAAAGGCAGATTTCAAGGTAGACAGTCAATGGACTGGCTTTTTTAACGGAACCATAACGGTCACGAACACCGGAACACAGCCGGTAGAGGACTGGGCACTTACCTTCGACTTCCCTCACGAGATTACGAATATTTGGAACGCGGCGATCATCGAACACCAGACTGGTGTATATACAGTCAAGAATCTGGTGTGGAATCAGGACATTCCCGTCGGGGGCAGCATAAACTTCGGATTCACAGCTGCCGCATCCGGAGAAATCACGCGTCCAACCTTTTTTACCGTCAATACAAAAACGACTGAAGTAACAGCGGAACGAATAAAAGTAGAATATGTTCTATACAGTGACTGGGGATCCGGGTATTCGGCGGCCTTGAAAATCACCAACCTTTCCGCGACAACAATAGAAGACTGGACCATTGATTTCGATTTTACACGAAGCATCAGTAATCTTTCCTGCGGGAAAATAGTCGCGCAAAGCGGAACACATTACACCCTTCAAAATGACGGTTACACACAGAATCTGTCGGCCGGGCAAACCATTCAGCTGGGACTGGGAGGAACCGGCGGTGTTGCAGCCGATGTACCGACACACTGTGTTGTTAAGCAAATCGTACCCGGGTTTGACTTGGTTTCCGATACGGATGGAGATCTGGTATTGGACTGGATCGAGATTTGCGTAAACGGAACAGATCCGTTAGTTCCGGGGGGAGTTATCCCGACACCGACGCCGACGCCTATCGAAGTTACGCCTACGCCGACAGAGCCCACACCGACGACGGTGGAACCGTCACCGACACCAACAGAGCCCACGCCGACGCCCACACCAACACCGCCGGTGGATATGGAGACAGATTCAGATAGCGACTTAGTCCCGGATTACTATGAAGATATTTTCGGAACAGATAAGAATAATCCGGATACAGATGAAGATAAATTATCCGATTATATGGAAATTATATGTGGACTAGATCCGTTAACAGATGACAGTAACGGAGATTTCGATGAAGACGGACTAACAAACGGTGAAGAATTGGATTTGGGAACATACGTGTGGACATCCGATTCGGATCAGGATGGTCTTTCCGATTACGATGAAGTAAGAATATACGGTACAGATCCGATGAATCCGGATTCGGATCAAGACGGATTGTCTGATGGTGATGAAGCAGCAATTGGAAAGAATCCTAACGATCCTTCAGACGCAGATGTAAAATTGGAACAAACAGTAACTCTGGATATAGTAAACGCTGAAGATGCAGGTGTGCAGCAAGTGTCTGTCAAAGCTTCTCTTCCAGGATTAATCGATAAAACGATTACAATTCGTGACGTGTACAAGGTTGATTATTACACTACCGATGTATACGGAAGAATTGGGAGCCCTGTATCTTTTGAAAGTACTGAAGAATTTGATGAAGCCACAATAACGTTTTCATACGATGAGAACTCTCTCGGAGATGCGGAGGAAGAAAACCTCGGGGTGCTTTGGTACGACGAAGCAAACGGAGGATATATTATTCAAGAGCAGGCGGTAGTAGATACAGAAGCAAACACAATTACATTAACCGTAAATCACTTCAGTACATATTTGGTCGTTAACAAGGATATGTGGAATAATCCGGTATTCCCTGATACATCAAATAATATGTATATTGCTCATTATACAGGCAAATGTTATGTACATCATTGGTACCCAATAGATTCAGTTGATAAAAATTTCGTTGAAGGAGATCATTATGCTTGGTGGGCTGTTGATAAAGCGGGTGTAAAAATTGCGACATTATACAAAAGTATAGAATATTCATATG
>Ga0209800_10001961_pt1 | contig 19329 bp, 14 predicted proteins | sample Higcelweek8metaG_FD_187174 | JGI IMG/M metagenome (GOLD analysis project Ga0209800, IMG submission 187174) | Freshwater pond sediment microbial communities from the University of Edinburgh, under environmental carbon perturbations - High... | ecosystem: Environmental > Aquatic > Freshwater >...
GCCGCCGATCTGATCATCGATATTGGACCTTTAGCCGGAACTCACGGAGGTGAGATCATGTTTTATGGCAACCATGAGGAATTAAAAAAAGACACCATCAGCTTAACGTCGAAATACCTTAACGGAGAAGAAGAAATTGTTGTCCCCTCCTTCCGAAGGAAATGGAACAACTACATCCAACTTTCAGGAGCCCGCGAGAATAACCTGAAAAACATCGACGTAAAGATTCCGTTGAATGCCATGACGGTTATTACCGGTGTAAGCGGTTCGGGCAAATCGTCGCTTGTCAAACAGATTATCTATCCGGCACTGGCGAAACGGTTCGGGGGGATTGAAGATAAAACAGGGAAACACGACCGTATTTTCGGCGACATCCATCTTCTTCACCACATCGAATTTGTCGATCAGAATCCAATTGGTAAATCCTCGCGTTCAAATCCCGTAACCTACCTTAAAGCGTATGATGAGATTCGCACCCTCTTTGCTGATCAGCAAAGCGCAAAGATACAAGGACTAAAGCCTTCTCATTTTTCATTTAATGTTGATGGTGGCCGTTGTGACGAATGCCAGGGTGAAGGCGCTATCAAAGTGGAAATGCAATTTATGGCCGATGTTTCGCTGGTTTGCGAAAGTTGCGGTGGTAAAAGGTTTAAAGAGGATATTCTTGAGGTCACTTACAACGGGAAGAACATCAACGACATATTGGAAATGACGGTCAATGAAGCCATCGAATTTTTTAGCGCACACAAAAACAGTACGGAAAAGAAAATTATAAAACGGATATTGCCCCTTCAGGAAGTTGGGTTGGGCTATGTACATTTAGGCCAGTCGTCGAGTACCCTTTCAGGAGGAGAAAGCCAAAGGGTTAAACTGGCATCATTTCTGAGCAGGGAAAAAGATGAGCCAACACTTTTCATTTTTGATGAACCAACAACAGGACTTCATTTTCAAGACATTAACACATTACTTAAATCATTCAATGCCCTTTTAAGCCGCAACCATACCTTATTAATTGTAGAGCACAACCTCGAAATTATAAAATCGGCTGACTGGATCATTGACCTTGGCCCCGAGGGGGGCGAATTGGGAGGTCATATTGTTGTTGAGGGAACTCCTGAAGATGTAATCAAGTCAAAAACATCGTATACAGGTTTGTACCTGAAAGAAAAATTGCATTGAGCGGTTTTAAATCGAATTTAGTTACTATTTATTGATGATAAGATACGGAATATGAATTTCAGCAAAAAAGAAGAACAATACATCAATGATCTGTTGTCATCCGACCAGCAGATCGTTATTGAAACGTTAGAAGAAATCAAATTTTCAGGAAGCAGCAAATTATTGCCATTTTTAATCGAATTACTTCATTCGACGAATGATGATGAGGTTAAATCAATGACCTACAAAATATTATCTGAATTAAAACAGTCAGATTCCATTCCGGTGATAATGGAAGCCATTCAAAATGAAAAATATTTTAATGAACAGGAGATGTTGATCCGTTCGTGTTGGGAAAATGGCCTCGATTTTACTCCTTACTTGTCGGTTTTTGCTGATTTGGTAGTACATGGCAATTACATGACAGCGTTCGAGGCGTTTACGGTTATTGAAAACCTGGATGGCCATATATCCAATACAGAAGCAGAAAATTTGCTGTCGAAATTGCAACTTGGGCTTGATGGTGCAATAAATGAAAGAAAAGTATTGATCGCAGAATTAATCCAGTTCATTCCAGGACTAATCAAGGAATAAAAAAAAAACGTCTCAAACTTAAATTTGAGACGTTTTTTCTTATCGGTTCAGTTTATTATACTTTCAATCGTTTTTCTATTTCTTCAACATCGGTTTTAAACTGCTTATCGGTATCGATCAAATTGTTGACAGTTTTACAGGCATGAAGGACCGTTGCATGGTCTTTGTGCCCTATTTGCGATCCTATCGAAGTTAATGATGACTTTGTAAGTGATTTGGAAAAGAACATGGCAATTTGCCGTGCCTGTACAACTTCCCTTTTTCTTGTCTTCGATTGAAGCGAGTCAATTGGCATGTTGAAATAATCACAAACTATCTTTTGAATATAATCGATCGTAATTTCGTGTTTGCTTTGCTTTACAATCTTATTGATCATATCAACCGCAAGATCGAGAGTAATCGCTTTCTTATTTAAAGTAGACTGAGCGAGCAAAGAAATGAGTGCCCCTTCAAGCTCTCTAACATTCGAAGTTATATTTTGAGCAATATATTCCAGCACTTTGTCAGGCATTGACAAACCATCTTTATAGGTCTTCTTCTTTAAGATCGTTAACCGTGTTTCGTAATCGGGAGTTTGCAGATCAGTTGTTAATCCCCATTTAAACCTTGAAAGCAATCGTTGTTCAATTCCTTTAATCTCTATTGGAGACTTATCCGAAGTGAGAATCAACTGTTTCCCCAACTGATGCAAATGGTTGAATATATGGAAGAATGTTTCCTGCGTTTTCTCTTTACCAGAAAATTCCTGCACATCATCTATGATCAACACGTCAATCATCTGATAAAAATGCAAAAAATCGTTCCGGGTATTATTTCGTGTTGCCTCTGAATATTGTGTAATGAATTTATTCGCATTCACATACAACACCACTTTTTCAGGGAAACGTTCTTTAACCTCAATACCAATAGCCTGTGCAAGGTGAGTTTTGCCAAGACCACTGTCTCCATAAATCATCAACGGATTAAAAGCGGTACCACCAGGATTTTGTGCTACTGCATATCCAGCTGAACGAGCCAACCTGTTACATTCTCCTTCAATAAAATTTTCAAAGGTGTTATCCTTCTTCAGTTGCGGATCAATATGAAGTTTTTGAATTCCAGGAATTACAAAGGGGTTTTTTATTGAAGTTGTATCTACATTAAACGGGATAGAGACAGGTCGGTTATTTAGTTTTGAATTGTTATTCGTAGGATAATTTACGGTAAAAGAGCCAGACTTCTGTTGCTGATTACTCATTACGACGTTGTACTCCAACTTCGCATTGACACCAATAACTTTTCGCAATGTTTTTCTGAGTATGTCTATGTATTGCTCTTCCAAGTACTCATAGAAAAATGGACTTGGAACCTGAATAGTTAAAATCTCTTCTTCAATTTTAAGAGGTTTAATTGGTTCAAACCAAGTACGGAAACTAATTGGCTGTACATTATCTTTAATAATTGTAAGGCAATCATTCCATATCTGGTGATGGTTTTTCTGCATTATTGGCGGATTAAAAAATTAAAAATAAATCTTAGCTTGCGTTAATCTTAATTCGTATTACAAAAATGTGAAAAAAATATCTGAAAAAAAATAGTTATTTCATTTGTTTTTTGAAATAATCCATAAACGTTTGTCAGTCAGTTTTATAATTTTTAACATTTCAAAACACCCCATAACAACCTGTATAATTGATTGTTGCAAACATTTACACATCTAACATTCTACATAATTAAACTATAAAAAAGTAATGTACACTGAATTAAGAGAAAAAAAATATTTAAATTAAAATCGTTATTCATAAATTAATATCAAATATTTATATTTTCTATACTTTATAGTTATTCTTTTTATAAATTTATAAGTCAAGAATCAATATTAGCGTGAGTATAGCCGGAATCTGAAAAAAGAAAACCTTACATTAATTTAACTTTTACGTAACAAGTATGCTTTTCTAAAGAAAAGAGAAAACGAAAGAATTTTTCAACAAAATTTAAAACCACAACAACCCAAACAATAAAATCGTTAATCCACAATTATATATATCTATATGACATTAAATTCTTAGTCTTTAGATAAAGACAGAATATACTTTCATCTGAATTGAATAATTACTTAAAACTTTTCTTCTGTCCGTCGACAAAAGAAACCAAGAAACAATCTTTAAAAATAGATTTGATTTTATTAAACGTGTTAAGCGATTCATTTGAGTCTTGAGTCAAACCCAAAAAATATTTATAAACGCCATTCTCAACACTAAAATAGACCGGTAATTGACCTTTAAAAAATGGATCCTTTACATCTAATCTGTTTTTAAGCGCCATAACTTGTATTCCATACCACTTTCCTGACAACGAAGTAACATTAATTAAGGAATCTTTTTTTACAATTTTAACTTGTTCAACTTCGGCTACTTCAACTTTCGGTTTTTGAATCTCAATTGTATTTCTTTCATTAAAACGAAGCAGATAATCAGAAAAACCTTTGACAATGGATTCGGCCATCAAATCCCTTCCAGTTTCTTTATCCATAAATTCGAGCTCTGCTTTATTGCTCATAAAACCCAATTCAATTAAAACACAAGGCATGGCAGTCTTTCTCAGTACCAGAAGACCTAATTGCTTAACCCCTCTATCTTTGCGTTTTGCATGACTGATAAAATGGTTTTGAACCTTATCAGCGAATAACCTACTTTGTTCCAGGAATTCGTTTTGCATCAATTCAAACATGATATACGATTCAGCAGAATTGGGATCGAAACCTTCGTATCGTGTTGAATAATCATCTTCCAAAAGGATGACAGAGTTTTCAAGTTTGGCAACCTCAAGGTTTTCCTGGCTGCGATTTACTCCCAAGATGAAGGTTTCGGTTCCAGATACAGCTCCTTTTGAACAGATATTGGCATGAATTGAAATAAATAAATCAACCTTGTTTTTATTCGCAATCTCAGCTCTATCCATCAAGGGGATAAAAACATCACGGTCTCTGGTATAGATTACATGAATATCGGGATACATTTTTGAAATCATTCGCCCTGTTTTTAAGGCAACATCCAACACGATATCCTTTTCATATAATTTACCAACAGTAGCTCCCGGGTCCTTCCCCCCGTGCCCTGCATCTATTACAATCTTCTTGATTGAATAAGCATCCGTTTGTCCTGAACAAACTACTGAACCTGTAACTAGAGAAAAAAACAGGATTATCTGGGTAATTTTCCTTAACATTTTTTGACTTAATAAAAATAATAATTGAGTCGAGTTCAAGTTTAACATACAGAACTGTAAAGTAAGTTGTAAATTCTCAATGTTGCAACGGATGAAAGTCCAAAAACCTCACTTTTCATACGAACGATACAGTTTTTTCATTTATTTTTGAACGATTAAAAATAATACGATTGATCCGACTTCGACACATACCTTTATTAATAGTATTTCTTTTTTTTGTTGCCCGGGCCTTTTCCCAAAATGAGCAACAAATGAACGACTCGCTTTTAATTGCACCTGAATCTAAAGAGCAACTTATCGACGATTCTCTTTTAACTGCGCTCAACGATTCAACCGATCGCACAGATATTGATTCAACAAAAAAAGAAAAACAAGTATTCGAGTCGCCTATTTCGTACAATGCGACCGATTCGATGGCTGTTTCATTAGAGGAGGGCGATCAGGTAGTTTACCTATACGGAGGTGCCAATATTAAATACGGCACCATAGAATTAACTGCCGATTATATCTCTGTCAATTTAGGTACGAAAGAGATTTATGCCACAGGAAAAACCGATTCATTGGGGAATATGGAGACAAAGCCCCATTTTAAAGAGGGATCGGAAGAGTTCGACTGCACATCGCTACGATACAACTTTGTAACATCGAAAGGATTTGTTGAAAACGTAATCAGCTCGCAGCAAGACGGTAAAATTCACAGTGCCAGAGCAAAAATGGTAAGTAAAGAAGTATTTTGCATGGCCGACGGAAAATATTCAACCTGTGATGCCGATCATCCCCATTTTTACCTGAATATTACCAAAGGAAAAATCATTGGAAAGAAGGCCATTATTGCGGGCCTTTCTTACATCGTGGTGGAAGATTTCCCCATTTACTTTCCATTTCTTCCTTATGGATATATTCCCACGAATAAGACAACCTATACTTCCGGGATTATCATTCCTTCTTATGGAGAATTGAGCGACAGAGGTTTTTACCTAAAAGACGGAGGTTTTTACTGGGCCGCCTCCGACTATTTCGACGTAAAGCTTACCGGAGAAATTTATTCTAAAGGTTCGTGGGGCGTAAACTTTCAAAGTAAATACAAGATGAGATATAAGTACTCAGGCGATTTTTCATTCAATTATAGAATTTTAAAAACCGGAGAAAAAGGTATCAATTTAAAATCATCTCCAAGTTTTGCACTTCGCTGGAGCCACTCACAGGATCAAAAAGCGAACCCTTCAATAACATTTTCTGCCAATATCGATTTCTCTTCGTCAGGATATAACACGAATCATGAATATGAAAATGCGGAGAAATATCTACAAAACAGCACATCGTCGAGCGTTTCGTTCAGTAAAACATTTCTGAATACGCCATTTAAAATATCAGCAGAACTAGGTTTAACTCAAAATACATCAGATTCAACACTCAATCTCAAGCTACCAAACATGACTTTCTATATGAAAGAAATTCAACCATTTAAAAAGAAGAAACGTGTTGGTGCCAAGAAATTTTACGAGGATTTCTCAATCGGTTATACTGCCAGAATTACAAATAGTATTACTGCCAAAGAGAAAGAAATCTTACACCTGCCATTTTCAAAATGGAATAAGAAGGTCGACCATACAATCCCAATAAAGCTACCTTCATTTAAACTCTTGAATTACATCAACTTCACCCCTTCTATTAGCTATTCAGAAAGTTGGTTTTTTGATTATTTGGAAAAATATTGGGTTGATGGGTATTCAGCCAGAGACAATGAAACCGGGATGGAGAAATGGGTTTCAGGTCATATTGAAGAGGTGAAAAAAGATGGGTTTAAACGGAATTATAAATATGGCTATAGCCTTAGTTCAAGTACTACTTTATACGGTTTATACCAAATGAAGAATCCAAACTCTTACATCAATGCCATCAGACATAAAATTGACTTATCATTAAGTCTAAATTATAGTCCGGATTTTAAAGATCCACGCCGGGGTTTTAACAACTGGGTTCAAACCGATTCACTTGGTACGATGCAACTTTACAATATTTTCGGATTGTCGAGCAGTGGGAAAACAGGGGCCATTGGATTTGGAATGAGCAACAATATTGAAATGAAAGTATTGAATGCCAAAGATACTACGGCTACCGGAAAATTTAAAAAAATACCAATTTTTGACAACATTGGCTTCACTGGTTCGTATAACATTGCAGCCGATTCAATGAAACTTTCACCAATAAGCATCAATATCAGAACTAAAATTGCAGGTACTGTTTTAAGTATCGGAGGAGTTCTCGATCCTTATGCACTTGACGAAAAAGGAAAAAAAACAAAATATTACAATTGGAACAGAGCCACAGGCTTAGCTAAATTGGGGAGGATTACCTCTATGGGAACAAGCCTTGGATACAACTTCAGCTCTGATAAACTAAATAAAAAATTAAACGGGATAAAGAAAGGAGAAAAGGGTGAAATTGAAAACAAAGATTCAACCGCTACAGAAAATAAACCTTCTTCACCATCGAAAGGTCTGACGCAAAAACCCTCAACAAACAACGCGTACAATCAAATGAAAGTCGGCTGGGGTGTCAATCTCAATTATAGTGTCAATTACACCAACAGCAATAACAAACCAGCATTGGTACAACGTTTGGGTTTAAATCTTTCAGGTAATATTGATTTCACGGAGAAATGGAAATCGACCTTCTCATCGGGTTTTGACTTCCAAACGATGAAAATTACACATACACAAATGACAGTTACCCGCAATCTTCATTGCTGGACCATGTCGCTCAATTTTTCACCATTTGGAACAGCGAAATTTTACACCTTTACACTTAATGCAAATGCTTCGATGTTGAAAGACTTAAAAATAAATAAAACAAGCCTCAGTGGATATTAAAAACGATGCTTATGAAACGAATCATTAAAACACAAAATGCTCCTTCAGCTATCGGACCATATAGCCAGGCTGTAGAGATCAACGGAACATTGTATATTTCAGGTCAAATCCCAATCAATCCGGCAACAGGAAAGATTGTAGAAGGAGATATTACGCTACAGACAGAACAAGTAATGAAGAATATTGGAGCCATACTTACCGAAGCAGGTTATCACTATTCTGATGTGGTGAAGTCGACTTGCCTCTTAAGCGACATGATCAATTTTAAGGCGATGAACGAAATATACGGTAAATATTATCCCGAAAATCCACCAGTCAGGGCAGCTTTTGCCGTTAAAGAATTGCCAATGGGTGTATTGATTGAAATTGAGACGATAGCGGTAAAAGGCTAATGGCTAAGCAAACCCGGTTGTTCTGCTCTCTGCTTTTCATTTTTTTTTCGGTTCATTTGGTTCATTCGTTTATGCCATTATTCATCTGCTTTTTTGTTCCCTTCCTTTGGAGGGGTTAAGGGAGGCAAAAAAAAATCCACCGCTTTTCAGAGGTGGATTTCTATTTTTTTGATCAATTGATCGTTTGAACGTATTTTCAGCTTATTCAGAAACAACTGTGAATTCAAAATCAATAACCACTTCACGGTGTAATTTAATTTTGGCAGTATGTTTGCCAATTTCCTTCACACCATCTTTAGGAATGGTAATGTGTTTACGATCGATTTCAACACCCTGTGCAGCTATTGCTTCGGCTAATTGAATATTGTTTACAGAACCAAAAATTTTACCGGTGGTACTGGTTTTAGCTCCAATTGTAACAACAATCGCTTTGATTTTTTCAGCAAGTTTCAGCGCTTCATCTTTCAGTTTTAATTCTTTATGAGCACGTTGACGAATATTTTCGGCCAACACTTTTTTAGCTGATTCGGTAGCAGTAACTGCCATTCCTTGCGGAATCAGGTAATTCCTCCCATAACCATTTTTCACTGAAACGATATCGTCTTTCGAGCCTAGCCCGTGAACGTCTTGTTTTAAAATGATATCCATTAGATAGTCCTCCTCAGTTATTTCATTAAATCGGTTACATAAGGTAGCAAAGCAAGGTGACGGGCACGTTTGATTGCCTGAGAAACTTTGCGTTGATATTTTAATGAAGTACCTGTAATACGACGTGGTAAAATTTTACCTTGTTCGTTGAGGAACTTTTTAAGGAATTCAGGATCCTTGTAATCAACAAATTTAATTCCGTTCTTTTTGAAACGGCAATACTTTTTCTTTTTGATCTCAACTGAAGGTGGAGTTAAGTATCTGATCTCTGTTTGATTTGATGCCATGACTTATTTCTCCTCTGCTTTAGCTTTAACTTTAATTCTGCGTTTCGCACTATATTCAACAGCATGTTTATCAAGCTTGAACGTAAGAAAACGAATGATGCGTTCATCACGACGGTATTCGATTTCGAATTTTTCAATAAAAGATGGATCAGCTTTGAACTCAAACAGGTGATAGAAACCTGTAGATTTTTTCTGGATCGGGTAAGCCAATTTTTTCAGGCCCCAATCTTCCTCGTAGATCAATTCAGCGTTGTTGGCGGTAATCAGCCCACTGAATTTTGATACTACTTCCTTAAATTGTGCATCTGACAATACAGGAGTAGCAATGAAAACAGTTTCGTACTGGTTTAACATAGAACTTTTACCTTTCTTAATTAATAAAATTATCTCTCTCGTTTGCCCTATTCGCGTAATCGACCGGTAAAGAATCGGTTACATGGATTCAGCGAATTGAGCGGCGCAAAAGTAGAAATTATTTCTTTTACAACAAATTAATCGGGAATAATCTTTTGCGTTTAATTAGTCTCCTTCTCAAACAGATCCAAATGCAAATTATTAGCTTCTTCCCACTTAATTCCTGCAATAGTGTGGTTTTGGGCAGGTCCATCTTCCGGATTAAAATCTACATCAGGAAACCACCACCCTTCGAAATTTGTAATGTAATTTTTGATTATTGAAGCGTCGACGACCAAATATGAGAGAATTGGACTTGAAGCATAATATGGATCGGGATCAAACCTGTTAAATGGTAAATTTGAAACAGAAATTGAATATGACTTAGTGGTTCTAACATAGCCAAAAAGTTCATTATAAGCAGTAAAACTCATTTTTTTTCCATCGTTGCTCAATGTTCCCGATATCTTGTATACATCCTCTATTTCGTTCTTACTGGAATATGTTGTATCGGATCCGGAAAAACTTAATCCAGTCCAAACGATATGAGCCTTCCATGAAATACCTCCAAGATTACCGGAAAGTTCTGGTGAATATTGGATAGCTGAACCAGGGCCGAAAAAACATTCAATAAAGGTGCATTTTTGAGCAGCTTTAATGATCTCGTCATTGTCACCAATGGTTACTCCAAGGCTGGCTTTTCCTATTATTGTTCCATTGTTTTTATTTTTTACCGAAACCGTGAGAGTATAATCACCGTCTTTGCTCCATGTGATATTAACCTTACTGCCTTGCGTGGTTGAAGGAGAAGAACCATCGCCAATGTCCCACACATATTCAATTGGGCTTATATTCGTAACAACATCGCAACGGAAAGAATAAGCAGTACCTGCTTTGCCAGGAGTACTCACCGGAGCTCCGTCGGAAGAGAGCGCGATAAGTTGTACTTTCACTTTGTCCCAGAGTGTTAGCTTACCGTCGCCAACATAGTGAATCTCAACAACACGGTTATCATCTGGATTATCGTACGATTTCTCCATAGCGTTGTTTTGCATCCATTGCTCAAGGGTAAAGGGTGTAGCTTTTGAGGTATCGCTCATCATGGCCATTGAGTTTACTGCCCAATTGGCATTTCGAAAGGTGTAAACCGACCAATCGAAACCTACGTAAGCCCCATCGGCAAACGACTCAATAATATCGGGCCAGTCGCCAAGAAAGCTGTAACAAAATCCGCCGTAAAACAACACCGTATCTTTACTGAAATCGTTGTACTTATGTATAAACTCAGGGGAAATAAGGTATTTATTCGCACCGGCAATTTTCATGATTGGGATGTTCCCGGTTTTAAGTTCACTCCAATATTTTTTCGACGTAGTCGTATTGGCCGTTTCACCTGTTAGCAGATACACATCGGTAATATTTTTTTCCTTAGGCCAGGCCCAACCGTGCGAATAAATTTGTATGATACCGTACCCCGATAACTCGGTAAACCGATCAACTTTAGCTTCAGTGTTTTTATAAAAAGCGGATAGTTCATACCCTGCCCTACTAATATTACTACTGGTAATATCGAATATCTGATCGGTAAAAAAACTTCGTTCATAATAATGGGGGTTAATCAGTATCATTTTTCGTTTATTAACAAGAGATTTTAAATTGGAGCTTTTATTCATCTGGCTACCTGCGTCTTGCATTATTCCTGTTTCTTGTGTTCTGTCGTCTTTTGCCCTGAGGAACAAACCACCCCTCATACCGTTATCGTATTGAACAGAAATACCTTGACTACTGATTGTAGCCGATTCAACAAATTTGTTGGATATAAAAGATTTGTAAGCCTTTTCAACGGCATCCAACGAATCCATTGTTAAAAGCCAATCTTCAAATTCAGCTCCAATCTCATCCTGTAAATTAAGAACTTGTTCACAATATTGTTCTGTAGCTTCACTCCAGGTATCGTTTAACTCCGGATCATCGGGTTTGCAAGCGCTATGAAAAAAAAGTATAATAAATATGGAAGCACAAGTCAAATTCAATAACTTATTTTTCATAATTGTATTTTGTTAAATAAATAAATTGTATCTGTTGTATGAAAAGAAATTCCATTTTAATGTAATAAAAAAAATAGCTTCAATCAATAGTAATATGTTAACTTTCAATTTTATCTGTAATTTATTGATGTAAAAACGAATATAAGCATTCTTTGATTTGAATTGACCTGTGGTTTTGCACTTTTTAAATTGCATGCTACCAAATGCCAATAGCTCGAACGAACTTAGCAGTTTTGTGATTACGGTGATTTTTAAATCTCTATTTTGGCCATTCCAGGTAAAATGTCAAATAACTCGAGTTGGGGGAATATCCCCAGTCAAATCCGATAACAGTGTATTCTTTCAGAGCGGTAATACTGGTTTCCATCAAAATGGTTCCTTCAAATTTTGTCACATAATCTTTCATTTTTGGACCATCATAGACAGAGTAATCGAGAGCGAGTCCACCACCGCCAAAGTTCTTTTCAAATTTAACAAGGGGAAGGTTTGCAACAGAAATCTTCATATATTTATTATAATTAACACTTACTTGAGATTGATAACATGCAGTAAAACTCACTTTTTTCCCGTCACTACTTAATGATCCTTCAATAGAACTGGTTTCCCCCCATCGAGTTGTTTCTGTTCCTGAAAAACTTAAACCACTCCATATAATGGGAGTTGCTGACCAGGGAAAGTAAGAAAAATTTACATTGACAGGCCAGGGAGGAGAAAATTGTATAGCACTCGAGGGACCAATAGAACAACTAGCTTTAGTACATGTTTGAGCAAATTCAATTATGTCTTCGTTATCTCCAATTGTTACCCCAAGACTTGCTTTTCCTATTACTTCTCCGCTATTTTTATTTTTTACCGAAACCGTGAGTGTATAATCACCGTCTTTGCTCCATGTGATATTAACCTGACTGCCTTGTGTAGTTGAAGGAGAAGAACCATCACCTATGTCCCACACATATTCAATTGGGCTTATGTTTGTAACAACATCGCAACGGAAAGAATAAGCAGTGCCTGCTTTGCCTGGTTTACTCACGGGAGCTCCATCGGAAGAAAGCGCAATAAGTTGTACTTTCACTTTATCCCAGAGTGTTAGCTTACCGTCGCCAACATAGTGAATCTCAACCACACGTTTATCATCGGGATTATCGTACGATTTCTCCATAGCGCTGTTTTGCATCCATTGCTCAAGGGTAAAGGGAGTGGCTTTTGAGGTATCGCTCATCATGGCCATAGAATTAACTGCCCAATTGGCATTTCGGAAGGTGTAAACCGACCAATCGAAACCTACGTAAGCCCCATCGGCAAACGACTCAATAATATCGGGCCAGTCGCCAAGAAAGCTGTAACAAAATCCACCATAAAACAATACGGTATCTTTACTGAAATCGTTATACTTATGAATGAACTCTGGAGAGATAAGGTATTTGTTGGCGCCGGCAATTTTCATGATCGGGATATTTCCGGTTTTAAGTTCACTCCAATACTTTTTCGAAGTAGTTGTATTGGCCGTCTCGCCTGTTAACAGATACACATCGGTAATATTTTTTTCTTTAGGCCAAGCCCAACCGTGCGAATAGATCTGTATGATACCGTACCCCGACAACTCGGTAAACCGATCAACTTTGGCTTCAGTGTTTTTATAAAAAGCGGATAGCTCATACCCTGCCCTGCTAATATTACTACTGGTAATATCGAATATCTGATCAGTAAAATAACTTCGTTCGTAATAATGGGGGTTAATGAGGATCATCTTTCGTTTATTCACGAGAGATTTTAAACCATCACTTTTAAATACAGAATTATTTTCAGCTTGCATAATTCCCGTTTCTTGTGTTTTATCATCTTTAGTACTGATAAACAAACCACCCCTCATACCGTTATCGTATTGAACAGAAATACCTTGACTACTGATTGTAGCCGATTCAACAAATTCATTGGAGATAAATGATTTGTAAGCCTTTTCAACGGCATCCAACGAATCCATTGTTAAAAGCCAATCTTCAAAATCAGCTCCAATCTCATCCTGTAAATTAAGAACTTGTTCACAATATTGTTCCGATGCTTCACTCCAGGTATCGTTAAGCTCCGGGTCAGAGGGCTTACAAGCATTGAGCAGAAGAAATACAATAAAAAAACAAGTTGCCGATATTTGCCATAGTTTCTTTTCCATCATTCCATTTTTAAAAGGTCATGATAATCGTTTCAATTCATGAATGTTTTAAATTTAGCAAAAAAAATAATACCTAATGATTCTACAAACCATCAATTGAACATTTTGACGTAAAATTCGTTCTTATGTACTATTTCTCAAAAGACATTTCTTTCTTAGTCATCAAACTTCCTTCTTTTCAGGCTCTGGATTTCATAAACCCAACCAATTTCATACATTTGAAACGATTTTAATAGCATTTTGATGGTCAAGAGAATTTTTTTATTGGGAAGCATATTGATTCTATTGGTTGTTAGCTCAATGGCTCAACCAAACATTACCAAAGGTGGTAATACTCCTAAACTGGTCGTTGGTATTACGATAGAAAACCTGCGTTCGGAATATATTACCCGTTACTGGAATACATTTCAGGAGGGTGGTTTTAAACGGTTAACAGAGAACGGTACGTATACGAACAATGCCCGGATAGACATCCACAATCTGAGGACTTCGACCACTGTGGCAACGGTCTATACAGGTACTTATCCCGCAGAACATGGAATTATCGGCGACCAGTGGTACAAACACCTGACCCACAATAAAATTCATGCGGTATATGATGATTATTACCTCACCCTTGGCAGCGATTCAAAAAATGGGAATGCCTCAGCGAAAATGCTTAAGGTTTTCACCCTGGGTGATGTTTTAAAAGAGTATTCAAATTTCAACTCACAGGTTTTTTCTGTAGCGCTGAATCCGGTTGCCGCTGTTCTTAGTGCCGGACATGCTGCCGATGGCGCTTTTTGGTACGATAATTCAAACGGAAAAATGATTACATCATCTTACTACATGGACAAATTTCCTGACTGGGTCCGAGATTTTAACGACAAACTACTACCCGATAGTTTCCTTCAGAACAATTGGGATTTAATGTTACCAATTAGCAGTTATGATACCGGATTTCTCGATGGTTATGTATTGGAGCAAGGGTTCTGGAAAAAATGGAACACTTTTCCTTATCAACTTTCCATCCTGAGTAGCATGGTAAAATCGAAATATGAAATTCTACCTGCAACACCATTCGGGAATCAATTGGTTAAAGAGTTTGCTCTTCAACTAATTGATCAATACAAATTGGGCTTCGATAACGACCCCGATTTATTGAACATCACTTTTACATCGATGGATTTTGCCAATAAATGGTTCAGTCCGGCTTCGGTTGAAATGCACGATACCTATTTGCGTATGGATCAGGAAATTTCATCGTTGCTTAATTACCTCGACAAGGAGGTTGGAAAAGATAATTATCTGGTTTTCCTCACGGCTGCATCAACAAGCGATTACCCTGTCAACATTTTGAAAGATGACATGAATTTTAATGCCGGTGAATTTGCAACCCACAGCGCGATGGCCCTGCTACGTGTTTATTTGAATGCCATTTATGGTATGGATGACTGGATTCTCATGTACAACGAGGAACAGGTCTATTTAAACCATTCCCTGATTGAACAAAAAGGCAAACCGCTGGAAGAGATGCAGGAAAAAGCGGCGATGTTCCTAAACCAGTTCGAAGGAATTAAATCGGCGGTTCCGGCTGTATTCATTGAAAAGACAAACCTCGACAACCCCCGGTTTAAAGCCATCGACAACAGTTATTGTGTTCAGCGTTCAGGCGATGTGATGCTACTGCTGGAGGAGGGTTGGCGACCATCGCCAAAGTATGATGAAGTTGAATATTCTACAGAAAATCGTATCCCGTTGTTACTTTTTGGAACAGGAGTAGAAGCTGGTACTTTTGAGGAGCCTGTTGATGTAACGGATATTGTACCAACTGTTTGCAAATACCTAAAAATCTTACCTCCCGATGGAGCCAAAGGTAAAATACTAAAGAATGTCTTTTGGTTCAATTAAAGGCATTCAAACCGTAATTTCAATGATATTTCCTTCAGGGTCAGAAATAACACTTTCATAATATCCATCGCCTGTGACACGGGGATTACTTTTTACTTTGTACCCATCGTCGCTGAGTAGCCGTGTTAACTGATCAACAACCTCCCGACTTCCGACAGAAAAGGCAAGATGGTGAAAACCTGTTTTCGTTTCTTCAGTTTGAGATGATAAAATCTGGTTCGTTTTACGCATCAATTCCATTGACGTCCCCGATTCAAACGCCACAAAACACGACTCGAAATTCTTGACCGGGTTATGATAGATTTTTCCTGCCGTTCCATTAAAGAAACGACAATAAAAATCTACCATTCTCTCCAGATCGTTAACCCAAAGTGCAATATGGGCAATTTTCATCTTATATTAGCTATAAAACAGATGATTGCTTAATTTTTGAAGAGTTTCCTTTTTATCGCTGGTACTAACCAAAATGGAAACATTGTGTGGACTCCCCCCATAAGAAATCATCCGCACCGGAATGCCTTCAAGGGCTTCAAATATTTTTTTCGAAAAGAATTTTTCTTCCGACTCCATATCGCCTACCACGCAAACGATGGTCATATCACGGTCGATTTCAACCTCGCCCAATCCTTCCAATTCAGCAATAATCTTATCGAGGTTTTTACAGTTGTCGATGGTCAATGAAATGGCCACTTCCGAAGTTGTGATCACATCGATTGATGTTTTGTACTTTTCGAATATTTCAAAAATTTTACGAAGGAAACCATACGCCATCAGCATACGGTACGAACGAATTTTGATGGCTGTAATCCCGTCTTTGGCGGCAACTGCTTTCATTCCCGAAACGGTTTTATCGTTTGAAATAAGAGTCCCGGGATCGGAAGGTTTCATTGTGTTCTTTAACCTTACCGGAATGTTGGCTTCTTTGGCAGGCAAAACGGTTAGCGGATGCAGGATTTTCGCACCAAAATAAGCCAGTTCTGCCGCTTCAACAAACAATAAATTATCGATACGGGTAGTTTTTTCAACCACACGCGGATCGTTATTGTGAAGACCATCAATATCTGTCCATATTTGTATTTCCTCTGAATTGATTGCAGCTCCTAAAAGGGAGGCGGTATAATCGCTTCCCCCGCGTTGAAGGTTGTCGATATCGCCATTGGCATTCCGGCAAATAAATCCCTGAGCAATATAAATATCCTGATCGCCGGCCATTTCAAGCACCGGGCGTATCAGTTCTTTAATCTTAGGAAGATCAGCCTGTTTGTCTTCATCAATACGCATAAAATCGAGCGATGGCAAAAGGGCTGTTTTAACTCCATTTTCCATTAACAGATAGGTAAACAAAGCGGTAGAAATTAGCTCGCCCTGTGCTACAATGACCTGTTCATTGATCTCGTTGAAACCATCAATCACCTGATCGTTTAAAATTCCAAAGTGATTATCGATAATTATGCCACCCTCTTTCTTACACTCTTCTGTTTTATAAAGTTCGTCAACAACTTTGATGTATTTATTTTTCAGCTCTTGAATAAGTTTACGGGCGCTTTCTTTATCGGCAGCATATAACTTGTTGCTTATCTCGACCAACGAATTGGTAGTCCCTGACATTGCTGAGAGAACGACTATCTTCGGTTCTCCATCGATAATAATATCGATTACCGACCTCATATTTTCAGGAGACCCCACCGAGGTACCTCCAAATTTGAAAACCTTCATATCAATTAGAAATTTAGCTTTTTATGAAATTTGCGTAAATATGAAAAAAAATATTGTTCAAAGATATAGGTGAAACCCTTAAATGAAAATTGAAGAAAAAGTGCTCAAATCTCCAAGAAGTCCCCTCTAACTCCCCCCAAGGGGGAGAACTTCACGCCTCCCCTCGGGAGGTGGAGCTTTTAATCCCAAAGAATCGGTGGATATTTCCCCTCTCCTATCAGTTGTTGAATCCGTTCTTTTACAACTGGCTTATCTTCCTGATAGGTAACACCAAACCATGAAGCATTGCTGGTAAGGATTTTCACTTTTGCCTTTTCAGCTTTAATCAATTCGTCGACATACATGGGGATGAAGAATTCTGATTTGAGCTCTTGTCCCTTTTCTGAAAGGAACTTAGCAAAACCTTCTTCCAGATGGTCAAACAATGAAGGATGAAAGCCCCAGAAATTCATCGATACCGTTTCATCACCTTTTAGCGCGATCCGCTGATCGTCGCGGTAATAGAAAATGCCATCGCTCTCGCTGGTTATCTTCGTTAACTCATCAATATCGACCAAGTTACCAATATTATTGGGCACGCACAAACCACGCGAAACAGAACCATTTTCGGAAAGGGTTTTATCCATCCGGTAACCAACCATCGCATATTGATCATTGGCAACATCGCCGGTTAAAAACTTAGCGATTGTTGTATAGGCTTCAGCTCCGTAAAAATCGTCGGCATTAATGGCGGCAAAAGGAGTATTGACGACATCGCGTGCCGACCTGATAGCATGTCCAGTACCCCAGGGTTTTTCACGGCCTGCGGGTATTGAAAAACCTGCAGGTAAGTCGTTTAAATCCTGAAACACGTAATCCACATCAATTTTCCCTTTTAATTTATTGTCGAACCGGGCTTTGAATGCCTCTTCAAAATCGTGCCTGATAATAAACACGACCTTTCCAAACCCTGCCCTGATGGCATCGAAGAGCGAATAATCAATAATGGCCTCACCATTGGGGCCAACAACGTCTAATTGTTTTAACCCACCATAACGGCTTCCCATTCCGGCAGCCAGCAAAACTAATGTTGGTTTCATTGAATATTATTTAAATTTCAAAATGCGATTTACTTAAATCGGAACAAAAATAGTTTTTTTGACAGCTTTGGAGAAAACAGAGAGAATTATATGAAAATAATAATTTTGATTTATCATTCAATCTTTTCAAAGGCCCCGCATTTAAAATTGTCTTCATTTCTTTGATCAAGACGGTTTAAGGTACATAGTACGTTTTCGTCCCAATCGTCAATTTGGTGTTTTTTGCATATTACACATAGGCCAGAAACAGGCAATGTTTCGGGATCGATTTTATTTCCATTATCGTCGTAGAATCCGTTGAATTGTTTGGCGAATTTCTTTTGTATTTCATCAATATCGATTAATATCAATCTTCTAACATGGTTTTCCAACCATTGCTTCTTAAAATCGAACCAATCTTGCCGATAGCGTGAATTATCAATTATATCTTTGAAATTGGCAAAAGGTTTTCGATGGTTTAATGCGTTGAACAATTCACCTTTCAACTTCTTATCTTCCAAGTTTTCGGTAAACTCTTCCATAATTTGAAAAGATTCATGCGATTCGAGTGGACCGAATGTGACATAATTCTCCCAATCAGTATATTTCAAATTCATGCTTTCAGCTGTTTCCCCGGTCAAGGCTTCAAATTCTTCAGGGTCTTCAACCAGGGTTTTTGATACCTCTTCCATTTCGAGCGTATCCCTGTTCAGAAAACAGAATAAACCAGAGTCAATGGATTCAGCAATCTTTGGCACCAATTCTTCTATTTCTTCATCCAATCCTTCATCTACTATTTCGTCGACATCTTCAATTACTTCCTCTTTTAAGAATTTGAGAATTTTTTCAAGCTTCACTGAATCTTCTTTCATGGAGTATAGTAATTGCAGTATCTCTT
>Ga0209800_10001963_pt1 | contig 19324 bp, 29 predicted proteins | sample Higcelweek8metaG_FD_187174 | JGI IMG/M metagenome (GOLD analysis project Ga0209800, IMG submission 187174) | Freshwater pond sediment microbial communities from the University of Edinburgh, under environmental carbon perturbations - High... | ecosystem: Environmental > Aquatic > Freshwater >...
GATACAGCTCTACGTTATGATGCGAAAATAGTTGGTCCTATTCCACTTCCTACAGAAATTAAAAAGTATACAGTGAATCGAGCGTCTTTCGTCTTTAAGAATGCTCGTGAACAGTTCGAAATACGAATCCATAAACGTGTCATTGATATTCTCAATCCTAATCCGAAGACTATTGAGGCACTCACAAATCTATCACTACCATCAGGTGTTGATATAGATGTGAAAATGATGTAATTATATGAAATTCATTCTTGGTAAAAAACAGCATATGATGCAGTGCTTTCTAGAAGATGGTACAGCAGTTCCAGCAACGGTTATTTCCGCTGGTCCTATCGTCGTGACTCAAGTAAAGAGTCCTGATGTTGATGGCTACACGGCAATTCAAGTTGCATTCGAAGAACAAAAAGAGAGTCGCGCGACAAAGGCGCATCTTGGGCATGTCTTAGCATCACAAACCGAAAAAGAAGGTGAGAAAAAAGACGGTGGTGCTTACAAGCATCTTCGAGAGTTCAGAGATATTGAAGAAGTAAAAGAAGGAGATACTATAAACGTTGGCGTTTTCAAAAAAGGCGATCAAGTTATAGTTTCTGGTATTTCAAAGAGTAAAGGTTTCCAAGGTGTTGTTAAACGCCATGGTTTCCACGGTGGACCACGCTCACACGGTCAGAAACACTCAGAACGTGAACCAGGTTCTATCGGCGGAGGTTTGAGAAATAAAGTTCCAAAGGGAATGCGCATGGGAGGTCGTATGGGAGGAGATCGTATCACAATAAAGAATCTTGAAGTTATTGGAGTTGATCTCGAGAACAATCAATTACTTATTAAGGGTGCGATTCCAGGACGCCGTGGGACGCTCGTAGAAATTATCGGCTAATTTTATGACTACAAAAGAAACAACAAAAAAGAGTACTGAAGTTGTAGCGGAAAAGACGGTCAAGAAAGTAAAACCTGTCGCAGCCGAAAAAGTAATGACAACTGAAGTTTATAATCAAAAAGGAAAATCAGTCGGGAAACTTTCACTTCCAGAATCAATCTTTGGTTTGTCTTGGAATGGTGATTTAGTTCACCAAGTAGTAACTGCGATGCAAGCAAATGCTCGTACACCAGTTGCTCACACAAGAACACGCGGAGAAGTTCGTGGAGGAGGAAAGAAGCCATGGAGACAAAAGGGAACAGGACGAGCACGTCATGGTTCTTCTCGCTCTCCAATCTGGAAAGGTGGAGGAGTTACACATGGACCACGAAATGAAAAGAGTTATGATCAGAAAATAAACAAGAAGATGAAGACAAAAGCTCTCTTTACTGTGCTTTCTGAGAAATTCCGAAAAGGAAATATTCTTTTCGTTGAAGAACTAGCTCTCAAAAATATCAAAACCAAAGACGCAGTAACTGTCATGAAAGAATTGAGTGCTATAAAAGGTTTTGAGAGAATGGTTGGTGGTAAAAAGCCAAATACATATGTAACAGTTCCAGCAAAAAGTGATACTTTGAAGAAGAGTTTTGCCAATATTAAAACGGTTGAAATTGACGAAATACGCAATATAAATCCAGTGGATTTGCTTGCTTTCAAGTATATTATTATTTCACAGCCTACAGAAAGTTTCGCTTTCCTAGGTGGTAAGATGGAAAAAAAGTAATATGGCAACAACAAAAACAAAAAAGAATAAAGAAGAGAAAGTTGATACAACAAAGAAAGAAAAGACCCATCCACTTATAAAGGGTGCACGTATTACTGAGAAGTCAGCTATTAATGCAGAAAAAGGCGTTTATACTTTCAACGTAGCTCAGGGAGCCAACAAGAATGAAATTAAAAAAGCTATTAAGTTGGTTTACGGAGTTATGCCAGTTCGAGTTGCAGTTACTCAAATAGCAAAGAAAACTGTTACTCGCCGTGGAATAACAAGTGTAAAACAAGGAGGAAAGAAAGCGGTCGTACATTTGAAAAAAGGAGATAAGATAGTATTCGCATAATTTTATGAAAACCTATAAACCTACAAGTCCAGCAAAACGTCACCAGACTACCGTCACGTACAGAAATGTATTGACGAAAAGTACTCCGGAGAAATCTTTAACAAAAGGTTTCAAGCGTTCTGTCGGAAGAAATAATCAAGGGCGTATTACTACTCGCCACAAAGGGGGTGGACACAAACGTCTTTATCGTGAAATAGATTTCATGTACAACAAGCACGATATTCCTGCCAAGATAACTTCGATTGAGTATGATCCAAATCGTAATGCATTCATCAGTCTCGTTTGTTACGCTGACGGAGAAAAGAGATATGTCATCGTTCCAAAATCAATGAAAGTCGGAGATAGTTTCATTGTTTCAGAAAAAGCTCCGCTTACAGTTGGAAACAGATTGCCTCTTCGAATAATTCCAATCGGAACATTCGTTTACAATATTGAAATCAAGCCAGGCAATGGAGCAAAACTTGCTCGCGGAGCTGGAACGTTCGGACAAGTTGTCGCTAATGACCTTGGTTATACCAACATCAAAATGCCATCAACTGAAGTTCGAAAAGTTCAAGAAAATGCTTGGGCATCAATCGGTGAAGTTTCAAACAGTGAATACAAACTTCAAAATTTTGGTAAAGCAGGACGTTCACGATGGAAGGGTATCCGCCCAACTGTCCGTGGTACTGCCATGAACCCAGTTGATCATCCACACGGTGGAGGTGAAGGACGTCAAGGACGCGGACTACGCCGTGCTAAAAGTATGTGGGGTAAGCCAACAGGAAAAGGCCAAAAGACACGTACACCAAAGAAGTATTCAAACATGTGGATCGTTTCCCGCCGAAAGGTTGGAAAGTCAAAGAAACAATAATCAAAAAATCAAAAATTCTATCATCAAAAAACTCCCTCCGGAGAGTTTTTTGATGTATACTTAAAAAATGGAACAAAAATTATCTGAGAAAAAAAGATTCTCATTAGTAGCACGGGCAAAAAGTTTTACTCATGCGTTTAGAGGAATAGGCATTTTAGTAAAAAGTACTCACAATTTTTTGATTCATATATTTGTCGCTATTATTGTCGTTATACTTGGGTTTATATTAAAAATTTCTTATATTGAATGGTTGCTGATTATTTTTGCAATCGGATTCGTAATGGTTACAGAAGCTATCAACACAGCGATAGAAATAGACATCGATTTGACCAGTCCAAATTTCCACCCTTACGCTCGCGACACCAAAGATGTAGCCGCCGGCGCAGTTCTTATCTCAGCACTCGTCGCATGTATCATTGGCCTCATAATTTTCTTACCAAAAATAATTGTGCTGATGTAAAAGACCTGGCTTGTTTTTATTGAAAGTTTTCTCTAATCTTACCCTAGGTCAGACATAAGGGAAGCTTTTTTATATAAGTTTTTTTGCATATTTACATTATTTTTGTTTAGGAGTATTGTGAAGAAAACATAACCTTAAAATGCGAAGAATATGAACTACATTAATGAAATTAAGAAGCTATCAATCAATGAAGGCGGTAGCTTTTGGGTTTTTGACCCTGATCGTAGGATGCATTGTCCTTGGGATTTCAAACAAGAAGACCTCGATAAGATGAAAGAGGCCGGGGTTCAATGGTTAATAGAAATGTGCAATTATGGGCAATCTAATATAATAGACCCATGGTTTCGTTTTTCAAATATGATTAGAAATCACCTCGGCACTGATCCCGACATGCTTTATTGGTCTCTGGAAAGAGGAGGGTATCCTCAAAAAATGAAAGATGAATTCTGGGATGCCTTTGTTTGGTTTGTTGAATCAGTTTATATAACCCCAAGGTATGTAAACCGGCAGGAAGTTCTTTGGCAAGACATAAGGAAAGATTATGGAAAGGCCAAAAGATTTTTCCCGAAATCTGAAGATGTTCAAATCTACGTAGAATTATTGATACATCACATGGCGTCAGTGATCGGGATTAAATTGGGGAATATAGCCGGTGATTAAAAGCGCCCATCAATAGAGGCCCTCCTTTGTTGGTGGGCTTTCTATTTGTTAATCATTTGTATTCATATTACACAAGAAGTTGACATTATCTGTGGATTTGATAGTATAGACGAACGAGCTCAAAAGAGCTTATTTATATTTATTTTATGACAAGATCACTTAAAAAAGGTCCATACGTTGACGAAAGGCTCTTGAAAAAGATTGCCGGCAAGAAACCGTTGGAGACTGGTATGATTAAAACTTGGTCACGCGCATGCGTTATCTCTCCAGAAATGGTTGGATTCGTATTTGGTGTCCACAATGGCAAAACCCACGTAGAAGTCCTTGTAAGTGAAGATATGGTAGGACACAGACTTGGAGAATTCTCACTGACACGCAAGTTCGTTCGACACGGAGGTAAGATGCAGAAGGAACTGGAGATAAAGAAGAAAGAGGCCGAAATTACAGCATCGAAATCCGCAAAGGCCGCGGTTGACTCAAAGAAAAAATAATTAACTTATGAAAGCATTTTTGAAAAATTACAGACAGTCCCCCCGCAAGGTTCGCCTTGTAGCGGAACTCATCAAAGGCAAAAGGGTTGCCGACGCTCTTCTTATTCTCGATACATTACCAAAGAGAGCATCAGGCCCAGTAAACACATTATTGAATTCAGCAATTGCTAATGCAAAGCAAGCAGGCATTGCCGTAGAAGGTTTATTTGTAGAAAACGTTACAGTAAATAAAGGTATTGTTCTAAAGCGTAGTATGCCACGAGCACGTGGTTCGGCATCTCGCATCAACAAGAGAACAAGCCATGTCATGCTTACTCTTATCGAAAAAACAACCGAAAAGACAGAAAAGAAAGCTAAAATTGCCAAAAAAGAACAAACTGAAAAGAAAGTTGAAAAGAAAGTTGCAAAGAAGTCGAAAAAAGTTGCAAAGCCAGAAGTAAAAGAATAAAACTATATGTCAAAAGTTGTCCATCCATACGCACATAGATTAGTAACACTCCGTGATTGGAAATCACGCTGGTTTGCTGATAAGAAATACAAGACTCTTTTACAAAGTGATGTTGTTATCCGCGAATTTCTAGCAAAGAAACTTCGTGGTTTTTACGTTTCTCGTATTGAAATCGAAAGAAATGCAAAAGCGACAAAAATCATGGTTTACACTTCACGACCTGGTATGATCATAGGACGTTCTGGTGAAGGAGCAACAAAGTTGAAGAGTGAAATGGTAGCAACTCTAAACAAAAAAGGTATTGCTATTCCTGAAGATTTTAAATTTGATATCGTTGAAGTTACAAATCCTGATGCAGATGCTGCAATCGTTGCTTGTTCAATCGCTGAAGGGCTTGAGAAACGCCTTCCTTTCCGCCGTGTTATGAAGCAAGCGATCGAAAAGGTAATGTCTGCTCGTGGAGTAAAAGGAGCACGTATTTACCTTGGAGGCCGTCTAGCCGGAGCTGAAATCGCCCGAAGTGAACAAATAAAACGTGGTTCTATTCCTCTTCAGACTTTCCGCGCTGATGTTGATTTCGCTCGCGAGAAAGCTCACATGAGTTATGGAGATATTGGTATTAAAGTCTGGATATATCGTGGAGAAGTTTTTTCCGGTCCAGCAACAAATACAAATCGAACAGATAACAGAGATAATAGAAGTGATAAGCAATATAAATAATTTTTATGTTAACACCAAAAAAAGTAAAATTTAGAAAGTGGCAAACCAATCGCACTAATATGTCGAAGGTTACTCCAGATACGAGAGGGACGACAATCGCCTTTGGTTCTTATGGATTGAAAGCGACATGTGGTGGACGTATCCGAGCAAACCAGATAGAATCAGCCCGTAAAGTTACTTCAAGAACATTAGGTAAAACTGGCCGTATGTGGATTCGCATTTTCCCAGACAGACCTTTTACAGCTAAACCTGCAGAAGTAGGAATGGGAAAGGGTAAAGGTGATCCACAAGGATATTGTTTAGATATTCGCCCAGGTAGAGTTATATTTGAAGTCGATGGAGTTCCAGAGGCTGTGGCAAAAGAGTCACTCCGCAAAGCTGGAACCAAATTGCCAGTCACTACTCGTGTTGTTGCGAGATAATTATTATGGAAAAACAAATCAAAAAAACAAATAAGATTTTAAAAGGAGTAGTTACTTCCGATAAAATGGACAAGACTGTCGTTGTAGAAGTTACACGCTTTGTTGAACACAAGAAATACGGAAAAAGGATCAAGAAAACAAAGAAGTACAAAGCTCATGATGAGAACAACAGTAAAAAAGTCGGTGATGTCGTAGAAATCGAAGAGACACGTCCAATTTCTAAAGACAAGAAATTTAAAGTAGTAGCATAATTAAAATTATATGATTCAAGACGGAACAATAGTAAATATCACAGACAACGCCGGCGGAAAAGTCGGAAAGGTTTTCAAAATACTTGGATCTTCAAAGAGACGCTACGCTGGTATCGGCGACCGTGTCATCCTTTCTGTTAAAATCGCTGATCCAAGAAAAATGATAAAGAAAAAAGATGTCTGTCAGGCTGTTATCGTTCGAACAGTAAAAGCATATCGCCGAAAAGACGGTTCTTATATTCGTTTTGATGACAATGCTGCTGTTATTCTTGAAAAAGATAAACTTGATCCAAAAGGAGGTCGCGTGTTTGGTCCTATTCCTAGAGAGCTTGCCGAAAGAGGATACCAAAAAATTATTTCATTAGCTCAAGAAGTTATTTAATATGAAAATCAAAAAAGGAGACAATGTAATAGTTATCGCAGGAGCAAGTAAAGGAAAGAAAGGCAAAGTTCTTAAAGCACTTCCAGCTCTAAATAAAGTTGTTGTTGAAGGTGTGAACATGAGAAAGAAAGCTCACAAATCCAAAAAGAAGGGTGACCCAAGTCAGATTTTGGAAATGGCAATGCCAATAAATGTATCAAATGTAGCTAAGTTCGAATAATATTTTTATGGAAACAGTTAAACAAAAAGAGAAAAAAGCATATACCGCTCTTAAGACCAAATTTGGTTATAAGAATAACATGGCAGCACCAAGACTCGTTAAGGTGGTAGTTGCGAGTGGTACTGGTTCAGGACTAAAGCGTAACAAAGATCATAACAAATTAGTTATCGATCGTATTTCAAAAATCACAGGTCAAAAACCAGCTACAAAAAGTGCTAAGAAATCAATCGCAAGTTTCAAAATTCGTATTGGCGATCCAGTCGGTGTGATGGTCACACTTCGTGGAGCACGCATGTATGGATTCTTGGACAAGCTCATCAATGTTGCGATTCCTCGAACAAAAGACTTCCGCGGAATTGATAGAAAGATAGTTGATAATATCGGGAACCTAACAATGAGTATCAAAGAGCACACAATTTTTCCAGAGACAGGTGACGAAGAATTAAAAGATGTGTTTGGCTCAGCTGTCACGATAGTAACAACTGCAAAGACAAAAGATGAAGCCACAGCATTCTTTGAATTAATCGGGGTCCCATTTAAGAAATAAATATTTTGAGTCAATAAAAACCCTTAGAAATAAGGGTTTTTATTATGCTTGACAAAGAGGGTATATTTGTGCTACAATATGAGACTAAATGTAGTTCTTTAATATTTTGGTTTTATTGGGTGAACAGAGGAGATTTTTAGAAGTCTTTTGTGTTCACCTTCTAAAACCTACAAAATGAAAAAGTTTATCATCCTTATGACAGTTGTTGTTTCCACCCTTTTAGTAAGTTGTGGTAAAAGAGTTTTTTTAACAGGTTATATACCTGCTGATGCAAAACCTGCCTATGTTTGGCATGGTTCCAACAACGACTATGACTACGATGCAACAATTATGGTTGTCTCTGACAAAGGAGATACTATCTCTGTTGATTTTTTTAATGCCGCCTTCTTTGGCGGGTATCTCGTTAGATTTAAGGATTCATATCCTCCGGCCGTAGGCAAAAACGTCTATGTGTCAATGTATCTTCAGGATAGTGTTTACTATATAATTGAGGCTTCACTTAAGCCGTATCCTGTGGAGAAGTAATTGTAAATGAAATGGGCGGAAATTAACGTTTCCGCCCATTTTTGAATTTCTATATGTTGACTTATTTATACTTATTTGCTAGTATGGGAACACATGAGTTTTAGATCCGTTTGTCTCCTTAAGGGCTTATACCTTTAAGAAAATAAACGAGATATCATTCTCATGACTAGTCACTAGAACCTAGCTGCTAGAACCTAATTATATATGGCGAAAACATCAGTTACAGCAAGACATTTAAAGAAGTCAAAATTTAGTACACGAGAAACAAATCGTTGTTTTCGTTGTTCCCGCGCTCACTCTTATATGAGAGATTTCGGACTATGTCGTATTTGTTTCCGTGAACTTGCCAACGAAGGAATGCTTCCAGGAGTTAGAAAATCTTCTTGGTAATTTAATTCTTTTTTCTTAATTTTTAATTCTTAATTATTTAAAACAATGGATCAAATCGCAAACATGATAAATATGGTGAAAAACGCAGGCTGTGCAGAGCATGAGTCTATTGTTGTTCCTCATTCAAAAATCAAATTCGCTATTGCGGAGTGCTTAGTCAAAGAAGGTTACCTTAAGGCTGTTACAAAAAAGACGAAGAAAGGTTTTCCAGTTATGGAATTAACTCTTGCATATACCGAAGATGGAGCTCCAAAAATAACAGGAGCAGAGCGTGTTTCAAAATCATCATGCCGAGTATACAAAGGTGTAAAAGAAATTAAACCAACACACAATGGCTATGGTTTGACTGTTCTTTCAACACCAAAAGGAATTTTAACTGACAGACAAGCAAAAAAGGAAATGGTCGGAGGAGAAGTATTGTTTAAATTATATTAATTATATGAGTAGAATTGGAAAACAAACAGTTATAATCCCCGCAGGTACAGAAGCTAAACTTACTGGTATTACTTTTTCTGTAAAAGGACCAAAGGGAACGCTTACACGTGATTTCCCAGGAGATGTTACTCTTCATATAGCTGGGAACGAAATTACTTTCACTCCAAATAAGACAGGTGACAGAAGTGTAAATGCTCTATGGGGTACATACGCTTCACATGTTAAAAACATGGTTATCGGTGTAAACGAAGGATATTCAAAGAAGCTAGTACTTGAAGGAGTTGGTTTCAAATCAGAAGTTGCCGGCAATACACTCAACCTCGCACTTGGTTTTTCTCACCCAGTCAAAGTTGCTATTCCAACCGGGATAATTGTCACAGCAGAAAAGAATAACATTACAGTTTCAGGAATTGATAAAGAATTGGTTGGTTCATTTACTGCATCAATCCGCACAATGAAGAAACCAGAACCATATAAAGGAAAAGGATTTCATTATAGTGATGAAGTTGTTCGTCGTAAGCAAGGTAAGAAAGCTGCATAAAAAATATGAATAAAAAAATAGAAAAAAGAATAAGATTGAAGAAAAAAATCCGCACAAAGATAGAAGGAACAGCAAAAATTCCACGTCTTTCTGTTTTCCGTTCAAACAATTATATGTACGCCCAGGTTATTGATGATGGAAAGAAAACAACTCTTGCTTCATTTTCAGATATGAAAGTTAAAACTGGGAAAAAGGCAGATCGAGCAGTGACTGTCGGTACTGAAGTTGCAAAGCTTGCTATTGCAAAAGGTATCAAAGCCTGCGTATTTGATCGTAATGGTTTTAAATATACAGGTCGCGTAAAAGCTCTTGCTGATGCAGCACGTGCCGCCGGTCTTAAATTTTAATATAAAAATATATGGATACAACAGCAAAACCAAAAACAAATACACCAAACAACAACCGAAGTTTCAGTAAGACAACTTATGGTGGAAAGCGTGAAGGAGGCGATACTCGCCGATCACGACCTTCATTTGAGAGACCAAAACCAGAATTCGATCAAAAGATGGTTTCTATTCGTCGCGTTACTCGTGTGGTTGCCGGAGGACGTCGTATGACATTCGCTGTTGCTATTGCAATCGGTGACAAGAAAGGATCTGTCGGTCTTGGAACAGGAAAGGGAGGAGACACAGCTATCGCAATTGCAAAAGCTCTTCGCCAAGCAAAGAAAAATATGTTCAAGATAAAGACAACGAAAGAAATGTCCATTCCTCATGAAGTTTCTGCAAAATTTGGAAGTGCAAAACTTTCAATCATGCCTAACCGTGGTAAAGGATTGGTTTCAGGAAGTACTGTCCGCGATATGCTCGTTCTTGCTGGTATCAAAAATGTCACTGCTAAACTTCATTCTGGAACCAAGAACAAATTAAACAATGCACGTGCTGCTTACAAGACTCTTTACATGCTCAAAGAAAAAACACCTGCAGTAAAAACACCTGCGTTTGTTTCCGAAGAAGCACCAAAAGTAGAAGTTAAATAATAAATAAATTATATGCAATTACACGAACTAAAAAGAAAAACACCAAATAAAAAAGCCAAGCAAGTTGGGCGTGGCGGTACGCGTGGTAAGACTTCAGGCCGTGGAGGCAAAGGACAGACAGCCCGTGCTGGTAATAAACGTCGTCCACAAATGCGTGATATAATAAAAAAGATCCCCAAACTACGCGGATATCGTTTTCATTCAGCCTCAACAAAGTTTTCACCAGTGAATGTAGTCGCACTAAATATTTTTGATGCAGGTGCTATCGTAAATCCAGCATCATTATTTGAAAAGAGTTTAGTTCGTCGCGTTGGTGGTAATTTGCCTTCCGTGAAAATTCTCGGAACAGGTGAGCTTACCAAAAAACTTTCTATTGTTGACTGCAAGGTTTCCGCGAGTGCACGTGCTAAAATAGAGAAAGCCGGTGGAAGTGTAAAATAATTATGGAAACTGTTTGGAATAAAATAAAAGCTATATTCACAGATAAGACATTGAGAAATCGTGTCTTGTTCGTGCTTGGAGCTCTTGTTGTATTCCGACTTCTTTCCGCAATTCCAATTCCAGGTGTTGATACTATTAAACTTCAGAATTTCATAAATAATAACCAATTTGTTGGCGTACTCAACCTATTTTCTGGTGGTGGATTGTCTAAACTTTCTATCATCATGCTTGGAGTCGGTCCATACATTACTTCTTCGATTATAATGCAACTTTTGACTATCATGTCTCCTCGATTAAAAGCTATGTATCAGGAAGATGGAGAAATTGGAAGAAAGAAATTTACACAATTCAGCAGAATGCTTACTATACCTTTAGCTATCGTTCAAGGTTTAGCTTTGTTGATAGTGTTGAGAAAAGAGGGAATTATGATAGATACTTCTTTGTTCGGATTGATTTCAAACCTTTCAGTTGTTGTCGCTGGTTCAATGCTTATAATGTGGATTGGTGAGCTCATGTCAGAGTTTGGTATCGGGAATGGTGTATCTTTGATTATCTTCGCTGGTATCGTTGCTCGAATTCCTCAAGAGATAGGACAATTCTTCTTTACTTTCAACATAGCAAATTTACCACTTTACATTTTATTCCTCGCAGTCGGATTGTTAATTGTCGCGGGAGTTGTCATTGTTACAGAAGCAGAACGTCCAGTACCTGTTACTTACGCCAAACAAGTTCGCGGAGATCACGTTGCAGGAGGCACTCAGACATATCTTCCTATCCGTGTGAATCAAGCTGGAGTTATTCCAATCATCTTTGCACTTTCTATTTTGCTATTCCCACAACTTATCGGTACTGCTTTAGCTGGCTCTGCTAGTCATGTGCTTCTTTCTATTTCACGCGGGTTACTTTGGTTTGTAAATAATACTTGGATTTATTCACTATTCTATTTCATATTTGTATTCTTGTTTACTTACTTCTATACTGCAGTTACTTTCGATCCAGAACAACTCGCAACAAATTTGCAGAAGAATGGCGCATTCGTTCCCGGAATTCGTCCAGGGACTGCAACTCGCGATTATATTTCAAGAATTTTGAATCGTACAACGACAATGGGAGCGGTTTTCCTAGGAATAATAGCTGTTTTGCCTCTCATAATAAAATCAGTTACTGGTATTACTGCGTTTGCAATCGGAGGAACGGCATTATTGATTGTGGTCTCTGTTGTTCTTGATTTAATCAAGAAAATTGATGCTCAATTATCAATGAGAGAGTACTAAAAAGGACCCATTAATAAGGGGTCTTTTTTTATGTTTATTAATTTTAGTATATAATAGAAATATGCAAAACAAACCATACACCTTTATGTTTTTTGGAATAGTTGGATCAGGAAAAGGTACTCAAGTTGAACTGTTGCAGAAATATTTAAAAGATAAAAATATAACGAAAGATATTTTATATACTTCAACCGGAGCAGAATATAGAAAATTAATAGAAAGTAGAAGCTATACAGGATTAAAGGTAAAAACGAGTCTAGAAAAAGGATTTTTACAACCTGACTTTCTTACGATTAGTCTGTTCACAAATATTTTAGCGACAAACATGCATGAGGACACTTATCTTATTGCAGATGGTTTTCCTCGTACAGTTGCTCAGTCTGAAGCTTTTGAGAATATGATGAAATTTTATAATCGTGAAAATATAAAAATTGTCTATATAGAATTGAGTAAAGAAGAAGCAGTAAAAAGAATGAAACTTCGAGGGAGATCAGATGATACAGATGAAGGAATAAGTAAACGTTTTGATGAATATGTAAATAATGTAATTCCTTCAATGAATTATTTTAAAGGAAAAGAAAATTACAAAATCTATACAATAAATGGTGACCAGAGTATTGAAGATGTTCATAAAGAAGTTATTAATTCATTAGGAATATAAATTTATGGATAAAAAGAATAAAATCGTAATGTCACTTGGCGGTTCCCTCATTATTCCTGATGAGATTGATGTTTCATTTTTGAATTCTTTTGTATCTACAATCAAAGAATATGTTTCTCAAGGTTACAGTTTTTTGATTATCACTGGCGGAGGTAGACTCTGTCGTAAATATAATGATTCTCTCGAAAAAATAGTTAGTCCACCACACGAAGATTTAGATTGGATGGGCATTGCAGTTACACGACTAAATGCTGAATTTGTCCGCATTTGTTTTGGTGATTTGGCTTATGAAAAAGTAGTACTGGATCCTGATGCTATTCCAGAAACGGACAAACCAATAATAGTGGGCGGTGGTTGGAGGCCAGGGAATAGTAGTGATCTTGCTGCGGTACACTCAGCTAAGAGTATCAATGCAACAAAAATAATAAATCTTTCAAACATTGATTTTGTTTGCGACAAAGATCCAAAGAAATTTCCAGATGCAAAACCAATATATAAAATGTCTTGGAGTGATTTTCGGACACTTTTTGGAAATGAATGGAATCCAGGTGCAAATGTTCCATTTGATCAAACCGCAGCCCGCGAAGCAGAATCTCTCGGATATGAAGTAGCTATCTTAAATGGTAAAAATATTGATAATCTCAAAAAATATCTTGATGGAAAGGATTTTGTTGGAACGGTAATTAAGTAATCTTATTTAACTCCCCAGATAGCGGCAAGGCCGCTATCTGGGGAGTTTTGTTTGATAATATTTGGTTTTTGGTTTAGTATTGGACTATATGTCAGTTATTATAAAGACACCAAAAGAAATAGAGATTATAAGGGAAGGAGGAAAGAGATTGGCCGAAATACTAGCTAAAACGGCCAAAATGGTCAAACCTGGCGTTTCTACCTACGAACTCGATCAATATGCCTATAAGCTAATAATTGATGGTGGTGACAAGCCTGCCTTTTTGAACTACAAACCAGATGGAATGTCGACTGCATATCCAGCCTCTCTCTGTGTATCAGTAAACAATGAAATTGTTCACGGGATTCCAAGCAAAAAGAGAATTTTGAAAGAAGGCGATATTGTTTCTCTTGATCTTGGTATTGAACATCGTGGACTTTTTACAGATCATGCGATCACAGTTCCAGTCGGAAAAATTTCTGCAAAAGATGAACAACTTTTGGCTGATACAAAAAAGGCACTTGAAATCGGTATTTGGGCTGCACATGGTGGCAATACAACAGGGGATATTGGAAATGCTATTGAATCTTTTGTTCACAATCGCTATGGTATTGTTCGTGAGCTTGCAGGGCACGGTGTAGGAATCGCAATTCATGAAGATCCGTATATTCCGAACTATGGAAAAGCTGGAAAAGGGCAAAAGTTAATTCCTGGAATGGTTGTAGCCATTGAGCCAATGCTCAATCTTGGAAAAGACAATATAACAGTGGCTGATGATGATTGGACTATTAAAACTGCAGATGGAAAACATTCCGCTCATTTTGAACATACTATTTTGATCACAGAGGGTGAAGCAGAAATATTGACTAAAATATAGAAATTAAAAAAGGTGGGGATATTAAAATATTACTCGCTTATCCCTCTCCGCTCGTTCCTCGCTCCGGCGCGCCCACACCTACTCGTAATATTTTAATATCCCCACCTTTTTCTATTTTTGTTGTGATATAATATCTTATATGATAGAAAATTTTGGTTTAAAGTTGGAGAATGCTCCAAAATTTAAAACTCCACAAGAGGAGTTGGAATTTTTGCGTGCACACATTGCAGAAAAGGAGAAAGCTTTGAATGGACAAGGAAAGGAAGTGAATAAAGAAGATCTTGCTCATTCAGTTGTTTCAGAATATAAAAAATATGAGCCTGAAGACGTTATGCATAAAAGTGCCGTGATGGGGAAGAAGGAAACGGAGCAATTAATTCTCAGACTTCATCCGGAAACTCATGATGGGAAAATGGAAGAACTTCTTGGTATTTTGCTTGATAAAGGTATTTCCAACGCGCTTTCTGTTGTTGCTAAGATGAATAATCCTCACATAGATGATGATTTTCACAGATTTGTTGTTCAGTATTTGTATAGCACTCACAAAGTTCCAGGGTTAAAAGAAAATACTCCGCTTTTCAAAGCTCTTGATATGAAACTTCTTGAAATTACTCTTCCCGATATGAACGAGGATGAAGGGGCGAAGAGAGGATTAAAAGAATTATTAACCGCGATGGAGCAATTCTATTCTGGAATGCATTCAGTTGGTGAGGGAAGAGAGAATTATAATCGCAATCATTTCACTCTTGAGATTGCACTTTCAGAAGGAAGTGACAACTTTGTATTTTATGCAGCCGTTCCGTCTCACAAATCAGATTTATTTGAAAAACAATTGTTTGGAGTTCATCCAAATGCAAAAATTGTAGAGGTTCCTGATGATTATAATATTTTTTCTGAGAATTGTGCTGTCTCAGCATCATATGCGACTCTTTCACACCACGATGTATATCCAATAAAATTGTACGATGCTTTTGACCATGATCCACTTAATATTATTTTAAATATTTTTACAAAACTCAAAAAAACGGGAGAAGGTGCATCTATCCAGTTTACTATATGTCCAGAAGACGACGACATTATGCGCAAATATCATATCATTTTAGAAGACGTGAAGAATGGTATGTCTGTTCGTACTGCTTCGAGTTTTACCCGCCAAGTTACCAAAGAATTTAAATCAGTTGCGAAAGAATTATTATTTGGGGCTAAAAAACAAAAAGAAGAGAAAAAGGTAAATGATAAAGCTGTGGAAAATATCACAGAAAAAATGAAGAGCACTATAATGGCGACGAACATTCGTATTATTGCCTCTGCAGAAGATAAGACTCGGTCAAGACAAATACTGTCAGATATTGAATCATCCTTCAACCAATTCACTGAGGCAGATCGTAATGGATTTAACTTTAACCATCCAGAGGGTAATGCTCTATCACAACTGATACATGATTTCACATATAGAATTTTCTCGGACAGTTATAGAATGCCACTTAACTTGAAAGAGCTAGCAACTATTTTTCACTTCCCATATGGAGTTGTATCTTCACAATTGAAGCAAGCTAAAGCCGGAATTGCTCCTGCACCGATTGAGATGGGGAATGAAGGTATTCTCCTCGGTATCAATAGTTATCACGGTAAAGATACTCCTATACACATGTCTCGCGAGGACAGAATGCGTCATATGTATGTGATAGGTCAGACAGGAACTGGTAAGACAACTATATTGAAGAATATGATTGCTCAAGATATTAAAAATGGTGATGGATGTTGTTTCATTGATCCACACGGGACAGATATTCAAGATATTCTTTCATATATTCCAAAAGAGCGTATTGATGATGTGATATATTTTGATCCAGCATATACTGCACGACCAATGGGGCTCAACATGCTTGAGTATGATCCAAAATACCCTGAGCAGAAAACTCTCGTGGTGAATGAACTCATGGGTATTTTCAACAAACTCTTTGATATGAAAGTGGGAGGTGGGGCGATGTTTGAACAGTATTTTAAAAATTCTGCTTTTCTTGTGATGGAAGATCCTGAATCAGGATGTACTTTGCTTGAAATCGGGCGTGTGCTCGGAGATAAAGCATTCCGCGATATGAAATTGGCAAAGTGTAAAAATCCAATCATTAAACAATTCTGGGTAGGGGCAGAGCAGACAACTGGCGATCAATCACTTGCAAACTTTGTGCCGTACATTACTTCCAAGTTCGATAATTTCATTTCGAATGACATCATGCGTCCGGTTGTCCTCCAAGAAAAATCCGTTTTTAATTTCCGTGAAATAATGGACAATAAAAAAATTCTTCTCGTTAATCTTTCAAAAGGGAGATTGGGAGATATAAACGCAAATCTTATCGGACTTGTGCTAGTGGGGAAGATTCAGATGGCAGCACTTTCTCGTGTAGATATGTACGGTCAGAAAATGAATGACTTTTATCTTTACATCGACGAATTCCAAAATGTTACGACTGACTCCATTGCCTCAATTCTTTCAGAAGCTAGAAAGTATCGTTTATCTTTGACGATTGCGCATCAATACATCTCACAGCTTGAAGAAAATATTAAAAATGCTGTGTTTGGAAACGTTGGTTCGATGGCTGTGTATCGTGTCAGCTCTGAAGATGCAAACTTTGTTGAACAAAAATTCAAACCAACATTTACTGCCAGTGATATTTTGAAATTGGACAATTTCAACTCTTATGTAAGTATGCTTGTGAATGGGATGCCGACAAAGCCTTTCAATATGACATCACACTGGAGTATGACGCCAAAGGGAAACATGGAAGCAGTTGAGAAAATAAAAGAATTATCATATCTCAAATATGGTCGCCCTCGCGAAGAAGTTGAAGAAGAAATAATGGCAAAATATAATAAATAAGTGATTGATTTTATGGATGGAGAAGAAATTTTAGAATTTGGAATTAAGAGAGAAAATGAAGAAAGACGTGATGGAGGTTTTGGAGTAATTTTTGATCCAGAAACACAAAAATATGCCGCTTATAATAATTTAAAAAATGGGCATCTTGGTTTATATGGTGGTGGTTTCAACATAGATGAAGATGAACAAGTGGGAGTACTTAGAGAAGTTATTGAAGAAAGTGGTTTGACTGAGTTTCTTCATGTTGAGAGAATTGAGAAAGTATTAACTCATTATCATAATAGTAATAAGGGGGTAAATAGAGTTGCCTTTGCTACTTGCTATTTAATTATACTTAAAAATACAAATTTAATTGAGACTAAACTTGAAGAACATGAAAATTTTGAATTGGTTTGGTTAACTCCACCAGAAATTTTAGCTAGATGGAATCTTTCAAATAAAAATAAAGATTATGATCACTGGGTACATCTTCTTAAAAAATCAGTTAAAAAAGCCAAGGAATTGGGATATGGTAGGACGAGCGATTTAAATTTTGTTTTGTAGTCTTTTTGTGCTAAAATCTGTCTATTAATTATTAATTTGTATATTTTGCTAGCGACAAAAAGCTAGTATTTAGAACATAATTTTATGCAACATCCAAAAGAAGAAAGAACATATGTGATGATTAAGCCCGATGGAGTTAAAAAGGGTTTAATTGGTGAAATTATAAGTCGTTTTGAGAGGAGAGATTTGAAAATTGTTGCCCTCGAGATGTCACAACCAATATATGACCAAATGGATAATCACTATCCTAAGAAGGAAGAATGGATTACTCGTCTTGGAGAAAAAACTAAAGCTACTTATGAAAAATACGGTTATGATTTAATCGCAGATTTTGGCACCGATGATACTTCAAAGATTGGCCCAGAGGTCCGTAAATGGGTTATTGATTTTATGATGAGTGCTCCAGTCGTAAAAATGATTGTACAAGGAGTTCATGCGGTTGATGTCGTTCGAAAGATTGCAGGGGATACAATGCCTTACAAGGCAGCCGTTGGTACAATCAGAGGGGATTTTTCTATAGATAGCCCTGCTATTGCAAATAAAGAAAAACGTTCAGTTATGAATATTGTTCACTGTTCGGAAACACCCGAAGAGGCAGAACATGAGATTAAACATTGGTTTGGTGACGCAATTGTTCATGAATACAAAAGATTTGGGGTAGACGAATAAAAATAATTGATAAAAGCCCCTCCGGGGGCTTTTATGATATTATGTAAAATATATGGCGAAGATTACAGATATTTATGAAAAATACAAAAACACTCCGATGCTTGCAATGCATCAAATAAGAGTAGCCGCGGTAGCTTTGATGATTTGTGATTCTTTGTCGATAAAAGTTGATAAAGAAAATATTGTAAAAGCTTCTCTACTCCACGATATAGGTAATATTGTTAAGTTTAATCTTAATCATTTTCCAGAGCAGAATGAACCGGAAGGGATAGGGTACTGGCAACAAATTAAAGATGATTTTATTAGAAAATATGGTAATGATGAACATGAAGTAAGCGTAAAAATTACCAAAGAAATAAATGCATCAGAACGTATTTTGAGTTTAGTATCTCTCACCGACCCTTTAAGAGTTGTTAAAACAAAGGAAGGTAATGATTTTGAAGAAAAAATTTGTAATTATGCAGACCAAAGAGTTACTCCACATGGTATAGCATCGATAAAAGAAAGAAATTTAGAAGCAAAAGAAAGATATAAAAATCACCCAAACTCATTTGATGATGAAAGTAGTAATTTCTTTGTAACAAATATGTATGACATCGAAAAACAGATTTTTTCTCACTCAAATATCAAACCCGAAGATATAAATGACGAATCTGTACGAGATTATATCGAAAAAGTGAAAGATTTCGAGATATAAACTTGAATAATGACTCGAAATTGAATTTGAAACGCTGTCAAAAGTGTGCTATTTTGCAAAAACACTTGCATGGTTTCTCACTGTGAGTATACTTGAAGTAGGATTATTTGAAATGTGTTACCTAGAACAATATTTTAGGGGATTACATAGTTTTGATGAGGAGCTGTATACATTTTACGTTAACAAATCCTTATCATCCTTAGTCCCACCTAGTGTTAAGCTACGGTAATACTTCCTTCGATAGTCCTAATAAGAAATTCTTCCAAATCGGAAGGATTTTTTATTTTGAAAAGTAAATTATACTACGAAGATAAATGAA
>Ga0209800_10001964_pt1 | contig 19317 bp, 23 predicted proteins | sample Higcelweek8metaG_FD_187174 | JGI IMG/M metagenome (GOLD analysis project Ga0209800, IMG submission 187174) | Freshwater pond sediment microbial communities from the University of Edinburgh, under environmental carbon perturbations - High... | ecosystem: Environmental > Aquatic > Freshwater >...
CTTCCAGGGAGAGCTGTGTATAGGTTTTCATTGTAAAGTCCTTTTTCTTGGTTGGGAATGGACATTACAACTATTACAGTTCTCCCTTTTAATAACAATATCGTTGCACTTAGTTTGAGAATCCGAGAATCCATACCGGACGATAGTTCTGATCTTCGTTATTGGTTAATTGTTTGACGTTATAATTGGTCATATCCATTACACACAGTTGAGAAGAGTAAATGCTGATTCCTGGATAAGCAACTTGTAAATGATCAGGAGAAAATCTAAAAGTAGATGCATCACAATTACTTTGAGGGTCGATAGTTTTGGGGTTACTGCCGTCAAGATTCATGATATAATAGTAAGAAGGATTGTAGTGGACACGGACAATCATCTTCCCCTTGAGTATCGCATTCGTTGCAACAAAATTAACCGTCGGAGTACTTGCCGTTATCTCTTCCGACGTAGCTTCAAAGGCCAACCCTGTCTTTTGGGCGACTACCGCTAAAGTGTCGAATAACCCACTGATATAATAATTTCCATCTGTATCGGTCTTGGCGCTCGCTCCGTTACTGAAAGTTATTGTGACATCCCTGATACCCTTTTTGGTAGTTGCGTCAGTCACCTGACCGGAGACAGAAAATGTTGTGTCGCCGCCATTGATTGACGAATTCCCGCCTACACCGCCACAGCCTGAAAATACCGCCAGGAGGACAATTAATAGAAAAGATAGATATTTACTTGATTGAACCATCATTGACTCCTTTCAAAAACTTGGAACTTCAGGCTATCGTGTGATTATCGGTTACCGGAACCCCCGATAAACTTCAAATATATTCCTTCGTGTAAATATACTGAAAGTAAAACGAGGGTCATTGATGTACGTTAAGAATGCTAAACTTTGTATAGAGACTCATTCATAATATTCGGGAAATATTTTGCATGCAGGCCAGGTTTTCCCATCATGATTGAAAACTACCAACTTTACATTCATTGTCCTGATTAAAGTCCTTAATTTCTCAACCCCCTCATTAACCAATTCTGCATTTGCATCAAGCATGGAGTACTCAGCCGGATTTCTCGCATATAGCATTCTTGAGTCTCTCATTGCGTCACTGGCAATAAGAACCTTGCCTGTTATGGGTAAATCAACTATCACTGATTGAATCCCAATAATATGACCGTCTGTTTTAATTACATGTATGCCGTCTAGGATTTGTTCATCGCCATTTATATACTCATAGTTAAGTGAGGGGTCTTCCCAATGACGTATCGTTAGTCCGAACATTTTATCTTTTGAACTTTTGGCATAGTCATAATGAGTTTTTTGAACGTAGAATGTGGCATTTTTGAATAAACGGTTAAAACCACAATGGTCATAGTGAAAATGAGTATTAATAACAACATCAATATCATTTGGTTGAAGACCTAGTTCATTCAGGAAATATTCGGGTAGTCGTTTTGACCCGACTTCAATGCCATCATTTCCGTTTTCTTTATTAAAGGCATCTGCGTCTTCTTGGGTAATCCCTGTATCGATAAGTATGTTATGCCCGTCATGTTGAATCAGAAATCCGGGAAATGGATCTTGCGTGGGTTTATAAATTGCATTTTCAAAACAGTATAGTCGCATCTTGTTAACCTCCAAATTAGCGCACTCTTCTTGTTCTTCTGTCTATTCTTCTGAATAGAAATGATTGCAACAATCATGTCCTTCCATTAATGTTTTTGTCCTGCTGAATTTAATGTTATCGTTAAATCCTCTTACAATTGAATAATCATCATTGCAATAACAGTTGTATCCCCATTTTTCTTGTCCAAGTTTTTTTGCCATTTCCGCAATTGGGCAATACGTAACTTTTATTTGAGCAGTCTTATCTGTTCTTTCAATTGTATACTTAATACCAGCTTCACCAACCCATTTCCATAATGTATTAATAATCCCCTGAATACTTGTATCAGCACAACTTTTAGCGATTGATTTCCATGAATTCTCAACTTCATTGGTTCTGTTCTGTATAACTATTTCGCATACTTTTGAACCAAATTCTTTTTCAAGTGCGTTCAATTCATTGGCTCTTGCTGAAAATTCCGAAGTGCGGATACTGTTTGCTAATTCATTCCTTTCATCATTATTATTTCTTTGCCTCCATCGAATAACTGACTTGTAATTCACTAAAACAACGCTCAAAAACTTAATCAATGAGCATTGTTTGCATGATTTTTAGATCTATGAATATCCTTGCTACCTTCGTATGAAATAAAATATAGGTAATTATTTCTGCAATGTGAAATAAACACTCTTCGGTTTCCTTCTAACATTTGCTTGACCTGCATTGCGTCAATTGGGGCGAAACTTGCTGAGCGTTCCCCCTGTATAGCTGCGACGCGACAAGCAAGCTTCGTGATAATAGCATTCTCAGATCGAAGCAGTTGTTTTCGTCTTTCATCATAAAAACCTGATTAGTATTGCTTATACAGATTTTTTTTCATGCAAAGACTCTCAGGCAGATCTTTATGGTGCCCATAATTCGTTATAATTCTATATCCGGTATTTTTATACAGACTTACTGCCGGTAATAATTGCTTTCCGGTTTCTAGGATCATTTTTTTTGCTCCTTTTTGTTTTGCAATGATCTCGATTTGATTTATTAGCTCCTTTGATATTCCTTTCCCTTGGTGTTTTTTAGTAACATACATTCTTTTAACTTCATATGTGTCATTTTTGTAATACTTTATCGAAACACAGCCAATAGGTTCTGCCTCTTCATAAACGATAATGATATCTTTTATTCCGTCTAATTTGTTGCATCTGTTATACTTTTCTTGTTCTTTTCCCAGTTGTCGACTCAGTTCTTTGTCCAATTCATCTGATAACATTTCAAAATCATTTGTGATATTTGAAGAGTACTTGAATTGCATTCGATCCGCCTCCAAAGTGGTCTTTAATAAATAACGTGATAGCTAATGATTGTTCGCGCCCGCAGGTTCCGTAGAGCAAACATTATCACGAATTATCAAAATTCGCCCGCCGAAAGCGTCCTTCTGACATTTTGCTTAATCTGCGAGGTGCTTGTACGATAAATTGAATGTCCGTTGGACCAAGCTTTAGGGCGCCGAATTAAGATAGAGCGATTGTTTGGTTTCTTCAAAATCCGAAGTGCTCCATTACAATCTCGGATATTTTTTCCTTTGAAGGGTCATTATTTACAATTACATAAGCCTGGCCATTCTTAATGGCCTCCTTCTTTATATGTTCTGCTATTTTCTGGTGTAATCCAATCCTTGTATTTTCAAAGGCTTTTTTATCATGTGCCTTCTGATAATCCTCAATTTCATTGCTGTTTCCGCCAGCTATTTCCCTGTTCATTTCCTTTAACCAAATGGTTCTTTGTTGAGATTCCGTACTAATCAAGAAAATGCTTTTTTCGTTTTTATTGGTTTGATTAAGCAATTCCGGTAAAACATGCGCCCCTTCTACAATAACGTCATTATGTTTTGATAACTCTATAATGTCTGTCATAATAAACGGGAATACCTCATGACAATAATCGATGAAAGATTTATAGGTTAAAGTATTATCTCGATGAATAAAGCTATCAACACCCTCACATAATTGGTTCTTGTATTTTTCAATCGCCGGGTAATTGTTGATATCCTTAAGGCCGAACATATATTTGCCAAAGGCATATTGGTCTGTATTATACAATGTGACGTTGTGATTGTTGGCAATTACATTTGCGCAAGTTGATTTTCCCGAACAAGATGACCCGCCAATCCAAAATATGCGATGATTCATGTAAGTTCTTTTCCTTTTCTGCTCGCGCAGCGTAGTCATCTATGTTGCCGCAAAGGGCGAGGAGCTTTCTGTAACGTACCTCTACCTCTTTGCGGACACGTCTAATTCTTAATACATCAAATAAAACTCATCCGGCGGAGTTTGAGATATAATTAAGTCAACAGAACCTATATCGCCTGTCCGGTTGTACGTCTTATCTATTTGATCTTGACCGTCAGTAGTAGTGATCCAGTAATTTAGTATATGTTCAATATGGGAAATTTCTCTTATAGACAGATCATTACCGACCGGATCCAGTCTAAGTTTTCTTTCCCATATAATCTTCGGAAAATCTGTAGCATCAGTATTTTTACTCACGATAGCAGCAAATGGACTTGGGTCTGCCGCATCGTGAACTACTGATTCGCTTATTTGAAAATCGTCTAGTATTCCTTTACTTCCGTATCTGTTGAATATGCATATATCAAAATACACATATATGTCATCATAATCCCGTATGAACTTCATTATACTGTCGTTAAGCCTGAGCGAGGATGTATACATACCCGCAGCGGACTCTGATTTTTCGAATTTCATGAGACCGGTAAACTTATCGGGATCAATATATTGTGTGTTTATATCGATGACGCGATCTTTAATGGTAATCTCTATGGAAGTTGAATCCGTAGCAGAATCATTGGTGACTAATTGTATTGAATAATCGCCGGGTTCAATAAATGCCAATGATATTCTGGAACGGTCAAAATGGGTCAGCGGAGTATATTCATTGTCACCTTTTTTCTTGTAGCTCCACTCATATTTTTGAGCGTTAGTTATCTTTGAATCAAAGATAACTACATTCCCCTTAAACAGTCTTGTTTCGTCATACGATATCGCTTTATCGTCACCAGTATCCCCGGGATTATTGCTTCCGGAAATTCCAGCACCGGCACACGAAAACGCCATTAAAGCAACTAACACCAGCGAAAAATACTTAATCATCTGTTTCCTCCTGGCAGGCAACGGTGTCTGATTCTTAATACATCAAATAAAACTCATCCGGCGGATTTTGAGGTATAACTAGATACATAGTAATGTATGTTGGATCAAAACCCTTTATATCTGTACTAAGAGTATCAAGAGCAACCCTGATCCCGAAAATTGCTTGATAATCTATCCGGGAAATTTCTCTTATAGACTGACCGTCTGTGAATGGATCCAGCCTAAGTTCTCTTTCCCATATAATCTTCGGAAAATCTGTAGCATTAGTTTTTTGATTCGCGATAGCAGTAAATGGACTTGGGGGCGCACATTCTTGAACTACTGATTCTCTTATATCAAAATTTTCGATTGTATTTTTTGAATATCCGTCTATAGCTATAGTGAAAGTCATATTATAATCATCATTATCCCGTATGAACTCCATTATTTTGTCATTAAGCCTGAGCGAGGATGTATAAATGCCCTCAGTATCTAAATCTTTTCTTTTGAATTTCATAAGCCCGATAAACTTATCGGGATCAATGGTTATTTCGTTTATATCGATAACGCGATCTCTAATGGTAATCTCTATGGAAGTTGAATCCGTAGCAGTATCATTGGTGACTAATTTAATTGAATAATCGCCGGGTTCAATAAATGCCAATGACATTCTGGAACGGTCAAAATGGGGCAGCGGAGTATATTCTTTGTCATCTCTCTTCTTATAGCTCCACGCATATTTTTGAGCGTTAGTTATCTTTGAGTCAAAGATAACTACATTCCCTTTATACAGTCTTGCTTCGTCATACGATATCGCTTTACCGTCACCAGTATCCCCGGGTTTATTGCTTCCGGAAATTCCAGCACCGGCACACGAAAACGCCATTAAAGCAACTAACACCAGCGATAAATACTTAAGCATCTGTTTCCTCCTGGCAAACTACCTACATGATCCGTCTTATTGACGGTTCAAGCCGCAACGAAAAAATTAAACCGGAAACCTCCGAGGCAGGAAGCATCCCGTACGCTCGATATAGAGGCGGTACTCGTCTCCGAAACGCTCGATCATCATTTTCTCTTCTTTAGGGGTGCGAACGATGATAGCCAAGACGAAACCGGAAATTCCGGTGAGGGCGATAAACCAATTGGTAGAGAGAAAGAAATAACCGCCCCACAGAAGCACGAAAGATAAATACATGGGATGCCGTACCCACCGATACGGCCCCTTGACCACCAAGGTTTGATCCTTCTTTATGGTGAGCGTAGTACTGAAGTTCCGCCCGAGAGCATGGAGCACGCTCTGAAAGAGCGCGAGCGCCGCCAGGCAGAGCAGAAAGCCCGCGCCACGCAGGAACGGCGGCAGAGGAAGCGCCGCCCAGTCCATCAGATTCGCGTCGACGCAGTAGACCGCCATGCCCGCGAGGCTCGAGCCGAGCAGGAGAAAGCGAGCAATGGCGATCGCGGCACCTTCATCCCTTGCGTAGATTTTGTCCCGGCTGATGCCTATGCGAATAAGGTTCGCGAGCCAAAGGCCGGCGAACGCGATCGCGACGACGATGAAAAGCGCGTGAAAAAGGTCATTGCCTGTCATGATATCCCTCCGCATACTTGTCGCATTCTCATGGGAAGAAGCATCCATCGGTACAGGTACCGTTCTTTTTTCCGTTTCTCGATCATCCCGATGATTTCCTCCGCGGCTTTCTCGGGATCGATCATCATGAACGGAGGAACCGGTTTTCCTCCTTCGGCCTCCTTGTTGAACGATGTGCGCAGGAGTCCCGGCAGGAATAAACCGACGCGGATACCGTACTTGGATAATTCCCTGTGGACGCCGAAGGAAAAGCGCGCGGTCCAGGCCTTGGTGAGCGCGTAGAGATAATTGTCGACGAAGGAGATTCCTCCCGCCAAAGACCCGACGTTCACGACGTACGCCGAATCGGATCGTTTGAGCAGGGGAAGCAACGCCTTGACGCAATAGAAAGGCCCCAGGCAATTCACCGCGCATTGCCTCCGCATTTCCTCGCAGGACATATCCTCCAACGTCTTATGAATCCCTACTCCCGCGTTGTTAACGAGCACGTCCACTCGCGGATACCTGTTTCCGATCGCTTCGGCCGCTCTGCTCACGGCGGCGTCATCCGCGAGGTCGCAGGCGATGATAAAGGGGAGTTTTCCCGATAGCCGTAGAGCCTCGATTTGGACCTCCCTCAGTAGATTCTCGCTTCGCGCGAGGATCACCAAATCTGCGCCGTGCGTACACAATTTAAGCGCAAGAGCCTTGCCGAGCCCCATGGAAGCGCCGGTGATCACCACAGTCTTCTTCGATAGGTTCATGCGGGCCGGTCCTTGGGAACGGTTGGCTTTCTATGAGCGAGCACGTACATCATGACCCCGACGAATCCCGAAAAGAGGCCCGAGAAAAACCCGCCGAGGGTGTGGCCGAGCACGTTCCGAAACATATCATTGGGAAAAGGAATGACGAAATAATTCAATGATCCAGATATAACGCTGCCGATGGCGCCCCCGATCAAACCGGATTTGAGCGCTTCGCCCATCGTTCTTTTCATTGCTTTCCGCCTCCTGATTGGATTCTTTCTTTAGAACCCGAATCCAATGTATCCGGCGGACGCCTATTCATTCATTGATGTAAGATAAGATCGATCGCGGAACCGTATCAAATTCGGTGGCGAGGAGGGGGCATCAACGGCTCGCGCGTATCCTGCTCAGGGATTCGGGAGTTATGCCGAGGTAGGAGGCTATGTGGTATTGGGTTAATCGGGCGGAGAGGTTCGGGTAATCGAGCATGAACTGCGAATACCGCTCCGCGGCGTTCATGAGCATTAATTCCGACTCCCTTTTATGGCTTAAAGTCATCAGCATCTCTGATAATTTCCTGGCGATCGTCTGCCAACACTCATGCCGATCGAGTAGATAGACATACGCATCGTAGTCGATGGTCAGGAGCTTCGTGTCTTCCAGCGCTTGTATGTAGATTCTCGATGGTTCTTTTCGCAGAAAAGCGTGGTAATTTACCGCGAGGCTATTCTCGACGCAAAAATGCTTGTTTACTTCGGCGCCGGTTTCGGTGACGTAGAACAGGCGCATCAAGCCCGAAACCACGTATCCGATACGATCAGGGACTTCGCCCACCCGCAAGAAGAACGAATCCTTCCCCACCGAGATCGTCTTTTTGAGCTTGAAGAACTCATGGAACTCTCCGCGCGGAATTCCTTCAGAGAAGTGCATAGCGGCGATGAGTTCCTGGAAATAATCACCCTTTTCGATCATTTTCCTCCTCCTTCCCGCGACCGTACGCTTAACGACCATATTGCGCGATCAGGATTCCGTCGTGGCCATCACGTTCAGCACGTACTGTATCCACTCGTTTGACTGGTTGTAATACTTGTCCTTCGCGAGGAGGAACTCGAGGAGGGCGCGGTCGTAATTGCCGGAAAAGCAGCAGGCTTCGCCGATGTAGAAACGGGCGCGCGCGGTGGTCTCGGGGCTGCGGCGGATCGCGAGGAACTTCTCGAGTTCGGTAACGGTCGCATCCCAGTTTTTCGAGGCGAAGCCGGTTTCAAGGATCCGCTTGAGGGCGTATTCCTCGCCGCCTGCGGAAGCCGTGAGGTCGGAACGGAAGATAAAGGGCACCCGCTCCGGAGGTCTTTTGGTCGTACCGGCAGATGCGAGGGCGCGTATCATGGATTCGGTCTTCTTGCCAAACCGGCGGGGAGGTCTTGAGATCTCGTTTGCGGGGTTGAGCCAGGGCAGGGGCATCGCGCGGGCGACCGTAAGTGCCCTTTGGTGCGTTTTAAGGAAGGTCGAAGGAATCTCCACGGGCGTCGGGTTCGTATTGGCGCCGTCTGCGAAGGTTGCGGTGCCGGAGCGAACGGCCGCCTCGTCGAGGATGCCGTAATAATACGGGATGCCCGGGATCGGGTAATCGACGTAGGGGGCGCCTGAGTCCGCGAATCCCGCGACGAGAACCGCCTGAACGAGACTCGACATGTCGGTGAAAGGCGACGTGGAGCGGTAGAGGAGCACGGTGCGGTCCTGTGCGGGGTATTTCCAGGAAACGATGACCGCGTCTTCCCGTGAAACCGCGTCGAAACCGGCGATCTCGGCGGGCGGTACTTCCGGTACGGCCTCGGGCGGGGTGATTCCTATAAGAAGGGAGTTGCTCGCGGGGAGGAAAAACTCGTAATAGGTGCCGTCCCCGTCTTTTGAGAGGATCGCGTAGTAATAGTCCTTTCCGCTTGCGATCGTGTCGGTAAACTGGGTCACGGAAACGGGGACTGATCCGATTTTATCGGCCTCGAAAAAATTGGCGGCCGTTATGGGCCGGTCCGAGCGGAGGATGATATTATCGCCCGAAACGTCGGGCGCGGGAGTCCATGAAAGGGTGACGGTATTGCCGTCGATATCGGCGCGAAGGTCAGATACCACGGGCGCCGGCGGCACCTCGCGGTCTTCAAGCGGGGGGAGGTCGTCCCGCGCAGAGAGCAAAAATGAGCATGAAAGAAGGAGAAACTGGGCAAAAAAGGCCTTTTTCATCATAAAACTCCCGTTTTCCATTTTCGCAGTTAATCGATGATTTGACAAGATAATTTCTTTCCCGTATTCTATCATCTATGTTCGTTTCTGTCGTCCTCGATCCGGGCGGGGAGGAATCGGCGCGGCAATTGGCCGAGATTCTCGTAACCTGGGGATTTGAAAAAGTACAGCGGGCGTGCTGGGAATCGGCTTCGATAACCGACGCGACCCTCGCGAAGCTCAAGCAGGAAATCGACCGGGTAACCGACTACTACGATTCGGTCCGGCTCTATCAGTTTCCCGTCGACGGACTTATGGCGATAACCATCCTCGCCCGCAAGAAATGGAAGCGCGTCGTCGTACGGCCTCCAGTGGGCTCGATCCAGGCCGGACCGCAGACTACCATACGAAAACACATCTGAGACAGGAGATTTATATGATACTGGAAGAATGCAAGGCGCCCATAGTTGAATTGAAGAATATCGTCAATGAAATCTGGGGGCGTCTTTGACCCGGCTGCGATAAAGGCCAAAATAACCGAAAAAGAGGACTTTACCGGGTCGCCCGGTTTCTGGAACGATACGAAAAAGGCCGAGAAGACCATGAGCGAGCTTCGCGCCCTCAAGAATCGCGTGGAACCCTGGGAAGATTTGATGGTCCAGATCGGCGACCTCGAGGCGCTCTATGAACTCGCGGCGGAGTCGAAGGACGATTCCATGGTCCCCGAGATCGAGGCGCAGCTTAAGGCTTGCAATGAGCGTTTCGAGAAACTCAACACCCTCAATCTTCTTTCAGACGAGGTAGACCGGAACGGCGCCTTTTTGACCATTCATGCGGGCGCCGGCGGCACCGAGGCGTGCGACTGGGCGCAGATGCTCTCCCGCATGTACGTCCGCTGGGCGGAACGGCGCGGCTTTAAGGTCGAGACCGTCGATATGATCGAGGCGGAAGGCGGCATCAAGAGCGTAACCCATCAGATCACCGGCGAATATGCCTTCGGCTTTCTCAAAGGCGAGGCGGGCGTGCATCGCCTTGTCCGCATCAGCCCCTTCGACGCGAACGCGCGCCGGCATACCTCGTTCACCTCCGTGTTCTCGTTCCCGATCCTCGACGATACCATCGAGGTCGACATTCGTCCCGAGGACCTTCGCGTCGACACCTATCGCGCAGGCGGCGCGGGTGGGCAGCACGTCAACAAGACCGACTCGGCCGTCCGCTTTACCCACCTGCCGACCGGCATAGTCGTCGCGTGCCAGAGCGAGCGAAGCCAGATCATGAACCGCGCGACCGCGATGAGCATCCTCAAGGCGCGGCTCTACGAGTATTATCGCGAGAAAAAAGAGCAGGAAAACCAGAAATTCGCGGCTGAGAAAAAGGATATCTCCTGGGGTAACCAGATCAGGTCCTACGTTTTCCAGCCCTATACCCTGGTCAAGGATCACCGGACCAAGCACGAGACCGGAAATATTCAGGCGGTCATGGACGGCGATCTCGATAATTTTATGGAAGCATACCTCAACAGCAAATGGAAGGGGCTTCCGCTTGAGGGAGACGACGAGGAACTATGATCGCAATCCTTTGCAGATCTGCCTGTCTTGCGTCGGAGATTGCGGAGATAGCAGGCGACGACAAAGCGCTGGCGTACGCCACGATCCCCGAAGGCGTTGACGCGGTTTCTTACGTCGCATGGCTTGAGGAAGCCTTGCAGAAAAACGCAGTATCGACCGTGCTGTACGAGCCCCGCTTCTTCGTAGACCCTTCCGTTTTCCGCGCGATCAGTCCCAAGACGCGTTTTATCGTCCTTGCCTCGCCGGGCGAGGAGGACGATACCCGCTCCGCCCTCATACACGGGGCATCTGCGGTCATCTCAAAGCCCGTAACGGCGCAGGACGTCCGGGGGGTGCTAACCCTTGCGCAACAATGAAGCAGGCGTCCGCTTCAGGGCGTCGTTCATTTTTTTAACCATACTGACCCTGTCCTTGCCGCGCATCCTTCAGGCGGAGGATGCCGGTTGGGTAATCGCCGCCGAAAGCTTTACCGCCTCGGGCGTACCGTCCGTATACGGCAATGTGCCGGAAGTTCTCCCTCGCTTGATCCTTTCGCGGATCGTCGGCATTCGCGAGCGCATGGTGTTGCCGGACGAAAACGAGCTTCGCGCCCTCCAGTCCCTTTCGGACGAGCGGCTTAAGCTGATCCGCGAGCGAGCGGAGCTGGTGCGTTCCCGCGACCGCGTGGTTCTCTCCTCGGACGATTTCCTCGTAAAAAAAAGAAACAGAAACGAGAGCGAGAGAAAGATCAGGGATAAGGAAAAAGCAATCCGCGATCTCGACAAAAAAACTGCCGCGCTTATTGAGGCGAGGTCATCGGAAAAAAACGCGGGTAAGAAGGAATTCGCCGCGGGCGTACGCGCGATACAGCTCTGGAAGGACGGCAAGGAGCTCTATAAGCGCGCCGATGCGGGACCCCTCGCGCCCGCGCTTTCCAAGGACGGCATTTCCGCGCTCCTGAGCGGAACTGTCGAGGACATCGCGGGCTATCTTTACGTGACGGTTACCCTCGATACCGGTATCGACGGACTGCGGTTTACCGAGGTTTCTGAGGCTTCATCCTATGACGATATCGGCGAGCTTGCCGCGGCGCTAACGGTGCGCCTTTTGCCCGGGATAGCGAACCGTGAGCCGGTGCTGCTTGAGCTCAAGGCCGAGCCTGAAGGCGCGCAAATCTTTATTGACGGAAAACTGGTTCCGAAAGGCGAATCGAGCGTTACCGTGTTTTCAGGCGAGCATACGGTAAGCGTTTCGGCGCCGGGATACGCGACCGCCACGAGAAAGGCTCGTTTCGAGGGCGCCAAAACCTGGCGCGTTTCGATCGCGCTTGAGGAAAAAAAGACCGTTTCGGTCGCCTTCGATACCGAAGGCGGAAAGGCCCAGCTCTTTTTCCATACGCAATATATCGGGGAGACCCCGGCCGAGGTCAAGCTGCCGCGCGTTCCGACGGTCGGTGAGCTCGTAACGGGCGACGTGGAAACATGGTTTGTCTTTATGCCCGCGAAGGACACGCTTGACGGCGCGCGGCTGACCGTAAAGCCGTGCACGAACGATGTCGGAAAGCTCATCGAGAAGCGGAGAAACGCGTTTTATTGGTCGTTGGGCGCGCTCTATCTTTCGATTCCCGTGTCGATGCTCACGTACGGCATCGCGTTGGATAAATCAAACGCGTACAATGCCGGTAAATTGGGCGGAAGCGACGATGCCGCCACCGACGTGAACAACTGGATACGCGCTTCGCAGGTCTCGCGCGGGGTAAGCCTCGTTCTCGGGGTGAACGTCGCGATACAGCTGGTTCGCTATATACTGGCGGCAAACGAGGTAATTCCCGAATTCGCCGAAAGCGATTCGAAACGATAACGGAGTGATCATGGCGAAACTTTCATTTGCCGAGAGCCTTAAAAAGCTTTTCGGCGGTCACGCAAAAACGGGTGACGAGTTTTACGAGGATCTTGCGGATAGCCTGATTGAAGGCGATCTCGGCGCGAAGACCGCGTTTGAAATTTCCGATACCCTCCAAAAGCAGTTCGGCGATTCAGGCCAGGCCGCGCATGAGGAGATCATGAAAGGGCTCGTCGCGCTCCTCGATTCCTGGGTTCGCGATATTTCGCTTGAGCCTCCCGAGGGACAAACCTCGGTGTACCTGGTCCTCGGGGTGAACGGCGTCGGAAAGACGACCTCCGCGGGCAAGATGGCACTCTGGTACAAGAATCGATTCAAGATGCCGGTCGTGCTTGCTGCGGCGGATACATTCAGGGCGGCCGCCATCGAACAGCTCAAGATGCACGGCGACCGGACGGGCGTTCGCGTCGTCGCGCACCAGCATGGCGCCGATCCTGGTGCGGTCGTGTTCGATGCGGCCGAGGCCGTTCGCGCTCAGGGCGGCGGGCTCGTGATCGTTGATACCGCGGGCAGGCTCCATAACAAGGAAAACCTGGTGCGCGAGCTTCAGAAGATCGACCGGATCGCGTTTTCCAAGGCTGACCCCGATTGCTACAAAAAGATACTCGTGCTCGACGCGACGACCGGCCAGAACGGGCTCAGGCAAGCCGAGGTTTTCAACGAGGCCGTTGGCGTGGACGCGATAATCCTGACAAAATACGATTCGACCGCGCGGGGCGGCATCGCCATCTCGGCCGGCAAGGAGTTGGGGATTCCCGTCGCCTTCGTGGGAACGGGCGAGACGTACGCGGACTTTTCGGCCTTTGACCGCGCGGCGTATCTTTCGGATTTTACGGGCAAGAAGGACTGATGGCCGCTCGGCGTGGCGCGTACATCGTTTACCTTCTCCTTTCGATACCGTGCGCGTTCGCGCAAGGCATTGGGTCGCAAGGTTCAGTCGACGAGGCGCCGCTTCCGGTCGATCATGCAAAGTCGTACGCGCGTGCCGGTTCCTCGGGGATGGTAATCACGGGGGCGAATTCCTGGTATCTTGAGGAATTCGATTCGCTCGAACGCCCCGTTTCGGCGACGACCTGGGCCTCGGGCAAGATCGCCAAAAAGGTTTCGTTTGTATACTATGGCGATACGCAACTGATCGATACGAAAATCGAGACGGTGGACGCAGGTTCAACCGTATCGCGATTCGACCGTTCGGGAAACGTTTTGCTCGTTATGGAGCGCGATGCCGAAGGCGAGATCCTGAACTCGACCGTGAACACCTATACGCGGGAACTCAGGCTCGAGACTACGACGCGGACTGAAGGGGATACGGTCGAGCGAACGACGTATATATACGGGCCCGAAGGAACGCTTTTGGAAAAGCGGGCGTACACGAACGATATGCTCGATATCGTATACCGTTGGAAGGACGAGGAAAACTGGACCGAAACGGTGTACAGTAAGGGCAAAGCGGTGCTTGTCGCCCGGTACGTAAACGGACAGCGGGTGAAGGAATCGAATGCGAAAAAACAATAGTTGGGTACTGTATATCGCGGGCCGGTTTGGCACGGTCGATTATCGGGGGCGTTCCGCCCTCACGAGCCTCCTATCCGCGCTCGGTATAGCCTTTGGCGTTACCGCGCTCATCGTCGTCCTTTCGGTCATGAATGGATTTCAGATGGGATACATCGAAAGCATCCTTGAGGTGAGTTCAGCGCACGTCAGGCTTTCGGGAACGCAGGCGGACCTCGACCGGATTCGCTCATTGCCGGGGGTACGCGCGCTTACGGTGTTTACCGAATCGCAAACCCTTATGCAGGGAAAATACGACCGGCAGGAAGGGGTTCTTCTTCGGGTAATTCCGGCGAATGTACTTGATACCGACGCGGGCTTCGCTTCGTCCGTCAAGATGGCGGAAGGTTCCTTCGATATTGAACGGCCGGGTACGGTCGTTCTTGGGTATGAACTCGCGCGCATGCTCTCGGTTAAAACGGGGGACAGGGTTTCGATCATCGCGATGTCGGGCGACTCTACGACCGATCTTTTTCCGGTGAACGCAGAGCTCACGGTCGCAGGTCTTTTCCGCACCGGGTATTACGCGATTGACAGCACCTTTTCGTTCGTTTCCACCGCCACGGGCGCGGCGTTCTCGAACGCCGCCATTTCGAACGCGGCAGGCGGGGACGGAGATCGTCAGGGTAAGCCTGATGCGCCAATGCTCGCTGCCGTCAAGCTCGATGACCCGGAGCGCGATGCGCGATTTCTCGCATTGGTTGGCGAGCGATTTCCGCTCGTGAAGGCGGAATCCTGGCGAAGCTATAACCGCGCTTTTTTCGGCGCGCTTCGCGTCGAGAAGAACATGCTTTTTCTGCTCGTCGTGCTCATCTTCGTGGTGGTCACGGTGAATATCTATAACGGCATGCGGCGCGCCGTGTACGAGCGCCGCGAGGAGATCAGCGTGCTCACCGCGCTCGGCGGGAGCCCGCGTCTCGTGCGTTCCATCTTCCTTATGAACGGGCTCGGCATCGGTCTTGCGGGCGGGATTATCGGGCTTCTATCCGGCCTTTTCATCTCCGTGAGGATTAACTCGGTTTTCTCGCTCGCGGAAACGGTCGTAAACGGCGTGAACGCCTTTATCGCCGCGCTCCTGTCGCTTCCCCCCGGTCAGGAGTTTACAATTTTCAGTTCCGAGTATTTTTATCTCGATTCGGTTCCGGCGCGGATCATGTTTCCCGAGGTCCTGTTCGTTTTCCTTTTTGGAGTTCTTTCGGCCGCCACCGCGTCCTGGTTGGCAAGCCGTACGATAACCGGGCTTAAGCCCGCGGAGGTATTGCGCTATGAGTGATGGCGTTCTTGAGTTGCGCGCGGTGCGCAAGACCTTTCCCGCACCGGGCGGGGATATAACGATCCTCGACGGAGTCGATCTTTCGATACCGACGTCCTCAAAGGTCGCGATCGTCGGTGAATCGGGGTGCGGCAAAAGCACGTTGCTCAATATCATCGGCGGTCTCGAGACAGCGACCTCGGGCTCCGTGCGCGCCGGACAGTTCGCGGTCAACGAGCTCGATGAAGAAGGACTTTCACGGTATCGGAGCGATTTCCTCGGGCTTGTCTTTCAGTTTCACTACCTTCTCAAGGACTTTACCGCGCTTGAGAACGTGATGCTGCCGGCTTTCATGGCGGGGATGAAAAAAAAGGAAGCGATGGAGCGGGCCAGGACCCTTTTGGCCGACGTGAAGCTCGAGCACCGAGCGCATCATTTTCCCGCGCAGCTGTCGGGCGGTGAGCGGCAACGGGCCGCCGTCGCCCGCGCGCTTATCAATAATCCTGCGCTTGTGCTCGCCGACGAGCCGACCGGCAATCTTGACCCCGCGAACGCGGCTGTCGTGCGCGATATCCTTTTTTCCGTCGTATCGCGCTATAAAAACACCCTCGTGATCGTAACGCATGACCGCGATATCGCCGCCCTCGCGGACCGGTGCTTCAAGCTCGAGGGCGCAAGGTTGGTCGCGCAATGAAGGTGGGCGTTTCCATCGCGCTTGCCCTCCGGTATCTCGGCATCGGCTCAGGGCGATCCGAGTCCAACGCGCGGAAAAGCCTTTACGGCGCGATTGCGGGAATAGGCATAAGCCTCGTCCCGCTCGTCGTCGTCCTCGTGATCGCGGACGGCATGATTGAAGGCTCTTCGAGAAGGATCATCGAACTTTCGTCGTCGCATATCCGGGTCGCGGACTATTACGGCGTTTCCGGAGCCGCGGATAACCCCGCGATACTCGAGGATTTGGCAGCGTCGATTCCTGCGGAGGACACGAGCGGCCTCATTACCGGTGCCATTGCGGAACGCCAGGGGATCGGTATCGTTATCGGAAAGAATGGACGCTCAGGCGGTACCGTGCGTGCCGTCGAACCGCGCTTTTTCACCGATGACCCCGAGGTTAAAAACCTCCTCCGTGTCGTCGAGGGAAGCGCGACGCTTTCCGCGCCCGATGGCGCGATTCTCGGCAAGAAGATCGCCTCCACTCTCGATCTTCACGCCGGCGACACCTTCCGCCTCCTTACGATGCGAGGGGGCGATTCCGGACGGCCGGTGCCGCGATTCACGACCTTCAAGGTTGCGGGCATCGTGTCCTCGGGATATCAGGAGCTCGACGCCTTGTGGGTGTTCATTCCGTTCCGCTCGGGCGCGAGGATACTCTCGGATGAGTCGTCGTTCTCATTCGTTAACGTGCGCACCTCCGATCCCTTCGGGCATCTCGAGCCGGTCCGGAATGGCCTCATGCGCTACGTTCCTGAGGGTTTTTCGGTCTATACCTGGAAGGAACTGAATCGCGCTCAGCTTCAGTCTTTTACTACGACTCGCATGCTGCTTCTTTTCATCATGCTGCTTATCGTTTTCGTCGCGGCAGTCAACGTTTCGTCGGCGCTCGTGATGCTCGTGATGGAACGCCGTCGAGAGATCGCGATCCTGAAAAGTACCGGCGCGACCCCTTCCGTCATAACGTTTTCCTTTTTGTTCGCCGGTTTTTTGACCGGTATGGGAGGGGTTCTTGTCGGAATTCCCGCGGGGATTTTGTGCGCCATCCACATCAACGGTATTTTCTCCTTCATGGAACGTGCGATTAACGGCGGCGCGGAAATCGTCCGCCTCTTATCCTTCGCCGGGGACAAGGCGGCTCAGGCATCAGCGCCGATACGCCTCCTTGATCCCGCGTATTATCTCGAGACAATACCGGTGCACCTCCATGCGCCTGAATTGTTCATGATTGCCGCCGGAACCCTCGTCCTTTCGGTTCTGGTGTCGGTTCTTCCCGCGTATCGCGCGGGACAGGAAAAGCCGCTCGATACATTGAGGAAATTCTGATGAAATGCGACATTTGCCGCGAGCGCAACGCGGTTATCTTTGTGCAGCAAGTTTCGAAGGGCTCGTCGATCGAGCTTCATCTTTGCGAGGTGTGCGCGAAGGAACGCGGGTTTTCCGCGACCGGAAGCAAGATCGACATCTCGCTTGGCGGCCTTTTTTCGGGAATCCTCGACAACAAGGGGACCTCCGATTCGAGCGATTACGCGTGCCCGGTCTGCGGCTTTACCCTCGCGGACATACGGAAACACAGGCGGGTTGGCTGCGCCGACTGCTATCGTCAGTTTCGCGCGGAGATCATATCGATTCTCCGTAACGAGGGCGTTGACGTCGCCTGGTCAGGATCCATTCCAGAAAAGCTTGAATCCTTCCGCGCGCTCAAGCCCGATCCCGAAAACCTGAAAAAGGAACTTGCCCGCGCGATCGCGCGCGAGGATTATGAGCTTGCCGCCTATTACCGCGATCGCCTGCGCGTTCTGGGGGATACCAATGAACAATGATCCGCAAATATCCGGCGCCTGGTATATCGCAGAGGGCAGGGATACCGACGTCGTGCTTTCAACGCGAGTCAGGCTCGCCCGCAACCTTGCGGGTTTCCTCTTCCCCGCGACGATAAAGACCGACGACGCGGAGAGCGTCATCTCGCTTGTCTTTGACGCCTTTAATCATTTTGAGAACCCCGATCAGTTTCAGATGGTCAGGATGTCGCAGGTAGACAGCGTCGGGAAGCGCATCCTTGCCGAGCGTGGCGTGATCGAAAACGGCATGGGCAGCGAGCCCTGGCGCGGTATCGTAATCCGCAACGACGGCGCTTTATCGGCGACGGTGAACATGGAAGACCATATCAGGCTCGCGGTATTTTCCTCGGGACTCTCCATCATTGAGTCGCGTCAGGCGGTTGCGGCGATCGACGAATCCCTGAAGCGGAACCTTCAGTTCAGCGCGATGCCAGGCATTGGGTATCTGACCTCGGCGCTTTCTTCACTTGGTTCGGGAATGAAGGTTTCGGTTCTTATGTGCCTTCCTGCGCTCACGATGACCGGTATCATCGACCGGGTTATCCGCGAATACCTCGCTCAAGGGTTTATCGTGCGCGGCTATTATGGCGGCGAAGACTCATCCTCCCTCGGGTACCTCTATCAGGTTTCGAACGGTTACTCAGCAGGCGGCGACGAAGCGGGGCAATGCGCGCGCGTTGAGAAGGCCGCGGCGAAACTCGTTGAGCTCGAACGGAAGAGTCGTGATGAGCTTGCGGTTTCCGGCAAAACCGGCCTCGAGGACACCGTTTTTCGCGCGCTCGTTACAGCAAAATACGCCCGTTTTATCGGCCTTAACGAATCGATCAACCTGATTCATCGTATCAAACTGGGAGTGAATCTTGGCTATATAAAGGGAATCGGCCATAAGGACCTGACGGCGCTCCTCTATCGCGTTCAGGCCGCCCATATCAGCTTTGTTATTTCCGGCGGAAGTATTATTATAGAATCAGACGTGAAGTCTGAAGACCTCCGCATGGATCGCTTGCGGGCAATGGTTATACAGGAAGTGCTCAAAGAAGCCGATATTCAGGAGAGGAGATAACCTACCGTGTTCAAGGGACTTTCGCAAAGAGCGCAGAGATTACTTACGATTTTGAGCCAGGAAGAGGCAAAACGGTCCAACGCGGATCAGTTGTTGCCCGAGCACGTCATGCTCGCGCTCATTCGTTCGGCGGAAGGCACCGGCTTTACCGTCATCCAGAATATGAAGGTCAATAT
>Ga0209800_10001966_pt1 | contig 19305 bp, 15 predicted proteins | sample Higcelweek8metaG_FD_187174 | JGI IMG/M metagenome (GOLD analysis project Ga0209800, IMG submission 187174) | Freshwater pond sediment microbial communities from the University of Edinburgh, under environmental carbon perturbations - High... | ecosystem: Environmental > Aquatic > Freshwater >...
GACCCCATTATGTCGGTAGCTATTGCTTGTTTTGTTTTGTACAATGTATATAAAAATATCCGTCAGAGCCTTCGTATTATCCTTCAGGGCATTCCCGAAGAAATAGATATGCAAACACTAACGGCTCACCTCGAAAAATTTGAACAAATCGACAGTATTCACGATTTACACGTATGGTCGATTGATGGAAATTACAATGTGCTTACCGTACATGTGGTATTGAAACAAGCCACTACAATGAACGATATGGCACAACTGAAAGCCGACATTCGTGCCTCACTCGAAACGGAAGGAATTCAACATGCCACCATCGAATTCGAAACAGCCACCGAAAGTTGTAATTTTGAAAAATGCTGCTAATGGGCAGAATGCATTGCGAACAAGTGTTTCGCTTATTTAAAGTCCACGATCAACTTAAAGTTCAACTGGCGTGAGGTAAGGTAATTTGGCGTAGCAAGTTGCACTCCCGATATATCGGTAACCCAGTAGTACGAATTTACGTTTTTGAAGTCGAGCAAATTGAACACTTCGAGGTTCAGCCATATATTTTTTACATGTTTCAGCCATTGTTTATCCAGCCATTTATCGGTTCCGCTCACCAACACACGCGATACGCCTATGTCGGCTCTTCGGTAAGCTGATGTACGAAAAGCCGCGCGGTAAGCTGCATTGCGTGGTGCACCGAATGGCATTCCATCCGACCAGATAAACTTCAGTTGCATTTTATACTTGGGGTTATTGGGCAGGTAATCCTGAAACATCATTGAGAAAGTATAGCGCTGTTCGTTGGGGCGGGGCATCCAGCCCGGATAAACTGTGTTGGAAGCTGTAATGTTTCCGTCCTCATCGTATTCATTCCTTACGTACGCATCGTTCAGAAGGTTTTCTTTGGAGTCCATCAGCGAAAAATTAATCCACGAATCGGTGCCGGGCACAAGTTCTCCAAAAAGTTTAAAATCGATACCGGCCGTATAAGCTTTGGCATCGTTCTCGCCCGAGTATCTGATTCTCACATTATTGACCGAGTAGCTTATTACCCTGTCGGCTAATTTAAGATAAGCTTCGGTAGTAAACTTAAAAGGACGACCCCAGGCACGGAAATAGTTATCGCCCCCCAGTACAAAGTGAACCGAGCGTTGCGATTTTATGTTCTCGTTCAGGTCAATTTGCACATTTCCAAGGGCATCAGTAAGTGTGTCGCGTATTTCTTTATAAAAAGGAGCCTGATAGTAAACACCGGTAGCAAAACGGAAAACAAAGTCTTTTTCCCAATGCGGTACATAAGAAATGGAAGCACGCGGACTTACAATCAGCTCCTTATTGAACGACCAGTAATTGGCCCTTACGCCAACGGTGGCAGTAAGAAAGCCGGCTTCCGAATTATGCTTGTATGTATCCTGTATATATCCGTTGGTTCTGAACGATGGCAAGTCGCTGCTTGCTTTCATATTATAAAAAAGCTTCACCTGCTTGTCGCTGAAAGGCAACGAGTAGCCTGCTGAGTCGCGCCATTCCCATTCGTTTATTTTATCCGATATATATTCGTATTGCAAAGTAGCTCCCCATTTCAGCAGGTGATTGTTTTCACTTTTATATTCTCCTGTATGACCTACGTTGGCCACGGTAGCATTCAGTCGGTTACGGGCATGTTCGTGGTATTTGCCAATGCCGAGCGTTTCTCCCGTTTTTTCATCGGGGTTTTTGGCATCCATTTTCACTTCGCTCAACACATATTCGCCCAGTATATCGTAGGTTTCGTTTTCGTTGGTGTAAAAAGCCGAAGCGAGCCAACTCATTTTAAGGCGTGGTTTGGGTGTGTAGTTAAGCGTTAATGCACCGAAAGCTGTACGGAACAAATCTTTTTCCTGACCTTCGTAAAAAATAGTCATGTTGCGCGCCATTTGGTAGGTGCCGAAGGATGTTTCCTGTTTTACAGGCCTGAATACAAATGAGTTCTGCGAAAAATTTCCAAGGAAATTAAGTTCCCATTTTGGAGCCAGCTTATAACTCATATAGGTCTGATAATCCAGAAAGTTCGGACTATATTCTCCTTTTGTATCGAGCGTGCCAAGCAGGTATTCCGAAGTTTTGTATCGCAGACCGTGCAGTTGCGAAAACCGTTTGTTGGCCGAAGCTACATAAGCCGAAGCGCCCAGCAAGCTCAGGCTAACCGTTGCCTCGTTTTCAGTAGGTTGTTTGTATTGTATGTCCAGTACCGACGACATTTTGTCGCCGTACATAGCATCGTATCCTCCGGCCGAAAACCCAAGGCTTTTCACCATGTCCGGATTTATAAAACTAAGTCCTTCCTGCTGTCCTGCCCTGATAAGCAAAGGCCGATATACTTCAATACCATTTACATACACTATATTTTCGTCGAAGCTCCCGCCTCTTACGTTGTATTGCGAACTAAGTTCGTTGCTCTGACTCACGCCTGCAAAAGTAATGAGCAGGGACTCAATTCCTCCTGCTGCATTAGGCATCAATCTGTTTTTTGATGGATCGATATAGTCGAGCGTAGAAGTCTGACGGCGTTGCGCCACCACATCAATGTCTTTGATTTGTTTTGTAACCGAAGGTAGCTCCACCGAGATTTGCAGCACTTTCTGACCGGGAAATAACTTGTGTTTAATAGTTTGATAGCCAAGCAATGAATAAACTATGGTGGCCGAATCTTTTATTTCAGCATTTAATTCGTAATAGCCATTTTGGTTGGTTACAGTGCCTGTTGTTGTGTTTTCAAAATACACATTTGCCATTTCCACACCGCGGTTATCGGTATCGATAACGTAGCCGTAAATCCTCACCTTTTGTTGGGCAAAAGAACAGTTTACCGAAAACAGAATACTTATTATTAAAACAACAGACCTGAATTTCATTCAATTATTTTTTTTGTAGCTATCCATCCGAACAAAAACAAATAATTATTGTATTGTTTCAGAAAAAGAAATGACTGTGAATCAAAACAAATCAGATATTTCAGCGCTGTTTCTTTATCTTCTGCCATTTGCTAAGTCCTTCACTTTTAATTTCTGTGTGCTGTTTTTACAGGGTTCCGATTGAATAAATTGATTATAGTTTTTCAATTATTTTAAAACGCAAAGAAAACACATTTATTTTAAGGATGCAATGAAGTAGTTGGAATAATTTAAAGATACCGCGTGTCAATGTGCTAATTGTTGAAATGTCTCCAGTCAACTGTCTCCGGTCTCCGGTCTCCGGTCTTTGTTGAACTGTTGAATTGTTGAATTGTTGAACTGTTGAACTGTGAAATTGTTGAAAGGTCTACAGTCATCTGTTTCCGGACTCCGAACGTGGAACTGTTGAATAACTGAATAATTGAAGCATTGAAGCCGTTCACTGAGCGAAGTCGAAGTGAACTCAAAACTCAAAACTTCACCAACTCCTCAATTATCAATTGTTAATTATTCATTGTCAGTTCTCCGTTTTTAAACTTCTCTATCAATTCTCCGCCAACGCTTACATTGGTTGGATGGTTGGGTAGGTTGTCGCGGGTAAACCAGGCGGCTTCCACTATTTCATTGTTGTCGATTGTAATAGGTTGATCCTCGCTGGCTTCGGCAATATACCCAATCATCAACGAACCGGACAAAGGCCAGGGCTGACTTTTATAATAGCGGATATTCTTTACATCGAGGCCAACTTCTTCCTTCACCTCTCGAATGACTGTTTCTTCTATGGTTTCACCCACGTCAACATAACCGGCAATCAACGAAAACCAACCTCCCACAAAACCGGAGTTTCGGGCAAGCAATATCTTATCATTGCTGATAATGGCAACAATAATTGCCGGTGATATTTTTGGAAAAAAATGGGTGTTGCAATTGAGGCATACCAGCGCTCTCTCGTCGGCTTTGTGATAAGTTTTGGTTCCGCATTTTCCACAATAGCGATGTTCGGCATACCAGTTGTACAGATGAAATCCCACAACGCTGATCCAACCAATTTCCTTTTGACTGATGGTTCTGAAAAAGCCGATTTCTTTGTATTCAAAAACGGTTGCATCGGTCAGGGGTTCATCCCAAAGGATAAAACACGAAACATCGTCGAGTGTAAATAGAAATATGGTGTCGGAGTCTTCGGATATTTCCTGAAAATCCGATTTTCGGGGCAATTCAACCTTTTCCCCGTCAATCTTCATCAACAAGCTTCTCTCTTTGAAATGAAGGATAAAATCATTGTTTTCAATTTGTTCGTCGGCAAGGAAATGATTGTCGAAACGATGGGGAAATATCTCCTGAATCATGGATAGGGTAATTTTATTTCTATACTGCGTTTAACGATGCAAAGATAATTAAACAAAGTCTCTTTTGCCGCAAACGGAAACTATAAAATGCAGTACGGATTGTATTGCGTTGCAAACAAGCCTGTTCAAGCTTCAATTATTTTATTTCCGGGTTCTCATGCGATACAATTTGCGCGGGAAGAGACGGCTAACTTTTGTTCTTCCGGCTACCTGTGCGGAAGGACAGGGATTATTGCGGACAAATCTTCTAATAGCATTTCGTTCATCATATCCATTTGTTTCTGAAGATCGATAAAACCGTCATCGGAAAGGTACTTTAAGTCGAAGATAGCAAAGTCATTCAAAAACTGCCTTGTGGCAGCGTTTAATACCTGGTATCCAGCCCGCATAAAGAGTGCAAAATTTTGAGTGTTATTTATAATTGAATCAGCTGCTTCTACAATGCTTTTAGCTTTTTGTTGATCTTCAGTCAATTCAAAATCATAAGCATTTTCAAGAAAGGTATCTTCATCGTTATCAGCACCAAAATCCCTTTCGAACCAATGTTGTGTATCGTGCCAAGGTACCGGGAGTTTGTCGTTTTTAAAATTATCGAACGCCTTATCCCAATCGTCGTAATTTTTTATTGTACAATGATTGTACAAAATATCGGGTATGCTATTGGCGTTATAATAGATATTCTTTTTAATGGCTGTTTCAATTTCTGAATACGCCTCCGACTCCAAATGAAGTAATCTTTCGCCAAAATAAGCCGATAAAAACGTCTTTATTACGGGAGCAAGTACCTGATAAGCTTCGTATTCAAAACTTTCCTCATCAAATATAATCTCATTTTTCATTTTGTTATTATTTATCGAATGCTTAGGGAAGGGTTTTAGAATAAAGTCCCTGCAAGCGGGAATTGAAAATCAGCGAAGCTAATACGGTTTATCCCGTCTTTCGGGATTCAACCGACGCTTCCTTGCTGCGTCGTAGATCCCGATGTATCGGGAGTCGTTCTGACCGCAGGAAACATATGTGTTAGCGGTTCGTTGCTTTTTATTTTTCAGTCGTTTTAATTTCAGTTGATTAAATGTAAATTACTTCGCAATGTGTCGTTTCAAGCCTGTCAAATTACGATTTCAAACCGAAAATGAGCAAAATCTGTCGATTACACTATTTTTTTATTATATGTGCAAAGTCTTCATATTTTGTAAAATATTCCAGTCCTAAAACTAATAGTATTGAACTTATAGAATATACTTTCTGCATTACAAAGGCTAATGCCAAATAGCTAAATCCATATAGGAAAAAGAAACAATAATAAGTCAATAAGCATATTATACAGCAAAGCTTAAGTAAATGTAGTTTTGATTTAAGGACGAAGAAAGTAATAATAAATAGCCCAAACAATGTCAAAACAATTGAAATTGTTCCCAGGTCGTGGTAGGGTGTTGCAATTAAGAAAATAAATAAAAAGTTGGCAAATCCGATATATTTTAAAACATTACCCCATACTCTTAAAGAAATCTTTTTCGACATATTTATAAAAAAAACACCATAACCAACCGATTGGAATGCCATTCCAAGAATTGCCCAAATCCTTCCAGGATTTTCTGAGCCATTTATCGCTTTTGCTTCAAACAAATTGCTAATAAAATTTTTTGACCAGCCAAAACCCACTGAATTTTTGTCAAGCAACGATCCACCTGGATATGCTAACGCTGCTATTACTATTAATATCACTGAAATAATCATGCATATTAAAACCAAATACTTCTTAATCATCTGTTTAATATTTTAGTCAAATTTGTTATAAAGTTGTAGCATAGTCGTTTGCAATGCCCCTTGATCAAGTCACGCCATGGACTTTCACCATCGCGTTCTCACGGAACCGTATGTGAGGAGTTTCCCTTTATAATTTACCCACACGCTTCCTTTCTGCGTCGTTCCGATCGCACGAAGCCCTAAGTATTAGGCGGTCGGTGTTTTGCGTTATTCAGTTTTTTTTGTAATTTAAACTCAAAAGGTTCATCTTTGTCATTCTTTCTTTTAATAATCTTTTTTTATTCGTGTTGTAAGTCATTCTGACTTTTTTGAATTAAATTGTCAATTTTACGATTCATTTTTTTATGTATTTTATAAATGTATAAATTAAATCCAACTATAATAATTGTGATTATAAAAATAATAATCGTAAGAATGTTTATTTCACTACCTGCACAAATTTTATTATACTCATTAGCCTCAAAAATCTGTTTCCCACTGACAATTGATCCATCTTTGTTATAAGCAATTATTTGGGGTTTTATGCCAAGAATTGATTTAAATCCATATCTTAATACAATCTTACTTTTAGGAGGAATATTGTCGTAAGTGAAAACTATGCTGTTATTTGCTTTGCTATAGTTTATATTATCCGAGCCACATATTTCAGGCGGAAAAACATAATGATATAAGCAAGTATCTAAGTTTTGACCATAGAATGAAATAGTCAATTTTGTTATTGGTTTTGTTTTTATATTATATAACCATAAGTGTTTTTGCTCCGCATCAACGATTCCATTAATATTAAGAATTGATTGTAAAGTGTTTGCTTTTATTTTTTCAAAATATTCAGTCAAGTACATTTCATCATTTTTATTTTCACATGATTTAAGAGATTCCTTATAAATATTATCCATCATGGGATTAATAAAGCTTTTTTGTATTGATTCAGCCTCATTTTTTACATCTTCAGTATAATAGTAATAAACTGTTGGACTTATCCAATCAATTAGCGGTTGAATGGAAATGTAAATATAAATTGTTATAATGCTTACAATAAGTCCTAAAAAAAAAATTAATATGTGAAATAAATTTTATTAGCTTAGCTTTATTCATAAGATAAAGTTTTTAAATTATTTTTTTTGTTATATTTATTTTGACAACTCAAATTCTTCTAACAAGAAAATAGTATAGTTTTTCTTTATGGCTCTATATTCTTCAATTCATTATTTATTTGAACTTAACGGATTGTAATCCCTATAGCTATCGGGATATAATACAAGAAGCTGGTATTACAATTACTCCTTACAGTCGTGACCGATGGTTCCCAGCAACGTACGCATGCTTTAGTCATCTAAAGAACATCACGCAGGACGGAGTAATTCGTCAATCTTTATCATCGAAATACATTCTCTTTCAACTCCAATCTCCTGAAGTGTAAATAAATGCTTTTGTTTCTCGTCTTCATCAAAATAAGTTACGAGCCAATTAGCATTACTTGTGATTCTGTGAATTTCTTCAAAATATGGAATATCTATTTCGTTTAAAGAATGTCCTAAAACAATTATATTATGCACAAGGCATAAATCTTCGAAAAAGCTTTTGTTGTCTTCAATAATTGCTCTCACAGGTTTAGATAGAGCATGAAATGGATACTTTGCCTTAGCTTCAGAATCTGAAAATGGTGTTCTATTGCTATCTCCATTTTCATCAAATTCGGGATCTTCTTCCACTTTCTGGTTGTGACCCAAAACAATAGCTCCTCGATTATCTTCAATATTACCATGAATATGTAATATATTTTCATGCTGAATTTTATAGAATACCTCCAATAGAAGGGTATAATTAAAGCTTAAAAAACAAGAATTCTCGCTTAATGATAATTTTTTCTGAACGAAATCAAAATCAATACATTCTAACCAACTTTCAAAAGCTTCCCTTATTGATTTAATAAGATTTTCAGATTGTTCATCAATATCATCTTCAAGACTATATACGAAACTTAGTTTGAAATTTTCGTCATTAATATCAACATTACAATTGTCATCAAAAAAAGCCGTCCAATCAAAAGTCCCTAAATCTTCTTCGAAATTTGTCCAAAGATATTTTTCATTACAAATAACCTCAGGACTTTTATCTTCTTTTATTCTTAGTTCAAAATATTTTTCAAGTTCAAAATCCAATTCATTATGATTTTCTTTTACGAATTTATGGAAATGACAATATTTAGTTGGTAGCTCATGATATAAGTCAAATCCATTGCCTATAATGTATAATGTATCCATTTCCATAGAGAAATTGTTTTTTTGCATTACCGCTAATCAAGTCACGCCATGGACTTTCACCATCGCATTCTCACGGAACTGTGCTTGAAAGTCTCCCTTCGCAGGCTCTTTATGTTATAAATTAACCCGACGCTTCCTTGCCGGGTCGTTCCGATCGCAGGAAGCTAAATATTAGGGGCTAGTAGCTTTGTTATCTAGTTTATTTTTCGTTTGCTGGCTAATACTTAAAGTCTATTAGTCGTAAAATTAAAGTCGTGTCTTTAGCTGCTCAAATGTTCGTAATTGTCTTTCTGATTTTCACGTAATTATAAAGCACTATAAAGTATTCAATTGTCAGGAAAATCGGGAACACTAATATAATTGGGTCATTTTTAACAATATATTCCCAAATTCCAAAGACTAATAATGCCAAATAAGCAATTACTGTTATAGTATTTATTTGAAAATTCAGTCGAACACTTGCGCTGTCGATTTCGTAATTTATTCTACCGACAATCTTTAATTGCCTGAAGTAATTAATGAAGATTGTTCTTTTAAAAGTAAACTCATCATTCTTTATTTCTCCGTAATATGGAGATTTTATCTTTTTGTTTAAGCTTTTATAGTATTCAGAGTCAAAGAAACAAAATGGATAAACAGGAAAATAGTCGTTCTCTTTTTCACGTAAAAGTCCGTAAAGTGATTGGTTAAGTTCTTTCCTATTTTTATTAGTTCTTATTTGAGTCGAGAAATATGTCATCTTAAAGATTTATTTTGTCGTTATTGTAGAAGTCGAGTCAAAAGTCGGTTTTGTCTTGTCATTCCATAAAAATCTGCGAGGAATTGTCCGCCAAGTAGAAGTCCGAAAGTCAGTAAATCCTGTCGTTACAGATTCATCAAGTCGAGTCACGAAGCGGACAGTTCGTCAAAGATTTTATTCCAAATAGTAGAAATGTCTTTTCATTCCTGCTATTACACCTAACATCATAGTGTTTTATTCATCGTTTTCGAGTGTCAAAGTTAATTAAAAGCGATAAAATTGCAAATAAAAACAAAATTTATTTAATACACGGACGAAAATGCTGAATAAAACAGAGTTGAACGGGACCGATGGCTGTGGGAGAAGTATTTGAAAGTGGTGGTATTTCTGTGTTTAATTGGAGAGATAACAGGTTGTAACAAGTTAGTTCTACGGTAAATTGTATGAGTAGTGGCAGATTGCGTGGTAGTTTCCTGTCAAACCACTAAGCAGTTTGAACGGGATACAAACCTTAATATTTGTCACATTCCCTGCCATTACTTATACAAAATGTTATGGGCTGCATTTTGTTCTTTCAGTTTTTTTATTATTAGAGTTTTATTCCAAAATTGTCATATATAAACGTCCCACTTCCATGTTTTAATTTTCCGTTTTCGTACAATTTGGTAAAAGCCTTGTCCATATCTTTTATAATCGACAACGGAACATTTAAGTCGTGATGTGCTGGCAGAATTCTTTTTACTGTTAACGGTAACAATTTTTTTATTGAATTCATATAAGCAATCGGGTCTGTTGATGGATAATATGCGAACAATTCGCCGATATAAATTAAATCGCCTGTATATAAATAACCTTTATCTTTTTCATAAAAACACATGTGCCCAGGAGAATGTCCAGGAGTGTGCAATACTTGAATTGTTCTTTTTCCCAATTCTATTGTGTCATTATCTTTTAGTACTCGTGTTGGAGTTCCTTTAAAAAGGTTGTAATTGTTAACATCAAAATCTTTGGGAAAATCGCACGGTTCTTCTATCAAAAAGTTTCTAACCTGTTCTATTGTCAATGGAAATCCTCCATTTATCCATTCTGTTTCGGCTTCGTGTACATAAAAGTCCGGGAAATATTTATGCCCTCCAAAATGGTCGTAATGCACGTGTGTTGTAACTACTGTAACAGGTTTGTCAGTTATTTTTTTTACTTGGTCCCAGATATTTTCTACTCCAAGACCTGTGTCGATTAACAGACATCGTTCAGTTCCGTTCAGCACATAACAATGCGTTTCTTCCCAATGTTTGTACTCGCTTATAATTGACGTGTTTTCATCGATTTTTTCAATTGTAAACCAATCTTTTTTACTGTTATTTGTCATTTATATAAATTCAATTTCTTTATCGTTGAAATTCTCTATTTTGTAGTCGGCTATTTTAAAATCGCATTCTCGATTCCCATTGGTGAAAGCAACAACAGTCATACCTGCATTTTTTGCTGCCAGCATACCTGAATAAGAATCTTCAATAACAATGCAAGCTTCGGGTTTAATGTCTAATTTTTTTGCAGCTTTAAAATAAATCGCGGGATCAGGCTTACCCTTTATTTCAAACTCTGCTGACGAAATTGAATCAAATAAATGAAAAATACCCAATTTATTTAAAACCACAGGAATAATTTTATCAGGGGAATTTGTTGCTAATCCAATTTTATATTTTTTTGTTTTAAGTTTTTCAATAAATGGTTTTACTCCTTTAATTTGACAATTTTCTGTTTTAATCAATTCTATAACTCGTGCAATAACCATTTCTTCTACAGTGTTTAAGTCTCTGTTTTCCCAAGGATATTTATCATACCAGAACTTAGTAACCTCAGAAGTTGTCATTGATTTCGTTAGTTTAGAATAGTCATCAGTAACTTTTACTCCTAAAGATGTAAATACTTCATTCTCTGCCTGCTTCCAAAATTTTTCCGAGTCTATTAAGACTCCATCCATATCAAATATAATTGCTTTATTCATTCTCTTTTAATCATTTACTAAAGTATCAAAGACGGTTTGTTAGCCTTGCCCCTAATATCATAGTGTTTTATTCATAGTTTTCGAGTGTCAAAGTTAAGTAAAAGTGATAAAATTGCAAGTAAAAACAAAATTCATTTAACATGCGGACAAAAATGCTGAATAAAACAGAGTTGAACGGGACCGATGGCTATGGAAGAAGTATCGGGAGAGGTGGTGTTTTTAGGCAAAGGCGAAACGGTCGAAAGTCTACGGTCCACAATTTTCGGACTTTGTTGAACCGTTTCTGTGTTATAAAAATAATAATTTATTTCCATTTACACAGATTTCTGGACAGTACCAGTTTTTTGCACAGTCTCCTCCCGGGTACGTACTATTCACTCCCGGGTACGTACTATTCTTTCCCGGGTACGTACTATTCATTCCCGAGTGCGTACTATTCATTCCCGGGTACGTACTATTCGTTCCCGGGTACGTACTATTCACTCCCGTGTACGTACTATTCATTCCCGAGTGCGTACTATTCGTTCCCGAGTGCGTACTATTTGTTCCTGAGTGCGTACTATTTGTTCCTGAGTGCGTACTATTTGTTCCTGAGTGCGTACTATTTGTTCCTGAGTGCGTACCGTAAACTATAGCCCTGATTTTTTTCGTGTTATAACATCTTCTTTGTCTCTTTTAAGAATATCTCTGTTTTTTCCACTATTAAACTGGTAACTAATCCGAAGCATTAACGGTACTGTCGGCAATTTCAAATTCCCGGAATATCTGCTTGAAAAATTCGGAGCTTCCATCTCAGAGCCTTGATAAATATAGGTTTTGATAAGCGTTAGCGCACTCATAATACCAACCTTGAGATTCTTTTTGAAGGTTTTATCGAGCGATATAAAGTAAAGCGCATCGCTAAATGTTCTATCCTGAATGTTGTTTTTGGGCGTAGCATACTGAAATATGATTGAAAAGGCAAAATCATTTTTAAACGAGAGAATAGAAGAAAAACCAGATTCGAGAACCAAGTCATCTCTATCTTTCACACCATATTGTTTCGCTATATTATTTCCTAAGGTTGATTGACGATATAGCTGGATGGAGGGATTAAATGTAAGCGGCCCAAATTTCAGCGAACCTAAAAGTTGTGCGCCATACTGATGAATTGTACCTAAGTTCTGTACCTGAGTTTCAAAAACAGAACTGTCTTTTAAAAATGTCAAGTTGTTGATAACATTGGTTTTTAGCTCGTAAAAAAGGCGATAAGCAACATAATTACCACGGAACTGTATTGAATGTTCCAAATAAATGCGATCTTGAAATTCCGGTTTCAGGTGGGAATTTCCTTTGCTTACCGAGTAGGGATTGTCTTTGTAGGTATATGGATTAAGATAATACATCGATGGCCTATTAATTGATCGACGGTATGAAAACAGAATATTTTGCTTTGAATTTAACTTATATTTTAAGATCGAATATGGTAAAACAGAAAGCTCCGATCTATTGAATTCATCAGTGAGCTCAGACTTTGCATCTTCGACTCTTATTCCGATATTTAAATCAAACTTTGATTTTTTGTAATTGAACCCTCCATAAAAAGCATATACTTGCTCATTATAATTAAACCCACTGGTCTTGTCGTACATGTTTTGAATTTTCGCTCTAAGACCAGCACTCAATTTACTCTCTGGCGACAAAGGAGTTGTAAAATCAATTTTCAGACTTGTAGCCGTCTGCCTTGGATTTTCGGTATTAATATAAGAAGATGAAGCACCTTCAGTCTGATTCAAGTAAGCAGTAGTATTGTTTGAGCGAAAATAAGCATTGTTGATATCGATAGTAATTTCCCGACCTTGTTCTTTAAACTGATGTTTATAATAAAGTGAATTAAAGATATTTCTATTTTTATCGGTTTCTTCCTTTTGGGAATTCCATGTCCGACTGTTGATTCCCGATGCCTGAACCATTACATTCCCATCTTGCTCGTATGAGTACGGGTTATAAAATCCATAAAAGCTTAAAAAATCGCGTGAGGTCAAATAATAATCTACCCCATAATGGAACTTATGAGACAGATTCTTTTGTCTTACGTGCTGAACTGAATAAATATTTGAAATAGGTGGAGTACCCCATATCTGACGATTGGTAATCTCGTCGATATCTTCATAGTTTATCTCACCATTGTAAGAAGTGTACAAATTTACTTTTTTGAAGTTGTAATTAAGACTGTAGGTGGGAAACGAATAAACAATCGAATTTGATGTGGGTATTTCAGAGAAAATATGCCCACTGACACCTACATTCTTGTCCTTTTTCAACACAATATTTAGAACTCCCGATACATTCCCATCGTAATTGGACGAAGGTGTATTCAAAACTTCAACCCTGTCTATCTGAGATGGATTAAGCTGGCTGATATAACTTTTATCGCGTTCTTTACCATCAACATAAATCAGGATATTTTGTCTTCCTTCGAGAGAAATATTTTGCTTAAGGTCGACTTGTACTCCTGGAATATGTCTCAAAACATCCGGAGCATTCCCTGATGCCATGATAATTTTATTATTTATGTAGTAAATTGTTTTATCTCCTTCCGATTTTCCTTTTACTCGTTCCCCAATCACAACTGCCTCTGCTATATGTAAAGTTGAATCATGAAGAAAAACAGTGCCGGCATCTATAATACCAGAAGAAGTTATATCAATATCTTTCGTTTCCTGCTTATATCCAATCGAAGATACCTGAAGCAGGTATTTTCCATTTTGTACCTGGCTAATATTAAATGATCCGGTCTCATCACTGATTGCTCCAGATACAAGCTGCGACGCTTTTCCAGAAATTTTCAACAATCTAACAGTTGCATACGGCAGTGGCAGGTTACTTTTCATTTCAATAATTTTTCCTTTGATGGATGAATTGTTTTGAGCGTATAAACTTGTAGAAATAAAAATGGCTATAAGTAGCCATCCTATTTTCACATTCAAACTTTGGTTACGAACCATTTTTTTTAAGCTTCTCATTCCCTATAATTTTAAATTCAGGTGCAAATGAAAAGATATTCTATATATTTTCCTAATTATTGGGATACTCGGTCAGAATTTGTTACGAACGATAAAATAATTGAAAAAAACGGTATGAAATGCAATATTTGTGACGAATGGAGTGTCGATATCACTTCATCATCCGATCAAATTTATTCGTATTTTGTCTCGAAACTGGAACAATACTATTATTCCCCATAAGTTTTAAGCGATATCCCGGAGTGTTTCTACTTTTCGATATAACTCTCTTTAGATTCACAATGAAGGCACGGTGTGTCCGCATAAAATAAGGAATAACCGAAAGTTGCAACTCAATATCACTGATGGAATTTCGAATCATTACCTCACAAGGTTTATCCTCTATGAAAAGATAAAAAACAACATAATTCCCTTCTGACTTGGCATAAACAAACTGTTCCGGGTAAAATTCGAGTTCTTCTTTCTTGGATCTCGAAATAATACGGATCAGCTTTTCCGTAGTTTCTCCATCAGAATATTCATTCTTTGATTTAAAATCAAGAGCAGTTTCATTGCTAAACAAACATCGGATATGCAATACTGTAAGAGAGAGAACAGGTAATATTCCCAAGAGCCATCCTCTTAGTAAAGAATCAAAAAAAGTCGAGAAATTCCAACGTGGATGAGGTGCTTCGATTATAAAACCGGCAAAATAAGCAGCAATACCAATCCCCAGCAGGATAGCAACATCAAACAAAAGTTCCTTAAAGAAAGTCCATTCTTCGTTTTCTGAAAAAAAGCGTATCTTGTTCAAAATAAGAAGTAATATGAACACTGAAATAGAAATGACTAAACAATAAAACAGCATAGTAACATTTAAACCGAAGGAACGGGCTTCGTGCACCTGGAGTGGCTGGTATATAACAAGAAAGCAAAAAGCAAAAATAAAGAATGATAGTATCCCAATAAGCGGTTTTTTGATCATAAAATTCCGCGGATATCTCTTACTTAATAGTTCTTTAATTTGTTTTGTTGTTATCATTTTACAAATATTTCATGGAAAGTTAGCTCATCTATAATAGCCGAAGCTACTACAGACAGTTTGAAAAATAGGTTGTCACTTATGAAACGACAAAGAAAATCCACTATAGAAAAATCTACTAATTCACTTCAAACGGTACGTTTTCTTTCTTTTTCTTCCGACATGGCTGTCGTAAGAATTAAAGTCGCCTTTATTTTTATAAAATTCAAATGCAAAAAAAAAGAGGAGAGTCGGTTTATGAAAAGTAAACATCACAAAACATAACCCTTCCCCATGTACAAAAGTACTCTACAAAGATATGACAAATAGTCTAATCTTAAAAAAGTAATTCTATTTTTGATTAATTAATATTTCAAGAAAACGATAGGATTGTTGAAATTTCAAACTGTTTTTTAACTAGAGCCCAAAAGATAATTTTAAGCATTACATTGATGTTATCGACTGTAACGATATTGTCAAAATGGTATATTCACAGTGTATTACGAGTAAGGTGTAAGTTTGTAGTGTTTCATTTAATTATTGCTTCTATCCAATTGTCCAAATAATTCAATTGTTCTTTTGAGCGAAAGAAGTGTTCTCCATTTGCCATAATGTTTAAATTGCAATTATTTTTCTTTACGAAAGATTTCAAAATAGCCTTTTCTGTTAAGCTATCATTTTCTCCATATTATTTTCACGTGAATAACATATTTTTTGGTTTTTCTCAAAAAAGTATTATTTACTTGAAGAGTGGTAATGTGGTTGTAATTATTGCTTTGTAATCAACTCTCCACAGTGCATTGTTTATTTGTTTCGCATTGGTCTAAGACTTTTAAGTGAGCTAAAAACAATGTACTGTGACCGCTCTGCCTATTATCAAAAAGCTATAAAAGCCACTGCAAGACTTTTGAAAATTTAGCTAAACTTGCTGTGGCTTTTCTTGTTTTTTGGGCGATTAGCTTTTCGAAAATGAAGTAGAATGACTAATTCAAACTACAAAGTAAACTTTAATTGCTTTAATATTTGACTTTATTCTGATACCAGTTGTAAAAACCACAAAGATTAGTATCTAGAATACTTGTCCATTTATCATTCATTTGTTCTCTATCAAAATATGTAATTGCAAAGGGAATTGTTTTTTTTGAATACTTTGACAGAGTCTTTAAATTATTTATTAAATTAAGATAATCAGCTATTAATTCAATTTCAAACTCTTCAAGTATGTTTTTCTTGTGGTTTTCTATTAAATCAGATTCCAGTATTTTTTCTACAAATTTCCGTAATCTTATATAGTATCCATGTTTCAACGAATGCTTTAAAACAAATTCATTAAGAAAAATCATTTGGGGGAAACATGACTTGTTTTCAAATTCATTTTGGGAAATATTTAAGTGAGCATTTATATTACTGTCGATTTCATACTCCTATATTTATTTTCGTTGGTACAGCACCAAGCGCCCTGGACTGAGCGGTCCCTGGAGCGATCTGAATTCAACGCTCCTTTTGCAACACTTATCCCGGAGCGGACCTTTTGCTCCGGCTTTTTTCTCTTGTCCTGCCGGATGTTCTTTAGATGACTAAAGTTGGGGCACGTTACCGGGACCCAGCGGTCAAAGACCATTGGTTCACCTCAGACGTCCGCAAAGCTTTGTACATTGAATGAGGATATCCGGTAGGACGACGGTGTCCAAAGCGCCTGGCACATAATACACACTTCGTTCACCTGCTGGCTTGATGTGGATTTAGCAGTCTTTGCGTCCGCATTTAGCTGCGCTGATTTTCAACTAGCTTCGCTGATCTTCGATTCGCTTTGGGGTTATTGCGACAGGGAATTCGCCCGCTGAACTCCGAAAACCCTTAGCCGTCGGCGTTAGTCAGAAACCGAAAAAAGAGGAATGACTGCTAATCGCTTTTCGGTAATAGTTGAGAAAACAGAAAGAAATACGATGTATATTATTCTCGAAATTATAATATCTATAAAATATTATCGTTAATTTACAAAATAAAATCCATATAAATTGCCTATGAAAATTCATTTCTACTTTCCGACTAATAATTTTAAAAACAATTAGAAATGAAAAAACAATTTATTTTATGTTTTGTAGCTACGGCTATATTATTATCTTTTAATTCTTGTAAAACGGAAGATGAACCTTCTATTGAAACGCAACCTGTATATTTACCTATGTCTGTGGGTAACTATTGGATCTATCAACATTTCATTGTAGATTCTCTTGGAAATGAAACTCTCTATAATATATACGACAGTGTATATATTGTCAAGGATAGTATAATTAACAATAACCGATACTACGAATTTGATAATTCTATTCGCTTTAATAAATTTAAAGGTTTATACAGAGATTCATTAGGCTATCTCGTTAAATCAACGGGAGAAATTTTATTTTCTGCAACTAATTTTACTGATACGATTCATTATGATTATGTTTACAACCATGAATATAGACCAAATCGTTTGTTATTCTACGTTTTGAAAACAAAAATGAATCCGGAAAAACAGGTGGTTAACACACCATTAAGCGAATACAATACGCTTATGGTTAATGGATTTGTCACATTTTATTATTATGATAATTTGGGGAATATAATTGAAACCATTTATACTAATGAAAACGTTCATTATGCACCAAATATAGGTTTAATAAAAGATACATATCATTACTATACGGAATTAAAACGAAATAAAAGCAAGGTAGAAAGAAGATTAATTCGATATAAATTAAAAGAATAACCTGTTTTTAAATTATTACGGTTGATAATTATATTCATACGACGTGAAATTGAAATTATCTAAGTTCTAACTCGAATTATGGATTTTTGTTGAAACGTTTCTACAGCTCCCTCTTCTTTGGGAGAGCCTGCCTGCCACAGGCAGGGGCTGGAGTGAAGTTTGGGGACGAGCGAAGTGGAGAGGATTTCTTCTTGCTTCCTGACAGTTCCCCAAAGTCCGGAGACTGGAAACTATTGACCGGAGACATTTCAACAATTACACATTTCAACAATTACACATTTCAACAATTCTTAAGATTTCTTCCTGAAATTTTGGCGTTTTTAAATATGTTATTTATCTTTGGACGACAAAATAACATGCTGTTACACATACAGTCCTATACTGCAAATAAACGCAATGGTATTCTTAAGTATATAGTGAATATATGGGCAATGCGTATATATTAGATGGTTAGGGGCAATCAAAAAAAATGAAAACCAGACATATAGCAATATTTTTTATACTTTTTTTTGTATATAGTTGCAACGAAAAGAAAACAGAATTAGGAAAGGCAATTATTTCCGAGACTATTCCAGTTTATGAGAATGAAGATAATTATTTTCCTCATGACTATTTTATGAAATCTGATTTATTAGAACGTCCTATTGAAGTGAAAAAATCTAATATGACAATCATGATATCAAATATTTTTAATGATGGATTTGCTGGTCATCAAGTGAAATTTAAAATTGATAGAGAATTAAACATAACTGAAGCTTCATTTTGTGATTGGACAGATGTCATAGATGGAAGTGAGACACAACATACAGTTCAGAAAATAATCCTGGATTTAGACAAAAACCCTTTCACAAATCACAATTTCTGTGGTTTCTATACTTTACAAATTAAACACAATTATTTCGCAGGTAAACTATTAGCCAGTGAAGGAATAAAAGACACTACTTATTATTCAACTTTTAATGGAAAATTTAAGATATATAATAAGGAGGAATTGATTAAAGGGAAAAAATGGATAATTAATCAAAATGAAATTAAGTATGGAATTAAAGATTCATTGGGAATTTATTACTCGCCCGACAAATTTGCGGAATTTAATCTAGATGAAAGTGTTCTAAAGAAAGCATTGAACGATTTAAAAGTCAAGAAGGGTGAAATCAGAGATTCTACAAGAAATTTTATTACACTTTCATTTACGGTAGACGAAAATGGATCAGTAAATAAAGATAAAATCTATATTAGAGAACTAGAAATTTCGAAAAATCTAATGCAGAAGATAAAAGACAACAAATTAGTCTTTGAGAATTGGAAACCAGCAGAATATAAAGGTGAGAAAGTAAAATCAGAAGTGAATTTAAGAATACAACTTGAAAAATAACAGTGCCTAATACATAGGACTTCATGTGGTCGGCACGACCCAGCATGAAGTCAGAGTTGCACTACATCCTGCGGTGCTTTTTTAGAACGAGCGTAAAAGTAAGTGGTTTTAATGCTATGGAGTTAGCG
>Ga0209800_10001973_pt1 | contig 19274 bp, 13 predicted proteins | sample Higcelweek8metaG_FD_187174 | JGI IMG/M metagenome (GOLD analysis project Ga0209800, IMG submission 187174) | Freshwater pond sediment microbial communities from the University of Edinburgh, under environmental carbon perturbations - High... | ecosystem: Environmental > Aquatic > Freshwater >...
CAATGACATGTCACTCATTTCCCCTGATGAATGTCTACTGAAAAAATCATCATGCTGTTTTTTTCGCATTGCCCGGTTTTTTTCTGTAATTTCCGCTTTTTTTGTTTCATCAAATATTTCATTTCCCGCAAGTACATCATCAAGATGAACCATGGGCAGTAAAATGTCGCGAAGCCGGTAGACCTCCTTGTTCCCGACACATTCAATTTTTTCCATCACGTTTGCGTCATATAGGCAGACAAGTTCTTCAAGGTTGACCTGCGGTATTGCAAACCGCTGAGAACCCGACTGGATTATAAGAGACGGAATAATTGCAAGTGTCAATGGAAGCCTGAGTAATACTTCTGTTCCCTTATGACGGGTCGCCTTAAGTTCAATAACTCCGCCAAGTCTCTCGACTCCATTCTTTACAACGTCCATTCCTACACCACGGCCTGACATGTCACTTACTTTACTTGCCGTTGACAGTCCGGCAACAAAAATCAGGTTCATAACCTCCTGCTCGCTCATTTTACTGATTTCATCAGCAGTTTTAGCGCCGCTCTCAATAGCTTTACTTTTAACTTTTTCTATATCAATTCCATTTCCATCATCAATGATATCAATATTCACCTGTCCGCCTTCATGATAAGCTTTGAGAATTATTGTACCTGCAGACGGTTTTCCAAGCAGTTCTCTCTCCTGGGGAGTCTCAATCCCATGATCACAACAGTTACGGATAATATGAGTAAGCGGATCAGTAAGCAGCTCAATTATACTTTTGTCAAGCTCAACATCATTACCTGTCATTTCCAGATTAATCTCTTTTGACAATTTTTTCCCGATATCCCTGACAATTCGTGTAAATTTACTGAAAATATTTCCAATCGGCTGCATTCGCGTGCGCATGATTGTTTCCTGAAGATCAGTTGTCACAATATCCAGATGCTGTGCGATTGTACGTGAAACAGGATCTGAATTGTCAACATGCATTGAATGCTGATTTCTTATCAGTACAAGTTCACCAGCAAGCATCATAAGTTTGTCAATAATCTCTATTTTAATTCTCAGTGAATCGGCTGGCGCACCTGAAGACTCGGCTCTCTGTTCATTTACAACAGCCATTATACTCTCCCTGGTTGTATCACTGATATTTTTAGACCTGACTTTCTGATTTTCATCCCCGGCAGTTTCCCGTTGAGTACTTTCAGGCAGTCCCATTGACCTGATAATTATATCTTTATCTATTTTGTCAATACTTCCCATATCAAGCTGAATCGCGTCACAAATAAGATCATCATCAAGCAGAGTTGCATACAGTACATTATAAATGAGATCTTCCTTTGGCAGGCCTTTACGGATATCCTCAGGTTTCGTATCAACATATCCGTCAAGCACTATTCCAAAGTTCAGAAGATTTGACACAATTTTAACAGGTGATAATCCGTTCGTTTTTTCAATTTCATTCAAATTGTAACGCAGCCTGTATATTCTGCAATAATCTTTGGGAATATTGGTTATATCGATTGATGCTATTTTAAAACCCTCAATTTTCGCTGACATTTCACTATTTTCAATTTTTGGAGCGATCTTCCTTGTTTCCTTAATGTCTACTTTGCCGCTTAGAATTGATGAAACCTTCTGCGCCACTCTTGTTATGTCTATTTTTTCACTTTTCTGAATGTCATCCAGGAGCATATTCAGCATATCAATACCTTCAAGCAGAATATCGATAAATCCTGATTCTATAACCAGTTTTTTATCCCGGATAAGAGACAGTACTGTTTCCATACTGTGAGATAATTCACCGATATGACTCAGTCCGAAAAAACCGGCGCTGCCTTTAATGGTATGTACTGCCCTGAATATACGGTTTACAAGCTCCGCGGACGGATTATCTTTTGTCTGCTCCAGCTCCAGAAAGTCATTTTCTATTCTGCTCAGATGTTCTTTGGCTTCATTGACAAAGTCTGTCAATAGATTTGAATCGAGATTCATACAATGCCTTCCTTTTCATTTAATCTGACAGAAATAATTTCACTGATTCTTGTCATCATGAATAGAGCATTTATGTCCCTGTTTACATTCATGAAAGTTATTTTTGCATCACTGTCTGCCGAGAGCAGAAGATTATGAAAATTTATCAGCATGCTCAGACTTACAGAATCAATACTGTTTACATGGATGCAATCAAATACAAACAGATTTACATCTCTATTCATCATGTCAATAAGAGCCCAGCGCAGTTTTTCCGCATTTCCCGCGGAAATGTCGCCTGATGGCGTTATATGGCACTCTTTTCCATCAGTTACGACCTCATATTCTGTCTCATTTGGCAATGTTATATATGCCCTTACAGTTGCTCCGTTGTTGTCAAAGACAATCTCATCTGAATACGCATTTACAATTGAATACCCGCGGCCACGGTTCTGGGTAGGTTCCTGCCGGGTATTATAAATCAGTTTTTTTGTATCAAAACCGCTGCCCTGATCGGCAATGGTGATTTCATATCTGTTTTTATCTTTTAATTGTTTTATTTCACAATTGACTGTTTTGGTAATATCAAATTTATTGCCATGTTCAACTGCATTTACAAGAAGCTCTCTTAGAACAATCTCGACACTGTCATATCTGGATGTATTGTTTTTTTTGAAAAAAGAGCTGCATTCGCTGATTGCCCTGTCAACCAGTTCCAGACGCGATGACAGCGAGATAACAATCTGATCATCAAATTCATCTACCTTAAACATATTGTCCTCCTGGAATTTCTATTCCAGCAAGCAGCATATCATCATCGTACTTGTATCTGCAATAGGTCAACAGATCACTCCAGGTATCATCAATCATTGCGTCAAGTATGCCGAACATGTTATTATTTACATATTGCAGCAATTCAACAGACGATAATTTTCTCTTTATTCCTGTGAGGCCGTCATATTTAAGTAAATTGTATATTCCATCTGTAAAAAAAACGAATCTGTCATGTTCTTTTATCTTCAACTGGCAGTAATCAAACTGCGGATTATCATAAATACCCATGACATTTCCCGAACTCTTAAGATATTCTGCAGATTTGTCAATACTATTGGTTTTAATAAGAGGCGGATGCCCTGCATTGACAATTGTAATTAATTGCAAATTCAGATCAATACTTAAATATATACCGGTAACCATCCGTTTCTCTTCTGAAACAGATTTCAGTGATTTATTCAATTTATTCATAAATGGAATCGGATCAAGTGATTCTGCATATTCTCTGAAATTAGTTTTAACAACAATATTATGAAACGATGAACCCATGTCATGACCTGACACATCAGTTATAAGAAATACTGTTCCATTATTTCTGTTCTGCGCACATAACAGATCACCGCCCATATTTGATAACGGCTGTGTCTGATACGCAAGCGGAACAAACAGCATTTCAGTATTTATTTTTATGATATTTGCGTATGCAGACTCTGCTATGTCAACCTGTTCTTTTAACCTTGTCAAGTCGCCCCGATAAGTCTCTGCTTTACGTTTAAGCAGTACATGCTCGGAATTTTTGGTTGATTTTCTTTCGAGAACCTTATCTATTTTTTTTAACAGTTCTGTATCATCAAATGGTTTTTCGATATATTCATCACAGCCTTTACTGAGCAGTTCAATAACAGTCTGTTTTTCACCATAGCCTGTTATGGCTATTACAGGAATCAAAGGATTTGATGTTTTTACTTTTTCAATCAATTCGAGACCATTCATTTTAGGCATATTGATATCTGTAATTATTAATTGTATTTCCTGTTCATTACTTATGCACAGCATCAATGCATCCCAGGCTTCAACACCATTTTGTGCATTGATCGTTGAGTATCCAAACCCGCTGAGAATAAACGCGATCGTTCTGAGTGTCTCAATTTCATCATCAACAATCAGAATTTTCTTTTCTTTAATTGTCATATCACCTCGAGTCAAAATGTACCTGTCACAAAAAGTAACCGCAACGAGCATGCCATTAATATTTTTCATAAAATGACATCGTTTTCAGCCACTTACCGGTATTTTTGAAATCATATCTGATTTTAAAGGGTGGAACATTTCTGCAGGAACACATTAACAATTGTCTTAACATCTTGATATTTAACACATGTTCATTTACTTGTTTTTCATCATATGTCCAAAATGTGGCAGGGATAAATTTGATTTTGGTTCAAAGTTATCTATATTTTTCAGACTTTTGCACGTATCAATCTGTTATTAAGAGCCCTGCGTGAAATACCGAGCATATCTGCTGCAACTGATTGATTGCCATTTGCGACTGACAGAGCTTTATCAATCAGTATCTCCTCCATATTTTTTAATGTAGGCAGCTGTCCTCTGAACTGGACAGTATCATCCTGATTCTCATACTGCAACTTACAATTGTCAATTACTGCATTGGCCCCGGAATCATAATATCCTATTTTTTCCTTGAAAGCACTCATTGACATTATGCCATTTACATGACGGCTCACAGCATCAAATACCATACTCTGCAGTTCACGTACATTTCCCGGGAAATCGTAGGTACCAAGCAGATCATACAATTCTCTTGGCGGAGTCGGTTTCTTTTTCTGATATTCTTTTGAAGCAATTTCAAGAAACGAATCTACAAGAAGAGGTATATCTCCTTTTCGTTCGCGCAGCGGAGGAATTTTAATATGATGAGTCTGAAGCCTGAAAAACAGGTCTTTGCGGAATTTACCTATTTTCTGCATTTCAACAATATTACAATTTGTTGCAACAATAATTCTGGCTGTTGATGGTTTTGACACATCAGAACCCGCAGGGTAGTATTTACGATCCTGTAAAACTCGAAGCAGCTTGATCTGTGACTCCATTGACAAATCACCTATCTCATCAAGAAACAGCGTACCCTGCGCAGCCTGTTCAATGATTCCCTTCCTTGATGATTCTGCACCTGTAAATGCGCCCCTGATATGTCCGAAAATCACATCAGAAAACATATTATCATCAATACCTGCAATATTTACAGCAACAAATTCTCCGCTTCTGCCGCTGCACTTATGAATCGATTCTGCAATCAATTCCTTGCCGGTTCCAGTCTCACCGTCAATAAGAACAGGCATGGAGCTATGGGCAATTGCCTGAATATATTTGAAAATACCAAGCATTGATTCATCTTCTGTAATGACTGCATCAAATAAAGAAGGGACTTCATTTGTCCTGCACAGCAGCTGCTCCTTTAAAGCAAAATTTTCTTTCTGCAGTTCACGATATTCAATGGCATGACGAACGGTTGCGATTACTCTCTCTTTGTCAGTAGGCTTGAGAAGATAATCAAATGCCCCGTATTTCATGCATAAGACTGCTGTTTCAACATCATGAGCTGCTGTAAGCATAACTACCGCAGTACCTGGATATGCCTCCTTGATAAGAGGCAAGAGCTCCATCCCTGTCAAGTTCGGCATTGATATATCCATAAGAACAAGACTGATCTGATTTGACCTGCATAACTCGAGAACTTTGGTACTTTCAGTGCATGTCATTATGTTCTGGAAACCTTCCGACTGCAGAATAAATGATGTTGTCTGAAGGCTTTGAGATTCATCATCAACCAGCAGAATTGTTGATGCATGGTTACCTGACTGATACATTATTACTTTTCCTGTCAATGTGTGATGAATGATCTGTATATTTTATAAATTCTTAAGCTGTTACCGTCAATTTTTCCGGCTTTTCAAGTATGTTTCCTGATTCAGGACTCCGGACTTTTTTTTGTCAACACAGCGCTTTTATTTTCCACATACAGCGGCAGTTTGACTGTTACAGTTGTGCCGATTCCCACTTCAGATTCATACTCGATAGTTCCATTATGATTTTTAATAATTGTATATGAAATTGATAATCCAAGTCCGGTACCCCCTGATTCTCTTTTTGTAGTATAGAACGGATCAAATATTTTTTCCAGCTCCATGGGGGAAATACCTTCGCCTTCATCTCTGATTTTTATAACCGCATAACTGCCATCAACCTTTTCAAGGGTTAGAAAAATTCCTTTTCCTTTCGAAGTCAGAGATTGCAGTGCATTAGTAGTCAGATTAATCAGCACCTGTTCAAGCTGCTGGAAATTACCGCGAACGCTGATTGTTCGGGTTTCACAGTGCATATTGACAAATGCAGCCCTTGTTTTTATCATACTATCAAGTATCACCATGGATGATTCTATAACACTCCAGAGATCAATTATATGATTCATTTCTCCGGTATCCTGACGTGCAAAATCTTTAAGACTGTTGACAATATTTTTTATTCTTTCAGCACCGTCGCTGATACCTCTTGCGAATGCACGTATCTGGTCACGCGAGCTGCTGTAAGGCACATTTGCAACAGTAAAGTCTCCATTGCTCCGGGCATATTCATTTAATATCGGTATCGCGTCATTCCACGCCTGTTCAATGATTTTTGCATTCAGTTTAATGTAGTTGTTGGGATTATTTATCTCATGTGCTATTCCGCTTACAAGTACTCCGAGACTTGCCATTTTGTCTACTTGAAGAAGCTGCATCTGCATCTGTTTATGTTCTGTTATATTTCTGATTACAGCAAGATAATATTTCTGGCCCTTCAGTTTTATCTGTGCCCCCCTGATTTCAGCATCAATCCAGTTGCCTTTCTGAGTAAGCATTTTAACTTCAGTAATAAATGGTTCACCGCCTGTAACAGTCTCAATCAGACTGTATGCCACATTTTTATAACCTTCCGGCAGAAGCTCCTCGAACGTACGAAGCTTGACCTCTGCCTCGGAACTCTCTCTCATAATTATGAATTCTTTGTTGACATCAACAATTGCTCCCGATACGTCAAACATTATAAGACCATTGGTTATGGAATTGAAAATAGTCTTATATCTGACTTCACTTTCAAGCAGATCAAGCTGTGTCCTGTATCTGCTGGTTATATCCTGTAATATTCCCTCCAGGTAAATTACAGTCCCATCCTCATTTTCTACAGGTACAATTGTAATTTCTGTCCACAGTTCAATTTTATTTCCAGTATTAAAACGAAGAGTTCTTGGAACGCCCCAGCATTCCCTATTGAAAAGCAGCTCTCTGGCAGCATCTTTATCAAGATAATATATCTTCTCATTTTCAAGTACTTTTACTTTATAAAAATCATCCGCAGAACAGTTGAATATATCTGACATTTTCTTATTTACATAATCAAAGTGAATCTCAGGCAGCATCTTTATCCTGAAAATCGCGACAGGTGCATTTTCCGACAGGCGTCTGAAACGCATTTCACTTTCAGACAGTGATTGCTTAAGTTCTCTGCTTTTGTCTACTTCACTGCATAATTTCTGATTTGTATTGTACAGTTCATCATTTGTTCTGTTCTTTTCAGAAATTATCTGAAAAAACTGTTTAAATAAATGATTCTGAAGAACAAAGAGTATTACACACACACTAAGAAGCGAAATTATATTTGTCAACCATGATGCCGGATTTTCAATATATTCTATTACATCAAATCCGGTTTTAATAAATTTGAAATAATGGCACAAGTCAATTACAATGTACTGTGTTATTGCAACAATAAATACAAATAGTGTTTTTTTAGAATCTGCAAGCAGGAATGTCAGTACTGTAAGACAGACAATAAAGATTCCTCCTGAACTCAGCAAGCCGAAAGTTATTGTTGCCTGTAAATAAACAAACATGAATATTACAAGCACATATGTTATCTTTATCCCCGCCTTTACCCGTCTTCTAAATATTGCCATTAATATCAGTAATAGAAATATCACAATCTGAAATGAATAATTCCATATCCAGCCTGTGGTTGTCACCCGCATCAGACTTACAATAAGTAATGGTATTCCAAAGAGTGCAAACAGTATCAATACAAGATCTGTAAGCTCACCCTTGATTTCTGAAAGTGTTTTATTCGTTGAATTATTTTCCATTGTATGCATCCATATTATTGAAATTTATTATACAATGGCGTTTTTGAATTACAATTTCAAAATTAATCAAACTTGTATTTGCAGCAGCACTATCAGAAAAAAAAGAAACCACATGAAGTTAAAATCATACAAATGTAAAGCAAATCAATATTTAAAACATTATATTGAGATTATCAGGCTGCAGTATTTATCTTCCGGTCTGTTTTTCAAATACAACATAAGATAAATTTTACTCATCAGCGGTATCAGCCATAACCGGTGCCAGTTCATCAGCAATTTTTGAAAAAATTGTATCAGAATAATAATATCCCTGTGAAATTTTACATTTCAGATCAAGGATAAAACGTTCCCTGTCCTGAGGTTCCATCCACAAAAAACGACCTTTACGAATGTTGGGTGAATCATTCAATTTATCCATAATCACCATCCCTGGATTATAGTTTTAAGTCACATCCATGTTACATTTAATTTATCGTCATCTGTGAAAAAAACCTTTATCAGGATTTTAATCAATTTTTAAATTTATTCAGGAGATTAACTTTACAATTAGGCAACAGACACCACATAATCATATTTTTTACAATTGATTACAACAGCCCTGTTTAACAATTGCTTTATTTTTTTATTTAAAATATTATCAGAATTATCGCAGTATTCTTCCAAGAAGTGCAGGAATTGCATACTCAACCCTTAAAATCCGCTCTCCCAGACTTATCGCCTCAAACCCCTGTTTTTTAAAAAGTTCTATCTCAAAGGGAATAAAACCACCTTCAGGACCAATAGAAAGTGTAATTGGCCCATCAAGCTGAAAAGGACATGTTGTACATTCATATGGATGAGCGACCAGAGCACGGGTTCCTTTAATAATCTCAGGGATCTCATCTTCAAGAAACGGCCGGAACCGTTTTCTTATTTCGATTACAGGCAGGAGAGTATCCTTAGCCTGTTCAAGACCAAGATGAATATGTTCTGTCAATTGATCCTGCTCAAGGAGCGGGCTTGACCAGAAACTTTTTTCCACACGCCAGCTTTCGATAATGTAAATTTTTTTTATCCCCAGTGATGTTGCCGCTTCTATTGACTTCTTAAGACTTTTGGGTCTGCAGAGTGCAAGAATCAGTATCACCGGTGATGGCGGAGGGGGGGGTGATGAAAGTGACACACTCATCTCGACAGTTTCATTTGTCATACCGGTAATTTTCCCGCAGCCCATCATTCCATTCAGTAAACCTACCCTGTACTCTTTTCCAGGCTCGGCCCGAAACACCGAATCAATATGCGCTTTTCTCCGTCCGCTAAGACGTACCACTTTTTTTTCGCTGTCAACAAAGTCCTCATCAAACAGAAGTATACAGTTCATTATAGTTCTTTCATCCTGAAGCCACAGTATTATCAATTACTCATAATAAGCAGATTGCATTGATCAGATCCGGAGTATATTTTGATTTACAATTTATATTAAGATTAAAAACATGTCAAACATCATATACAATATAAACTATGAACATTATTTAGAATATACACAGGAATTATTTTTATATGCGAATAAAGCTTATACTTGCAGCATCAAAATCAGATCCGATGAGAAAAAATGACCCGTTTATGCCGCTTTCACTGCCTCTGCTCGCAGCCAGTGCGCCCAATCATGATTACACCCTTGTAGACATGTTGTGGGAAGACATCTCCAATACAAACGATAAAGTTGACCTTGTAGGAATCAGTGCACGGCATACTGCGGAAAAAACCGCTTATAAACTTGCCGATTCATACAGAAGCAGAAATATTCCTGTGATTCTTGGCGGGGCTCAGATCTCAATGATGCCTTATGAGGCAAAACAACATGCTGATGCAGTTGTTATCGGTGAAGCAGAAAATTTATGGCCTGTAATTCTTGCTGATTTACAGAACAACAATCTCAAATCTTTTTACGTATGCTCACCGGAGCCTTTTGACGGACACAATGAGCAGGTATTCCAGCTGCCATCCCTTCCGGATCTTTCAAATATAGCCCCACCTTTGCGGTCTCTTTACAAAAAACATTATTCATTCGATACAGTATTCGCTTCACGCGGATGCCCGATCGGCTGCGATTTCTGCTGTGTATCAAAAATCTTCGGGACTAAGGAGCGGCTGCGGCCTGCAGAGCAGGTTGTATCAGAAATTGACTCATTTAAAAACTATTACTACCTGCTTGACGATACAGTGTTCGGCCGTCCAAAAACCTATGATTATTATCTTAATCTTTACAAACGCATTGCGAAACTTCGTAAACGCAGATTCTGGATAGGTCAGGGTAATATTGACGCAGCTGCAAACGAGGCTGGACGTGATGTAATCCGGGCCGCAGCAGACAGCGGACTCATCTATGCTGCACTCGGTATGGAATCAATCAATCCTGCAGTGCTCTCCTCAAGCGGTGCCCTGTCAAAAATGGGTGCAGGCAGCAATATCGTATTACTTGATCAATTGCATAAAAACCTTGATTTTATTCAAAGTCAGGGAATATTTACATCCGGCTGGTTTGTAGTCGGTTACGATGATGATGATCTCGGGACATATCAGAGTACGCTTGACTTTTGTGATGCAGCCGGACTTGTACCCGTAATAATGCCTGTATACGCACTCCCCGGCACTAAGCTTTACAATAAGGCACAAAGTGAAAACCGTCTTGACAACAGCAGGTTCATCAATTTCAGAAACGCCCGGATGCCCCAGGACAAAGTCATACCGTTAGTCAAGGACATAATGACCCGCGGTTATTCGTGGCAGCGCTGTATTGACAGAACCCTGCGTTTTCTTAAAACTACACGGGGGAAAAGTGTGAATACCCGCATACACACAGCAATTTTTTCGCTCATTCTTCAGAGAAAAATGCGTCCGGGCATGGAGATGTGGAAGCCGTTTGAAAGTGGTGAATTATTATGATTCATGTTTATCCTCAAAAACGCAGATGAAATTGTAAATTTTGTATCTCGCCCCCTAAATCCCCCGCAGAGGGACTTGTAAGATCATGATTTTCATGAAGTCCCCCTGCGGGGGATTAGGGGGCGAGGATTGATGCGTTTACAAATAGGTTCACTTATTAAGTGTATAATTAAAACAGATTTATTTATTGATTTTCTTTAAATTAGATATCATTTACAAACTTTAACTGCGACTTTTAGGTTTATTGAAAATTCAATCTATTCACCAAACAGTTTTGACGCAACCCAGCTTGTCAACACAATAATCATCCAGCCAATAAGCGCAGCACCAAATGATGATATGGTAAACCCGGGAAGAAGCCACGCGACAAGTACAAGTATAACCGCGTTTAAAACCAGCAGGAAAAGTCCCAATGTCAGAATTGTAATCGGTAAAGTCAGAATTACAAGTATGGGCCTGACAATTGCATTCAATATCCCGAAGAGAAATGCTGCGATAATCAATGTCAGAAAACTATCAACATGTATTCCCGGAACAATATATGCAGCCAGCCCGATGCTGAGAGCGCTGATAAGTAATTTTGCGATAAATTTCATATTTCTCCCCCTAATGTTGTTAGCTTAAGATTGACATGTTAAGACTGTGCTGTTTAAGCGCCCCCGCCCTGACTCAAAGCAGCCAGACCTCTTCCGCAGTCGTTTACTACTTGATAATACCACTGCTCTTTTTTGTAAACAAAAAGAACTAATGCAGCAGCTTTGATACTTTTAGAGCCGCGTCAAATCCCGATCTTACAGACTGCATATATCCGCCAAGCTTGTCAGTCCACGCACCGGCAGGAATGATGTTTTTTACTGGAAATCTGCTTACGTCAAGAAGCCGGCGGTGAGTACCGCACGTACAGGAAAACCCCATCAATGCACCGCAGGGATTACCGGTATACCTTGAAAAAGTCCGCGGCGTTGCACAATCGGTTACAATGACATGTCCCTGCAGTGCAGGGAAAACATCATACAATTTTGAAAGCATTTCACGTTTACAAACTTCTTTTTTTTCACGGTAGGTTTTGTCATCAAGAGACATCCACAGCTCTCCAGATACTGCGCCTGCAACACTGAGAATGCGTGTATTGTTCTGATAGGTCAGAGGATCAGTTATACCGGGAGCAGTCACAGAAAAGCCCTGTGGAATAAGCGATTCCTGCTGTGTTTTTATGCAGTCAGAGGCATTTTCCCCGGGAAAACAGAAGTGAATATGACGGCTTATCCCGACATCTCTCACATGACAATCAAGTCCCAGATGCAGCTGTACAACTGAGACTGACGGCTTCAATCCTGACATTGCCTTTTTGTAAGCAGCAGGGAGCACCTCAATCGGAACAAGATTTGTGAGTTCAGGCAGATTTGTGTTTGCCACTACAGCATCTGCAGGGTAAAAGTTCCCGTTCGAATCAATAACTCCGGATGCTTTACCCCTATGCATCTCAATATGCCTGATTTCCGTATTTGTTTTTACAATACCGCCCGACCTGACAAATGCATCACACAATTCTTCTGTCAGGTGAGCGCCGCCGCCCTTAATTGTATACATGCCTTTTGACAAAAGTAACGAAACCATTATTATAAAATTCACTGCCGGAAAGTTGTCCATAGGAATACCCATAAAAATGGCATACTGAAAAAGCAGAAGTCTGAGCTGCGGGTTTTTAAAATATCTTTTTAAAAAATGATCTGATGACTCATAACTCTGATAAAGAAAAACTGGCAGTTTCATAAGAAACGGCGGTAGTGATTTGTAAAGAGGTTTCTTCTCTGTAAGTATTCCCCCATAAACCTTCGCGTAATTATCGAGATCCCTGAAAAAATTTACAAGACTCTTTTTCTCTTCAGGAAATGTACATTTCAGATATTCATAAATCTGTTCGGGGACATTGGGCAGCTGATACCTGTTTTTGCCAAGAATTACCTCCGGACCATCACTGAAGCGTAAAAACTTTATTCTGTCACCTATACCTATATCATTTATCAATGAATAGAATATATCATTATCACCACCGGCCGGAATTGAGTGCAGGGATGGATCAAAAATAAAACCCGAACGTTTAAACTGTATTGCATAACCGCCCGGAACAGATTGACGTTCGAACATTGTAACATTAAAACCCCTGCGTGCGAGAACTGCTGCAGAAGTCAACCCTCCCAATCCGCTGCCCATAATCGCGATCTTCTTTGCCACTAAAACTCCTGTTTTAATTGACTAATAAAAACTGATTACAGTATTATTTTCTGAGCGATAATAGATATTAAATAAAAAATGCACTCAGAAACCTGATTTGTGTTCCTGAATGCATCTACTTTATTTGTCTTTTCAGAAGAGTTCTTATGCCTCTTCATTAGCCTCTTCATTACCCGCATCAGAGACATTGGCTGTAACCCATTTTCCAAGAGCATCAATGAGCTTCTTTGCCTGATCCTTACTTGAAATGTTGAATTTTGCCTGCTGACGATATTCATCATCAACTTTTCTGTATCTGCGTATTGAGTAACGCTCAGGCCCGTAATCATTTTTTGCTTTTTCCCATTGAACGTATTTATAAAGAACCGTTGCCCAGGCGCCTTTTGATAGAAGAACTTTTTCAAGTTCTTTTACAATTAAAACGCCATCTTCTTCATAATTCATTGTTACTTCATCAAGATTTGACGCCATTTTTCAATCCTTTACCTGATATAGCCAGTACCCATTTGTTAACGCAGACAATGTGCTGATATACTGGAAATTAATCAATCACATAAGACTTCCCTTTATTCTGCAAAACAGTTGCAGGCAGGACAGTATTGCTGGTCATTTTAATATAATCTATTAAGTCAGTAAAAGCAACCAGTGCACTGTATGAGTTGATAATAAAATCGCGGTCTCTGCAATTAATTGCAATAGCCGCGATCAGGAGCAATTAATACCGGATACAACCGTTCTAATCCAGATATCCCGGAGCATACTCAAACATGCCTCTGCCCTCAAGCAGTGTAGACCCCACAGGACGGGACACTTCATTTTTTAAATCATCATACACCTGTGCCCATATTGAGAAATGTCTGATGTTTTTATTAATAGGGAGAGTGAGCGGCACACGAAGACTATCTCCACTGATATCCATAAAATCTTTTGAATCTGTGCTGCTTATTTCTGATGAATCCATCTGATAAAACCACTTGACCCAGTAGTTTTCGACCTGTGATGTACCTTCAAAGATATCTGTAAGTGTACGGGTGGAATCTGGAGCATTTGTAAACACCTCAACAAAGTAGGAATAATCCTTTTCAAGCAGTATGGTTCTCTCCTGAGAGACCGGAACATCAAGACGATAAAAAGAATGTCTGTTTTCAAGAGGATTATAATCGTCAACTGTACCCGGAACTTTATATATTCCTATTGAATCAACACGCGGGTTTCTGTTAACCTTAATGTTAAGACTTGCTGCACTGCTTAATTTTGAATTATAACGGACTGAATAATCGCTTTTAATAAGATAATCCCCTTTAATCTGTGCAAAAATGCGCGACTTGACAGTTAAAAATTGACAGAGCAGAGGCACCATCACTTTAAGGTCGGGCTGCAGTCCGACAAACATATCCATAAAAGCAGGAGGAATAGAAATTAATGCTCCAATTGTATCAAGCATTACTTTTTTAGTAAGGGAGCGATATTCCGCTGGTATGGACGATTGATAGGTTTCCGGTATCACAGAAGCCCAGTCATCAGGAATTCCTCCACTTGTGTACATAATGTCCGATGGAATAACAAATGATAATTCCATACAGGTCGTTCCATCAGAGAAATGTGTTTCCACAGGCACTGTGAGCGGTTTAAGATCATACGCTGTGTCAATCGCTCCATACATATTCGACACAACATTATGAGAAATTTTCCAGTCAATGTCGCCTATTCCGATTTTTTTTCCTCCGAATACTGCCTTCAGGTGAACTGTATCACCAGGTGCAGCTTCAGCCGGTTCATACATAAAGTCAAGTACCCTGTATTCATTTGTCTGAACATTGGCAAATTCTGTTGGAAAATCACTGCAACCAATAAAAAGCGCAGTAAATGACAGCATAATTAATAGTAATCTCATTATTTGTTCTCCTTAAAATTCCGCTTTACATCCAATGCCAAGCATCGGAAAACTGGAAACTATTTTTTTCTCTTTGTAAAAATCATCATAATATTCGAATTCAGGACTCTTATAAAAAAAGTAGCTTATATTCTGAAGATCAAAGTAGATAGAGTACATCCATTTATCAAATACGAATTTCTTGTCTGCACGAATATCAAGCTGGAAGAATGGATCATTGCGATCTGAATTTTTCTCACCGTAAAGAGGATAAAAATAGCTGTACTGCTCGTTATATTCACGCCCTATTACAGGTGTCAATGGTTTTCCAGTTACTGTTCGTAAACGAAAACCAAGGTCCCACTCTTTTTTCAGATGCCAGCTGCCAAGGACCTGTAAATGATGCGTTTCATCCTGATCATAGACTTCCCATTTTCTATCAGCCCGGTTGTATCGTTCAGTTCTTGACAATGTATATGCTACCCAGCCGAAGAAATGTTCACTTTTCATCTGTCTGAGCATAATTTCCAATCCGTACATCCGTCCTTCCCCATTATGATTCCACAGATCCATAGAACTGCCGCTGCCTGACGCATCAATATTTGTGCTGTATTCAGGAATGTCCCATTGACGGTTGTAATAAAACTGCACATCACTGCTAATCAGATCAGTTATCTGCCATTCATGCCCCAGAACATAGTGTGCAGCTTTTGTTGACGGCATTTTCGGATCACCCCATACCTTATGTATAACCTGTCCTACAGGTTTGGGTGTCTGACTGTAATTTCCGACTGATGCTTTTACCGTGTGTTTTTTTGTCAATACATATCTGGTATTGAGACGAACTGACGGTTCACCGGATATTCCTTTAAGGTCCTTATATGCCTGATAGTCCCAGAATTCAGGAATCACTGACCCTTCATAGTCAAGTTCCGGATAATAATCATAGCGTATTCCGGGTATGACAGTCAGGTTTTTTAATGGTTTCCATTCACAATTAAGATATACACCAACTACGCCGAAGAGCCAATCTTCGTCTTTACTTTCCTGTATAACGCCGGTTGCATCAGGTATCTTCATGTCAATATCATATGTAGTCAATTGAACATCACCACCGCCATTAATTTTAAATTTGTCATTTTTCTTCCATGAAACCTGATCCCTTATCTGATGTGCTATAAAATCGGTCTCGGATTTCATAAATCCAAATGGCGATACATCAGCACGGCCTCCGGTAAGAGAATACCTTGCTGTATTTGACCAATGATCATTAAATGTATAGTCCCATCCGAGCAGTCCAAGGTGAAATGTCTGATTCATACCGAAGCTGTTTGTCTTTTCAGAAATTTCGCTGCTGCCGTAACGCATGTCAGGCATAACAATATCCAGACTGTCACTTGACCCGAAAAGTGTCAGGAAAAGATGGTTGTTTTTTGAAAAGTTGACATCTGTACGAAACACATAATCCCAGTAGAATGTCGCTATTGTCATAGGAAAAACATCACTGTATTTTTTTGATGCCCAGTGTATTATGTCCCCGATAAAGCTTCTTCTTGCAGACAGCATTACAGAAACTTTATCGGTTATGGGTCCCTCAACCAGAAACGATCCGTCAATTGTACTCATGTCAAGATAACCGTGCCATCTGTCAGTTTTAGGTCCGCGGGAATTCAATTCAATAACCCCTGCTACTGCTCCGCCGTATCGTGTTCCCCACCCCCCCGGCATGAAATCAACACTCTTGAGCGCGTCACTGTTATAGGTTGATTTCAGACCTCCGAAATGGTAAAGAACAGGTATTTCGATTCCGTCAAGATAAAATTTTGAATCCCATGTCGGAGCTCCCCGCACAACAACTTCTCCGGAGCCAAAAGACGGACGCGCGACACCAGGCATAGCCTGAACCACCTTTACGGCATCACCTCCAAGTCCGGGAATGAGTTTTATTTCCTGAATTGTCAATTGATGTTTGCTGACTTCCTTTTCCTCAGCTTTGCCATATACTACTATTTCATATTCAGAGTATGAATAACGCTGTATAAAATATTTTGCATTAGTAACCTCTTTACGTGAAACAAACTCCTTTGTCCTGAGTGCTTCGTATCCGGGAACAATTATGTCGACATTCACAGAACATGCAGGCAGTGAATTAAATCTGAACCTGCCCGCAGAATCTGTCAAGGCAACGATTTTCTGTTCTTCAATTGATTGACCTTCAATACTCCCGATCTTTTTCAGATACATTGAAAACGGCATCGGCAGAAGGGAATCTGCTGTAGTATCGGGGAATGAAATAACAACCATCGCATCAGATACCGGTTTACGTGTGCCGCTTTCAACAAGCACACCTTCAAAATTGACAAACTTTTCTACATTCTTAATTGATTGCTCTATTGCGAACCTGTATTCATACTGCAGCAGCACTGCCACAGGTTTTCCTCCTGCAGTAGCAGGTGTAAACCTGAACTGCTTTGCAGCGTCACAGGCTGCCAGATCAAGTACAGGATGAAGTCTGTTTACAACTTTTACACTGTCAACAAGTCCGCTGTCATTTACAAGAAGTTCAAGAAGAACAACGCCCTGAACCCCTTTTTTCATAAGATCAAGAGGATATTGCGCGTTTACAAACCTGCTTATTTCCGGCATTTTTTCGATTGGCGGCATCGAATCGACAGATGCTGATTCCAGATCATCTGGCATCTCAATCATTATTTCAGAAGAATCGGCTGCAGCAAAGGCACCGAGTGCACCAAAGCAGAACAACCAAAAAATCAGTCTCACCTTTTTCATCATAAATTTCCCTTATAATAAATTTACATTAATTTATTCAGACCAATTATGTCAATCTTGAGTTTTATAATAAAAACTAATTATACAGTTCTACTTTGTTAGAATAACACACTGATCGTTGAGCAGAGCCGAAACGATCGCTATTTCGCGAATTTTCACCTGTTCATTTCGACTCCGCTCAATGAGCTTGCAAAAGTTACTTTCAGTATTCTAACAAATTAGAAATAGTTCGCAGCTTTTAAAAGACTGCTTGTGAATTCATAGAACATTAACACAGACTATACAATATATGTTTCAATTTTTCTTATAAATCATTGCGACCCAGAGCTATAGCCTTTCAGCCGATCATAACAAACCTTACTGGAATGATAATCCATACAGCCACCCGTTCTTCACCGCGCCTGGCAGGAGTGAATTCCATCTGAAGAGTAGCTTTCAGAGCCTGTGCACCGCTGTCAAAACCAAGATCACTCAGAATAGTCGCCTTTTTTACTTTTCCATCAATATCAACAAGAACTTTCAGTTTGACAACACCCTCTGTCTTATTTTCTATCATTTCCTTATTGTACTCAGGTTTTACAATCTTTACAAATTGTGGCGCACTTGTCACAGTTGTCGTAGAAACTATCTGACCCCTGACTTCTTCTCTCGACGCTGTAAATGTGTCAATTGGTGTATTCAGGGTATTTCCAATCTTTCCGATAACAGCATCCGACATACTTCCGCCCGCTCCAAACCCTGTCGAGTATACCTTTTTCAAACCATATACTTTTTTTACAACCGGGACATCAGGAACTTTGTCATGCAGGTCATCAGCTTCCTGCTTAAGTTCAGGATTTTCTGTCAAATCAACTATTTCCTTTTGAGCCTCGATCTCTTTGGGCTTTACAATTGATTTTACAGGCTGAGGAATGTTTTTCATTACCGGTTCCTGAATTAAAAATTGTGCATGTTCTATTTTCGTTACGGTTTGAACTTTATTGTCAATCGGCAGCTTTATATTTTTTATATATACTGCACCCAGAAAGCAGACAGCCGCAACCAGTGGAAACAGAATGCCGTACAGATTGTCATAGAACGAATTCCTGCGTTTCTGCTCCATAGCTTACTCCTCGTTTACAACTAATACAGTGTAGTCTGATGCGCCGGCTTTGCTGCATGTGTACATCACCTTCTTTATAACTTCAAACTCGGTCTTTTTGTCCGCCTGAATCATTACTTCCTGTTTTTTCGCAAGCAGGTTGTTTTTTGTCAACTTTTCATAAAGTGCTTCGATCTGCATTGAGTCGGCTGATACGATTGAATTGACTGTTGCAACATGCATACCATTCACCTGCAGCGCTTCAGGAGTAATTTCAATACTGGCCATGTCACGCGGCATTTCTTTACTTGATGATATTGGAAGAGTGACAGCTGCAACCGGATTGACCGGACTTCCTTCTGCAGAAAAACTTCGTATAAGAAATATTAAAAGCACTGTCAGCACATCAACAAGTGATGTCAATTGAGGCTTTACAGCATCAA
>Ga0209800_10001974_pt1 | contig 19268 bp, 17 predicted proteins | sample Higcelweek8metaG_FD_187174 | JGI IMG/M metagenome (GOLD analysis project Ga0209800, IMG submission 187174) | Freshwater pond sediment microbial communities from the University of Edinburgh, under environmental carbon perturbations - High... | ecosystem: Environmental > Aquatic > Freshwater >...
ACAACTCAATGAAAACGGACGGTTCGAAGTAACTTTGAATCTCAGTCCCGGCACTTATTTGTACCAAATGCTGATAGATGGCGAGCAAAACCACGATGCATCCAATCCCGATAAAGTGGACAATGGCTTTGGGAAATACAATTCTATTTTACAAATCCCCAGCAAAAACAAAGATTTCCCTGTGCTGCTTACCGACGATTTTTCGAAACACGATATCACGCTGACAACACAAAATAAGGTTACAGATGTATTTGTTTACTGGCAAAACCATCTGCTGCCCGCCAGCTTCGTTCAGGTAGAAGAAGGAAAAATTGTGCTTGAAATTCCGGATGAAGCAAAAAAACTATCCCGTTCGTTTATAAGAGTATGGGCAAGCAACGAATATGGAGTAAGCAACGATATTCTTATTCCGCTCCAAAAAGGCGAGGTACTTACAAAAGCCGAAGAAATTACACGCACCGACAAACATGCTCAGATCATGTACTTTATGTTGGTGGATAGATTTATGAACGGCGACAAAACAAACGATAAACCGCTTAACAGACCGGATGTAAACCCTAAAGTGGACTATTGGGGCGGCGACCTTGCCGGATTGCAACAAAAAATAAACGATGGCTACTTCGAAACTTTAGGTTTCAATACTTTGTGGATTTCGCCACTCAACCAAAACCCTACCGAGCCTTATGGTTGGTACGAACCGATGAAAACAAAATTCTCGGGCTACCACGGCTATTGGCCCATTTCTTCTTCGAAAGTAGATTTCCGTTTCGGTACAAATGATGAATTCAAAAAACTCGTGGCCGATGCACATACAAAGGACATGAATGTGTTACTCGATTATGTGGCACATCATGTACACAACGAACATCCTTTCTACAAACAGCATCCCGAGTGGGCAACTTCGCTTTATTTGCCCGATGGCAGTTTAAATACCGAACGTTGGGACGACCAGCGCCTTACCACCTGGTTCGACACTTTTATGCCCACACTCGATTTATCGAATCCAAAAGTAGTGGACATGATGTCCGACTCGGCACTGTTTTGGTTGCGCGAATTCGATCTTGACGGTTTCCGCCACGATGCCTGCAAACACATTACCGAAGAATTCTGGCGCGAACTTACCTATAAAATGAAGAAAAACTTCAGGGACAAAGACCTTTACCAGATAGGTGAGACTTACGGAAGTCCTAAACTGATTGCAAGTTATCTGACCACCGGTATGCTCAACGGTCAGTTTGACTTTAATGTGTACGACATTGCCAATACTACCTTTGCCGGAGTGGGCGGCGGCGATTTACAACGCGTACAGAGCGTATTAAACTCCAGCTTTTACAGCTATGGTTATCACAATCTGATGGGATATATTTCTGGCAATCACGACAAACCCCGGTTTATGGCCTATGCTTCGGGCGATTTAAAATTCGGCGAAGATGCCAAAGCAGCAGGATGGCAACGCGAAATAGGCATTACCGATTCTACTGCTTACGATAAGTTTGCGCTGTTTCATACCTTCAACCTCACTATTCCGGGAATTCCGGTGCTTTATTATGGCGACGAAATAGGCCTGACAGGTGGAAATGATCCCGACTGCCGCCGCATGATGAAGTTCGATGGGCTAAATAAGCGCGAAAGCAAATTAAGAGATCAGGTATCTACGCTGGCTCATCTGCGCAAAAACAATCCGGTATTTATGTATGGCGATTTTATAAATATTAAAACTACTGCCGACACCTGGGTATATGCCCGAAAATATTTTTGCAAAGAAGCCATAGTGTTTATTAATAATTCAGCCGAAAGCCGTACCTTTGAAGTGGAATTGCCCGAAGCACTGAAAGCAAAACGACTGAAAGCTACTTTTGATCATAAATTTGTAAAAGTTGATCAAAAAATGAAGATCACTTTGCCGGCTTACAGCGCTGAGGTTTTGATGTAGTGCAGGAAATTTCTAAACAAAAAAACGACAAAGAATGATTCAAATAAAAGACAGCGACTTAGCTCAGGCAGCCGAACAAGGCATGGACGAATTTTTGCAGATATTTATCGATGCCTACCTTGGGGCAATTGATGGAAAACTAAGCGCAGAAAACATGTCGAAACTGAACGGTTCGCAACACAGCTTACTGGCCTGGCACTTTTTCAGCACCGAAATGCGCGAAGGAGGTTTTGTGCAGCTGATACAGAATGGTTATGGCGCTTATATTTTCGACAATCCTTTTGCCAAAGTCATGAAGCAATTTGGCGCAGTGGAATTGGGTAAACTCATTTATAAAGCCAAAGATATTTACGACCCGAACAAAAAAGAGCTGGAGCGCGAAACTACCGAGGAAGAATTCAACGCCATGTATGTAGATTTTGAAGTGTTTGATGAGTTGGAGGAAATGTATTTCGACATGGAAGAACAACAAACATCGCTCATTGCAGCCTATGTGGACGAACATATTGAAGACTTTGCGGAAATAGTAAAATAAGAACTAGTATAATATTGAAAAGGGTTTTGTGATGGATGCACAAAACCCTTTTTTCTTTCAAAACATTCCTTTTATCTTTTCCAAATCCTCAGGAGTATCAATACCCACTGTCTCCACATCCGTAAAACCTGCTTTTATCTTCAATCCATTTTCCAACCAACGCAACTGTTCGAGCGATTCGGCCAATTCGAGTTTGGAAGGCGGCATTTGAACAATCTGACTCAACACTTCCGAACGATAAGCATAAACACCCACATGTTTGTAATAATCATGTTCTGCTATCCAGTTTTTCTCGTCTGAACCACGTTTGTAAGGTATGGGTGAGCGACTGAAATAAAGCGCATTATTCTGCTTATCGATAACAACTTTCGGGCTGTTAGGGTTAAACAAAACCTCCACTCCATCTCTTTCGGTAATTTTCTTTACCAGAGTAGCAATTTGAGTCTCTTCATCTGCAAAACAGTTTCTCAGCGCTTCAATTTGTTCGGGTTGAATAAAAGGTTCGTCGCCCTGCACATTGATGACCACATCAAACCAGTTATCGAGTTTTGTAAATGCTTCGTAACAACGATCAGTTCCGCTTCTGTGAGCATCCGACGTCATAATTACCTTTCCGCCAAAAGAACGTACTTTATCGAAAATACGCTCATCGTCGGTGGCTACGTACACATCATCAAGCACTTTCGACACCTGATCGTAAACGCGCTGTATCATTGTTTTTCCGCCAATATCCACCAATGGCTTGCCGGGAAAGCGTGTAGAAGCATAGCGCGCAGGGATAATTGCAACAAATCGAAGAGCGCTCATCTCAATTCTCTTTTACGTTTTTCCATTCGTTGATATTTCGATTTCCGTTCAAATTTATGCTTTGTACGTACAAACCAACGCGCATATCTGAATATCAGCAGCGCCAAAATCGGATAAACAGCCACATTGAACGACTGCATTGACAAAGCCAGCGCAACCAATGCAAGCCCAAGTAATGCTAAATTAAAAACCTGGTAAACAAACATAAATTTACGCATTTTCTTCATCCATATCAACACTGCTGCTATTAAGTTCAGTGGATTTGCCCAAAGTAAATTCAGGTTGTTTTTTACAAGCGGATGTGTCGACACAAACATGAGGTAAAAAATAATCACTCCGGCTACTCCAGTAGCCAATAGCAACGCGCTATCCACCACAGGCTTGTAATGAGCTCTTTTATATTCGAAAAATAAACTTACGATCCCGATAGAAAACAACAGACCAAAAACAAACAATGGACTAAAATACCATCTGTCGGGCTGCTCTTCCTCATTTTGCGCACTTACAAGTACATTTTTCTGCGCTACCAAAGCCCTTGTTTCGTTCTTAACTGGTACTGTCACCTTGCCCGACTGAAACTCATTCATCAATACTTCAGGCAAAAACATACTTTCGAGCTGCGTTGCTTCCACATCAGCATCGATACCAAACACCATATCAATACCAAATTTCACCCAGGTATCCTCTCCCACATAATCTCCAACCCACTGACGAAAAGTCTTCTGACTCACAGTTTCGTTAAAGCTAACAAAACCATCGATGGAATTGATGATTTTTACGCGGGGACGTGTAGCACAATTATCGAAAATAAAATTGTATCGGTACATCCGGTTTTCAGGTTGATAATTCTCGAGTAAAGCATTGATTAAGTTGCGTTTTTCGGACAGTGTTAAGTTAATCACCTGTTCCCAAACCATCGAATTACGCCTTTTATATTCTGAAAGGAAAAGACTTGTTGTAGAGACTCCAAGGTAATAATCAGTTTCGCCCTTTATAAATTTATAATAAAAATTTTCAGTTTCGAAGCTGAAAATTCCATAGTTAAAAATCACATCGAGTGAAGTTTGCGGATCTACTATCCTAATGCCCGTATGTCCGAATTTCGCATACACTTCTTCGCCGGGAGAACAGGTAATCAGACTTATGACCGACGAATCGCTAAACGAAAGTTCCTGCGCAAACACACTGTTGAAGACAACAACAAACAGACTTACAAGAAATGATTTTTTCATCTGCTACAATTTGATTTATTTGTTTAAAAAAAATGAATTGGCTAATAGCGTTATGCTGTTGCTTCAATTCCGCGACTTAATTAAGATAGTGATTAGAATTTTCTCCACAAATATAATAACATTTCTTCAACATTCGAATCATCGACAGCGATTTATTCACAAACTGGATGAAAAGCAGACCGCTAATTACAAAAGTATTGCTCAAAATAAAATGAATCTCTGTTCAAAAAATTTGGTAATAAGCCATTTAATTTGTAGGTTTGCAAAACACAAAAGCTTATTGGAAACTGATTCAAAACAATGAATCTATTTAAAAACAAAGACATTATGAGCTTAAAAACATCCATATCCATTTGCTTATTCATAGCAACACTTGCTTCCCCTATAGTTACTAAAATAAATGCAGTAAACAAAAAGGAGCAACCAACCACCACTTTGAATGTCGCTACTTATAATATTCGCCTCCAAACCGAAGCGGACAAAGAGGAACGCGATTGGAAAAAACGCAAAAACCAGGTAAGCAAACTTATTTCCACCTATAAATTTGATATTTTCGGCGTTCAGGAAATCGCAGACAAAACACAGGAAAGACAACTTAAAAGACTTCTTCCCGCATTCGATAGCTATTCAGCAGGTCGAGGCGACATTGAAGGAAAAACAGGAGAACGGTTAGCCATTTACTATAATAAAAAACGATTCGACTTGAAAGAAAATGGTTTCTTTTTTCTCGCCGAAACTCCCGACAAAGCAGTCAAAGGCTGGGATGCGGCTTACGAACGCATTTGTATTTGGGCTAAAGTTACCGACCGCCACACCAACAAAACATTCTATTTTTTCAATCTTCATCTCGACCATATCGGAGTGCTTGCACGGGCCGAAAGCGTAAAGTTAGTAACCGAAACAATTAAGAAAATTGCAGGCAATGCTCCCGCTTTCTGCGTTGGCGATTTCAACGCTTCTCCTTACGAAACAGCCGTTTACAATACAATGACCGCCACTTTGGCCGACAGCAGAGTAAGTACCGAAACTTCGCCAACAGGAAGCATTGGGACTTTTAACGGCTGGGATACCCATTCTACCGAATTTCCGATCGATGTATTGATTGATTATATTTTTACTCAAAATGTAAAAGTAATGACTTACGGTGTGCTGAACGATAAAATGAAACCGGCAACAGTACCTTCGGATCATTTCCCGGTACTTATTCAATGTGAAATAAGATAAGCTCATTGCTTAACTTTATAACCAACAAACAAAACAATTTCAAAAAAACATCATCAAAACAAAAACTTAGCAGTAAGACGTTCATATTCCGAAAATAAAACAAGCATTCGACGAGGGCATCAAAAGCCACTCTGAATTTCAATATATTTATGTAGTTCTTCATGTCAAACTTTCAATACAGTTAATTATGAAACACATACTTATCATCAACGGGCATCCCGAAATCAAAAGCCTTTGTACCGAACTGGCAATGGCTTACCAGAAAGGTGCTGAAGCTGCCGGAGCTAAATGTAAACTGGTGAATTTGTCCACTTTAAAATTCGATCCTTTACTGCACCTGCATCAAGCCCCTTTTTTTAAATTGGAAAAAGATCTGATTGAAGTTCAGAAAGATATAAAAGAAGCCGACCATTTGGTTTTTGTGTATCCCAACTGGTGGGGCACCTACCCTGCCCTTCTGAAAGGCTTTATCGACAGGGTTTTCACGCCCGGCTTTGCCTATAAAACCAGCAAAGATGCATTCAGATTCGAAAAACTGCTAAAAGGAAAATCGGCGCATGTATTTGTGACAATGAACAACACAAAATTCGCCTTCTATTTTCGTTACGGGCAGACAGGCCACATTTCGATGAAAAGAAACATTCTCGGTGCATGTGGAGTGAAACCTGTTAGAATAACATCCATTGGACCAGTGAAAACCGCCCGGGAATACAAAATAAAAGGCTGGCTAAGAGATGTAGAAAGACTCGGAAAAAAAATGAGATAAGATCTGCCGCGGCAGATTCAGGTTGTTTGCATCTGAATAAAGGTGTTTTTAGCAACTATAAATTAAATTTAAAACAGCAGACAAACTTGCCTGTTAAATTTAAAAGCCCTATATTTGCACACTAAGAAAGTAAATGTGCAACAATAAAATTAAATTCTCTTCATGAACAAGATTATAATTAATAATTTTGATGAGTTCAGTCAGTACGTAGGAAAAGAACTGGGCACATCCGATTATATTAAAATAACCCAGGATCAGATCGATAGGTTTGCAGATGCCACTCACGATCATCAATGGATACACACCGACCCCGAACGTGCCAAAACCGAAAGTCCGTTTAAGGCCACTATCGCCCACGGCTATCTCAATCTGTCGTTACTACCCCATTTGTGGAGTCAGATTATCGATGTAAGAAACTCGAGACTCACTGTGAACTACGGAATTGATAAATTAAAATTCATGCAGGCAGTTACAGTCAATAGCGAAGTGCGTTGTCGGGCTTCCCTCAAGTCGCTTGTTAATTTGAGAGGAACAACAAAAGCTGAAATTTTTGCCACGCTCGAAATAAAGGATAGTAAAAAACCAGCACTCGAAGCCGGAATTATATTTCTGTACCACTTCGAATAAGGGAGGAAAAATTCCATAAAAAAAGGTTGTCTTTATTGAAGACAACCTTTTTTTGTATCAAGTGGAGATTACCGGACTCGAACCGGTCACCTCGACACTGCCAGTGTCGCGCTCTAGCCAGATGAGCTAAACCCCCGAAACTTGATTTTGAATTTGCGGTGCAAAGATAAGGAAGTTTTGGAAAATATATGTACATTTGCTTAGAATTTTCAAAAATAATTATTTAACCAATTTGCTTTGTAAATCAGAATGATCAAAAGAAATAAATTTTGAAACAACAACAATATTTATTCAATAAAACAACTCTAAAAACACATTCAAAATGCTAATTTTCAACACAACATATAAAGTATCGACCAAAGAAAACGAGAACTGGATCATTTGGATCAAAGAGCAACATATTCCGTTTATGCTTACATCCGGAAATTTTGCCAAGCCTCAAATTACAAAAATAGTAGGCAGCGAGGACGATGAAGGCAGTTCCTATTCGGTACAATTCCACATCGCCGACATGCAAACGCTACTGAACTGGCACAAGGAAAATGCTTCGTCGTTTCAGAATAGCTGCTCGGCTGCATTTGGAAGCGAAGTAAGTTTTTTCTCAACAGTTCTTGAGCTGATTGACTAAATGGAAAAAGAAACTATCATACTGGGGATCGACCCGGGAACCACCATCATGGGGTATGGAATTATTAAAGTGACGGGGAATAAAGTTGAAATGTTGGTCATGGGGATTCTTGATTTGAAAAAATACAGCAACCACTACATAAAACTTCAAAAAATTTTTTCGCGTATCCTATCATTGATTGATGAGTTTCATCCTGACTGCATGGCCATTGAAGCCCCCTTTTTCGGAAAAAACGTTCAGTCGATGCTGAAACTCGGACGCGCACAAGGCGTTGCAATGTCTGCCGCATTATACCGCGATTTACCAATTACCGAATATGCGCCACTCAAAATTAAAATGGCCATCACCGGAAATGGCCGGGCATCGAAAGAACAGGTAGCTGACATGCTGAGACGATACCTGAACATTTCGCCGGAGGATATGCTCCCTCAACTCGATGCTACCGATGGACTTGCAGCTGCTTATTGCCATTTTCTGCAAGCTGGCCGGCCTACAGGCGAAAATGAATATTCGGGTTGGAAGGATTTTATCGCTAAAAATCCGGGGCGAACCAAACAATAAGAAAAAGGAAAACATCTGATAGATTTCACAATACCTTAAATTCGAACACAATGTACAAAATACTATCCATCAATCCGGGCTCCACATCGACTAAAATAGCTGTTTACGATGATGAAAACTTACTGAGTCTCCATACCATTCGTCACTCCAACGACGATCTTGCTGGCTTTAAAACCGTTTTCGACCAGTACAATTTCAGGAAAAGCATTATTTTAAAACGCCTTGCCGACGACGATTTTGACCTTAACGATTTATCGGCAGTAGTTGGGAGAGGTGGTTTGATGCGTCCGATTGAATCTGGTGTTTACGAGGTTACCGAACAGATGATAGAAGATTTGAAAATGGCCGGACAGCACGCCAGTAACCTTGGAGCACCTTTAGCCTTCGAAATTGCAGCACAAATTCCCCACTGCCGTGCTTTTATAACCGACCCTGTAACAGTGGACGAGTTAAGCGATATTGCACGCATAAGCGGACATCCTCAATTTCCCCGCCGTTCCACCTTTCACGCTCTCAACCACAAAGCTATTGGCCGAAAATATGCCATTTCGGTGGGCACTACTTACGACAAACTGAACCTTGTAATTGCTCATTTAGGTGGAGGTGTTTCGGTGGCTGCTCACAAATACGGCAAAGTTATCGACACCAATCAGGCATTAGATGGATTTGGGCCCTTTTCGCCCGAACGTTCAGGAACTATAGATGCAGGAGAATTGATAAGAGTCTGTTTCGAAGGAAAATACAGCAAAAACCAGCTACAGAGAATGTTGGTCGGTCAGGGAGGTTTAGTGGCACATTTAGGCACAAGCGACGTGAAAATTATCACTCAGCGCATTGCCGAAGGAGATGAAAAAGCCCGGTTAGCACTCGAAGCCATGGCCTACAACGTGGGGAAAGAAATTGGAGCAATGCTCGCTGTACTCGAAGGAAAAGCCGATGCTGTTATTCTCACCGGCGGCATTGCCAATAGTCAATTTGTGGTGAATACAATAAAAAAAATGGTTTCGCCCCTTGCTCATTTAGTGGTTTATCCCGGCGAAGACGAAATGGAAGCTCTGGCAACTGCCGGATTAAGAGTTTTGAGAGGAGAACAAACAAAAATCTATTGAAAAAATCACCCGAAAACAATCAGTATTCAATCCTATTGGTTGTTTTTGGGTTGAACCGTTTTTTTCGAAACAACTTCTTCCCAAAAAATCCACATACCAAAAATAATTACGTAGAACAGATATTTAAATACATGTTCGTGTAAAATATAAAACCATTCAGGATGTTCTTTTATAAGGGCAGTAATCGCAACAATTCTGAAAATATTAAACAAATACACCACCAGCAGACCCAGCGGAATAAACCAAAGTTTATTTTTTAAAGTTCCACGATAAAAAGCTATAATACAAACAAATATATAAGCTTGTTTCAAACCTGTACATGCCCAGACCACATGTACCGCCACATTATTATCATGTCGTACCACATTATCGGCACTCAGACTGATACTATAGCCCATTATTTCGAGCATACGGGTAGTAACTTTGGCCACATGATCGGCCATAAAATTAAACGGAGCAGAAATATTCATTCCGAAGAAAGTAACAATAGTCTCTGTTTCATCACCAAGGACAGTAAATTTCCAGAAGAAATGAGACAACATAAGCAAAACAACGAAATAGATAATTCCGCTGTAAGGCTCAATACTTTCGGGGATTTTAAATCTGCTTTTCATTTTTTGTAAATACTTACAATAAGTTTGTTACACGTGCAAACGGGACTTTATCCAAGGAACAAAAATCGTTGTTCAGGTATTTAAAATAACCTGTAATTGCAATCATCGCTGCATTATCAGTTGTAAATTCAAAAGGAGGAATATAAATCTCCCAACCATATTTGGCGGCATGAAGCTGAAAAGCCTCGCGCAAGGCCGAATTGGCCGACACGCCACCAGCCAAAGCCTCATGCTTAATATTCAAATCCTTTGCAGCCTTTCGAAGTTTGTTCATAAGCACTTCCACCACTGTGTATTGCAACGATGCCGACAAGTCGTTAATATTCTCCGACACAAAAGCCGCATTTTCTTTTTCTTTATCGCGCAGCAAATACAAGAAAGACGTTTTCAACCCACTGAAACTGTAATTATAATCCGGAATCTGTGGTTTATTGAATACAAAAGCATCCTTATTGCCGGTTTTGGCAAGTCGATCGATAAATGGTCCTCCCGGATAAGGCAATCCCATTACCTTTGCACACTTATCAAAAGCTTCGCCCGCAGCATCATCAATGGTCTGACCAATCACTTCCATTTTATCATACGCTTCCACCTTTATGATTTGAGAATTTCCACCCGAAACCAAAAGACAAAGAAATGGAAAATCGGGAAATTTTTCACCAGCCTTTCCCTGGCTGATAAAATGAGCCATCACATGTGCCTGTAAATGATTCACATCAATCAACGGCACGTCGAGCGCCTGCGCAAATCCTTTTGCAAAAGAGGTGCCCACAAGCAACGAACCCAACAAGCCCGGTCCACGAGTGAAAGCAATGGCCGAAAGATCGCTTTTGTTGATGCCTGCATCACTAAGCGCCTGATGAACAACAGGAATAATATTTTGTTGATGCGCTCGCGATGCCAACTCAGGCACCACCCCACCATATGCAGCATGTACTGATTGGCTGGCCGTTACATTCGAAAGCAACACACCATCCTTTAAGACCGCAGCCGATGTATCGTCGCACGAAGACTCTATACCCAAAATAATAATAGAACTCATTAAAAAAAACGGAATGATAATTGATACAAAGAAAAACCGAATAGTTTTTAACAAGCTTTTTTCTAAAAAAGGCTTTCTAAACCATCTTCGATAATTAAAATCGCAAATTATTTTTTACTTTTGTAAAATAATGGTCAAAGGTATAAAAAAAACGGCTAAAATACTCAAAATCTTTGTTGCTTGTACTCTATTGATTCTTGCAATAATTCCTATACTACTGAGCAACAACAGGGTACAGACTTTTATTGTTCAGTCTGTTACGCACGAACTCTCCACAAGATTAAAATCGAAAGTCACTGTAGGTAAAATTGAGTACAAACTATTTAATTCAGTAAAATTAAATGATTTGTATGTTCAGGACCTGGAGCGTGACACTTTAATATATGTAGATGAAACGAAAGCCAATTTCAACCTCAGGGCAATATTCAGCGGCAAAATAATATTTACAGGCCTCGAATTCAAAAATTTATACGGTAATCTGAAAGTTGATACTACAGGGCATACAAATCTTGATTTCGTAATCAAAGCATTTAAAACCCCGAAAAAAGAGAATTCATCTGTAATTACATATAAAATTGATCATCTGAAAATAAAAAATTCACGTTTTAGCTACTCGAAACAAAACGGGAAACCCACCAGGAATGCAGTAATCATCAACCCGGACAGCCTCCGACTTTCGAACATCAATGCAGACATCATCCTTCATCTGATGCGCAAGGACACTTTAAGCGCCGAGATAAAATCGCTGAGCATGCGTGAGAAATCGGGATTTACAATTAAAAAACTATCCACACAGATGCAGGCTTCAACAAAAGGAGCCAAAATTCAGTTTATCGAACTACTGCTCCCTGCTTCGCATCTTAATCTTACAGATATTGAGCTGAAATACGATAGTTTAGCCGATTTTAAACACTTTGTTGAAAAAGTAAAATGGAACGCACCTATCAACAACTCTTCCATTTCATTTGGTGATTTTTCTGCATTTATTCCGGAATTTAAAGGTATCAATAAAAGTGTAACCCTGAAAGGACAAGTGTCGGGACGCATTTCGAGTTTGCGATTCAAGAAAATGGAACTCAAATATGGCAAATCGCTTTCGTTGAATGCCGATCTTGATTTGAGTGGGCTTCCTTACATCAATGAGACATTTATTTATGGGCAGATCAACGAATTAAAAGCCGACAAGAGAGATATTCAGGACATTGTTTCCGGATTGACTAAAAAACCATTCGTACTGCCAAAAGAACTCAACCAACTGGGAACAGTAATTTACAAAGGAAATATTTCGGGTTTTCTTAGCAATCTGGTGGCCTATGGAAATCTGAAAACAAATATGGGAAGTATTTCCACAGATATACTCGTAAAACTCGAAAATAAATTTAAAGACCTGAATTACAACGGGACAGTAAAATCAAATAACTTCGAGCTAGGAAAGCTATTATCAAACAAAAACTTAGGAAAAGCATCCTTCAGTTTCAATACAAATGGAATAAAGAAAGCTGGTGAAGCCATACGCGGAAACGTAAAAGCCACAGTGAACGAAATTGAGTTCAACCAATACGTTTACCGTGACATAGCGATGGACGGAAAATATGATGGAACCGGATTTGATGGAGCCATAAAACTATCCGACGAAAATATCAATGCTGATTTCAAGGGAGTTATAGACCTCACAAAAAAATTACCAGTATTCGATTTCGAACTGGACGTAAAGGATGTAAACCCACATGCGCTACATCTCATAAAAACATATCCCGGAGTTCTGCTCTCATTTTCGGGAAGAACGAACATGATTGGTAACTCTCCGGACAATATAAACGGAATCATTCTTTTCGATAGTATAAAGCTCACAAACATAGATAAAACACTGAATATAAATGAAATAAAATTCATAAGCAATATTGACGGCAACAACACCAATTTCCTTATCAATTCTGATTATGTAAACGGATCGTTCAAAGGTGATTTCAAATACAGCAATGTTAGCAGCACGATTAATAAGATTATACAATACTATTTACCGGCATTATCTGTTTCGACCCCAAAATATTCAAAAACTCAAAATCACATTGATATTGATTTAACGATTGAAAATACCGACGAAATTTCGGAGGTACTGAACCTCCCCTATCAGTTGAAAGGAACAAGTACGATCAAAGGGTCGATAGACGAAAGACAGAACAAAATAAATATAACCGGCAATTTTGCCGAATTCAGGGCAAAAAAACAATCGTTCGAGAACATTACATTAAGTATCGAAAATCAACAGCAACAACTAAAACTGACCACCCGTGCTCAGATGCCCGACAAAAAAGGATCCACAAGACTCTATTTATTCGCCGCGGCAGCTAAGGACTCTGTCACAACTCAGTTAGGATGGCAAAATTCAAGCAAAATAACAAATGCCGGCGAATTTCAAACAATAACAAAATTCAGAAATATTGACAATAAGCTAGCCGTTAAAATGAATATTTTACCGACTCAGGTAATTATTTCGGACTCGATTTGGGATATACGTGCTTCGAAAATTGAGCTAAACCCAGATAAAACAATAGCCATTGACAATTTCAAGTTCGAAAACAAAGAACAATTTATTCATATCGACGGAAAAGTTTCACAAAACCTGACCGATGGCGTTACAGTTTCGATGAAAGATGTAGATGTGGATTATGTAATGCAGGTACTCAAACTGAAAGGAATTAGTTTCGGAGGCCATGTTACAGGCAAAGCAGAATTGATGAGCTTGCTCAAACAGCCTGTTTTGTTGGCTGAACTGGATGTAAAGAAATTATTGATCAATAACAAACTGATTGGCGACACAAAAGTGAATTCTGCCTGGGACAATGAAAATAAACAGATCTTATTAGGCGCCGAAATGTATGATGAAAACAAAAAAGAAATTGCCATTGCCAAAGGTGTATATGTTCCAAAAAACGATTCTCTTGATGTAACTTTCGACACAAAAGGTATAGCTATTGATTTTTTAAATACTTATTTCGAAAGTGTTGCGCAAAATGTAAAGGGATTGGGACATGGTAAGTTCCGGATGTATGGCCGAACAAAAAATCTTGGCTTTGAAGGAAATATCTTTGTAGACAAGGGACAAGCAACAATTAAAATGCTTAACACCACTTATTTCTTTAACGATACGGTAAGACTGACCCGGAAGACAATTGCCATCAAAAACATGAAAATCTACGATGAGGAAAAAAATCAGGGCAATATGACCGGATTAATTACCCACAACGGAATGTTTCAGAACATGAAATACAATGTGGATGTGTATGGTAAAAAAATACTGGCGATGAATACCCGTTCGAGCGACAATGATTATTTTTTCGGCCGGGCTTACGCCACCGGAACAGTAAACATACAGGGAGACACAAAAGAAGCTGTTATTTCGATCAATGCCGTATCGCAGCCAAAAACCAAATGTTACATTCAAATGGGAGGTGCTTCTTCGGCTTCCGACAATAGTTTTATCAACTTTATCAACACAAGATCCAGAACTGAGAAGGAAATTGATATTAAAAAAACCGGCAGTAATTTCAATGTCGTTGTCGATATGAAAATTGATGTTACTCCCGATGCCGAATTGGAACTTATCATCGATCCGAAAGGTGGCGATGCTATTAAAGGCAAAGGTAGCGGTAACCTGCGCGTACAATTCGATAGTTTTTCGGACATGAAGCTTTATGGAACTTACGCCATCGATGCAGGTTCCTATTTATTCACGTTGCAAACAGTAATCAGAAAAGAATTTAAAATTGACAAAGGAAGTACCATTCAATGGACAGGAAATCCATTTGATGCACAGGTAGATATAAGAGCAATTTATCCATTGACTGCTTCGTTGAGCGATTTACTCGAAGATGTGAGCTCATCTACCAACCGTGGCAGCGTTCCGGTGAACTGTGTGCTTAATCTCTCTGAAAACCTAATACAACCAACCATTAAGTTTGAAATTGACCTGCCCCTGAGCGACGAAAGCATGAAACAACGCGTACGAAGCATTATAAATACCGAAGAAATGATGAATCGGCAAATAGCTTATCTGTTGGTTCTGAGTAAGTTTTACACTCCCGACAATAAAGGAAATGCAGGGCTGAATAATACTATTTCATTCGCGGTATCCACCTTTAGTGCGCACCTCAACAATCTGATTCAGAAATCGCTAAACACAAATAATCTTTCATTGGGTGTGGATTGGCAAAAATCAGAATTACAAACGGACGAAGTAAAAGCACAATTAAATTATCAGAACAAACGAATTATTTTAAATGGCGAATTCGGTTACAGAAACGAAAATGTAAACACATCCACCAACGCAAGTAAATTTATTGGTGACTTTGACTTGGAATACCTCTTGATAGAATCAGGAAAATTACGCGCCAAAGCCTACAGCCACACCATTGATAGAGCGCAACTAAAAGAAGCTAAATCAACACAGGGTTTTGGTTTGATTTATAAAGAAGATTTTGAAAGCGTAGGCGACATGCTGAATTATTACTGGAAAATAATTACCGGAATCACAAAAAAGAAAAAAAATGAATAACAACATAATCCTTACAAGAACACTTCTCTTTGCCTTTCTCTGCACAATTTCATTTTCGGCAAATGCTCAAAAAGTTGGAGATTTATTCCTGTCGATGCCCGACAAAATAGTACCCACGTTATCGAAGCAACAGCGTTTTGAAATGCTGGAATACAGCAAACTAAATCGCCGCGACAGTGTAAAAAACAAATTCAATGAATACCTTTCGATTCAACACTACGATTCAATCAACCAACTCATTACATTTAACACAACAAAAAATAACCTTACAGAAATCAAAGTTTTTGAAATGGAAGACGCTACACCTGTTGTAGCCATTATCAACACAGTTCTTCAGCCTGTACGATTATCTACAATTCAATTCTATCATCTAAATTGGCAACCGATGACACTTTTCTCAGATATTCCTACTGCCAAACAATGGCTCATTTCTGAAAATACTGAAAATGCAGACATTGATCTCGACTGGCTCAACAAGCATCTGGGAAACAGTTATTTGTCATTCACGTTTTCAAAAGAAAAACCTGCAATCGAAGTTGAAAATCATTTAGTTGACTTTTTAAGTATCGAAGACAAAAAAATAATTGCCAATTTATTAAGCAATAAACCACTCATTTACAAACTCTCGCACAAGCAATTTGTAATTTCAGAATAACTGTATTTTTTAAAACTAAAAAAAACGATTCATATCTATGAGTCGTTTGCTTTTGTTATACTCAAAAAAACAGAAGCAATTCCATGAATTAATCATTTACAGGAAAATAAAAGCACTTACTGTGTTAAACTCGAAAAATTAGAGAAATATTTCTTTAATCAATGGAAATTATTTTGCATCTTTACAGCATAAATCAGATATATTATTTCCAATCGGTTTAAATGTATCATAATCAGTCGGATTAGTTAATAACTTAATAACATCGACTTTATGAAAAAACTCACATCAGTTGCTGATCTAAAGGAACTTAAGCAACAATCTTCACTGGCATCAAATTCAAAAGATGCTCCCTCATCGCAACAACCAATTGTGATCAAGGTGGCTATGGCCACTTGTGGTATAGCCTCAGGCGCCAAAGCAACCTACGATTATTTTGTACAGGAACTTGAGCGGCAAAAAATTAAAGCAACTGTGTGCCAAACAGGCTGCATGAGTTACTGCTATGCTGAACCTACAGTCGAAATTACTTTAGCTGGCGAAGAGCCGGTGGTTTTCGGCTTTGTAAACAGTGCTAAAGCACAGGAAATCATCGACAAATATATAATTCAGCATCAACTGATTGACGGCATTATACCTGCCAGCTACAAAACAGTTTGATGCAGATTTTTATTTCGAACTTCAACAAAAGTCTGATATTTAACTTTTTAAACTCCTGAAGATATGACTCATCATCACATATTTGTATGCGGAGGGATAGGTTGCCGTTCAATGGAATCGGAGCAACTACGAAAAAATTTACAGCGTGAAATCATAGTTCGTGGTCTGTCCGACGAAGTTCAGGTAGTATCAACCGGCTGTTTTGGATTTTGCGAAAAAGGTCCTTTAGTAAAAATATCACCCGACAACACTTTTTACGTCCAGGTTTCGCCCAACGATGCTGCTGAAATTATTCAGGAGCATATCATTAACAAGCAGAAGGTGGATAGATTACTCTATATCCATCCCGAAACAAAAAAAAGAGTAACCGAAGCCAAAGATATGGACTTCTATAAACGTCAGTATCGCATTGCATTACGAAATTGCGGCAATATTGACCCCGACAATATTGAAGAATACATTGCTCGCGATGGATATACTGCTTTGGCCAAATGTCTTACCGAACTAAGCCCCGCTGAAGTGATCGGGACAATAAAAAAATCGGGCTTAAGAGGCAGAGGAGGCGGAGGCTTCCCTACCGGACTGAAATGGGAAATTACAAAATCAGCTAACAGCATACAAAAATATGTAGTATGCAATGCCGACGAAGGAGATCCGGGTGCTTTTATGGATCGTTCCATCCTCGAAGGTGATCCGCATTCTGTAATCGAAGCCATGGCCATTTGCGGTTATTGCATTGGCGCCGACAAAGGACTTGTTTATATTCGTGCCGAATACCCTTTGGCCATCAAACGTTTAAAAAGAGCACTACAACAAGCTGACGACACTGGCTTGCTTGGGAAGAATATCTTAGGTACAGATTTTAATTTCGAAATTGAACTCCGCTATGGTGCCGGAGCTTTCGTTTGTGGCGAAGAAACCGCGCTGATTCACTCGATGGAAGGTTGCAGAGGCGAGCCTACTTTCAAACCTCCATTTCCATCTACCGAAGGCTATCTGGGGCAGCCTACCAACGTAAACAATGTAGAAACTTTTGCAAATATCCCTGTCATTATCAACAAAGGAGCGGAATGGTTCAGCGCTATCGGTACCGAAAAGTCAAAAGGAACAAAAGTATTTGCGCTAGCTGGTAAAATTAACAATGTTGGTCTTATTGAAGTTCCGATGGGCACTACACTGCGCGAAATTATTTATGATATCGGAGGAGGCATAAAAGATGGCAAGAAATTTAAAGCAGTGCAAACCGGAGGTCCATCCGGAGGCTGCCTGAGCGAAAAATTTCTGGACACTCCTATCGATTACGACAATCTGATTGCTGCAGGTTCCATGATGGGATCGGGCGGAATGATAGTACTGGACGAAGACGACTGCATGGTTTCTATTGCAAAATTCTACCTCACCTTCACATTAGAGGAATCGTGTGGCAAATGTGCGCCTTGCAGAATAGGCAATAAACGATTGCACGAAATATTGGATAGAATAACACAAGGTCTGGGAACAGAGGAGGATTTAATTCGTTTAAAATCATTGTCGAATGTAATAAAAGACACTTCGCTTTGCGGACTTGGACAAACCTCTCCCAACCCTATCCTTTCCACTATGGCCAATTTTTACAGCGAATACGAAGCGCATGTAAAACAGAAAAAATGCCCATCGAAACAATGTAAAGATCTGATTTCATTCTCAATACTTACCGATAATTGTACGGGGTGTACGCTTTGCTTTCGCAATTGTCCTGTGGAAGCCATCAGTGGAGAAAAAGGGAAAGTTCACAATATTGACCAGGATAAATGTATAAAATGTGGCATTTGTTTCTCAAAATGTAAATATGAAGCCATACTTGTAGAATAAAAAGGAGTAAGATTAAAACAATAATTTCATCCATTGCTAAAGTGCCTTTCATCCAATTTTTATCAAAAGAAAACTTATTATGATAAAACTTACGATAGACCAAAAGCCAGTATCAGTTACCGAAGGGACAACAATACTTGAAGCCGCCGAAAAAGCAGGTATCGACATACCCACTCTATGTCACATGAAGTTACACGACATGAACATCGAAAATAAACCCGGAGGTTGCCGAATATGTGTTGTAGAAATAAGCGGACAACGCAACCTGGCTCCTGCCTGTTGCACCAAAGTGAGCGAAGGCAGCATCATTCAAACCCATTCGATGCGGGTGATCAATGCGCGACGAACGGTAATGGAACTTATCCTCTCCGATCATCCGGCTGAATGTTTGACCTGTGCCAAATCGGGCGATTGCGAACTACAGCACATGGCTCACCGCCTTGGCATTCGCGAAATTCATTGCCACGGAGAG
>Ga0209800_10001975_pt1 | contig 19262 bp, 19 predicted proteins | sample Higcelweek8metaG_FD_187174 | JGI IMG/M metagenome (GOLD analysis project Ga0209800, IMG submission 187174) | Freshwater pond sediment microbial communities from the University of Edinburgh, under environmental carbon perturbations - High... | ecosystem: Environmental > Aquatic > Freshwater >...
TATGCAGATTATTTTTGCCGGATCATATAACCACTTCATAAACACCCGCTTATGGAACCATATTGACATTATGGGCATAAACGCATATTTCAACCTCGATAATGCAGAACCGCCCTCACCTTTTGTAATAAATGAAACATGGAACTACTGGCTCAATCTTATAGACCGGTATTCGCATACACATGATAAACCTGTAATGATAACTGAGGCCGGCTACATGAGCAGGCCCGATGCAGCACGTAATTCAGGTGATTTTTCAGGTACACAAGTCTCAGATATGACTGTACAGGCACAGTGCTATGAAGCGCTGCTCTCACAGGCAGGCAATTTTTCATCAATCAAGGGGCTTTTCTTCTGGCAGTGGGAACTCGGTGAAAAAGGCAGAACAGACACCTCTGATTACACTCCACGGGGAAAAACAGCTGAAGAAATAGTTCGCAAATACTGGAATGGAGATATTATTAAATGAATTATAATGTTCTATTGAAGATAGTTGCATCAGTTTTTTTTCTCTCCTTTTCAGTATATAGCACAGACACTGTTTCTACTGTAAATATTGAGCAGAAACGGTATGAATGTTCCCTATATGGAAACTTATCAACAATAGGCAGCAACATCTACTTTGAAAGCGATATCGGTGCCGGATTTAATTTTCTTGACAACCTTAACATTTCACTGACATTAAATTTACAATATAGAAACTACTCATTTGTCACAAATGAGTTTATCTCATTTGGCGGAAAAATTGATCTGAAAAAACACAAAATACGTGCCGGCATTACAGGCGGTCTTTATACTCAACGAACCGGTTCCTTCTCAGATGCAGTTCCATGCGGAGGAATCGAATTGCTTTACGCTTACAAAATATCTGATAATGTTTCACTTTGTTTAAAGGAACGGGTTGTCAGATTCTCCGAGAGCGATCACAAGATTACCGCATCATCGACGCTGATCGGATTTGTTATTTCTTTTTATAATGTTTTGCGATAACACTTCCGGTTGCATAACATTTCTGATTATATATTACAATAAGTTTTAATATTGTTTTCCTGCCCCGTTTATAAGACAACTGTCAATAGAATAACATATCGGCCACCTTCCATTATTATCTGTCATTTGAATAATGCCAATTGACTCGGCAAGAACAATCTGCTCGAATCCATGAATTACAGGAACATTGAAATTTAAGATGATTATCTTTCTGAATACTTTTCCGCTTATGACAACAGAATCACGATATGAATACTTTACCCGGTTTTCACCGCAGACATAACTTCCATTTACAGAATCAATAACCCCCGGAAGAAACTGCCTGTAAACCCCTGAAAGAGATGAACCAAACATCACATTTCCTGAAGATCGCCTGAACCAGTCATCTGTGGTATCAACACGATTTTCACCGAAAGCAACCCTGTAATAATTGACATAATCATCCGAAATTGTATCTATTACTTTAATATCGAGTGTATTTCCTGTTGACTCAGTATAATGCCACCTGTTAAGATTATTCTCAAAAGGGAAAAAAACGGATGTTTTCAGATAAAACCTCTGATGGTTATCATCATCAGAATTATTGACCATAATGTCGCAGGATAATAAAAGCGTACATCCTGTGATCAATATTATAATTATTTTTTTCATCTCTTATTTCTCCTGAAATATTTATGAATAACACTATTTATGGAAGCATCGGATAGTTTGAATATATTGTAATATTTATTGAATCAGTATCATCATGAAACGCGCAGTCATCATCATCGTCGTCATCATCGATAAATATTGCACATGAACACATTAAAGAAAAAACTGTAATCCCGATTATTAAAAGTCCTTTTTTCATAAACTTCTCCTTTTACGTTTACATGTAATAATTTATTCTGAAAATACTCCGTAATATCAGGAAAACCGCGAATTTTTCTGATATTACACTAATGTAACTTTAGCCATAAAACTCAACTCAGAATGAACGTCTCACCCAATATCCATCTGACCGCAAGGGCGGCATAGAGAACTGTTGGTGAGGTTGACAAATTTACTGGTATTAAAAATCAGTAAACGGATCAAGTGTAAACAGTTGCGATGGATTCAGATTCGGTATCGTGAAATCCTTTCCTCCGCTGAATGGCTGAAGCATTCGTACTGTAATTGTATAACTGTCAAGCCCGGTCGGGATATTGCCTAAAACCGCATAAATATTCCTGTCTGAACAACCGGCAGTAATTCCTGTTCCTCGGACACTGACATAGAATAATATATTTCCTGCCTTTACACCCTGATATTGAATCTGCGCTGATGCCGTTTTGCGTGCTGTCAACAGGCCCAGATCAATGGATGTGTCCCTGCCAGGAACATATATTCTCTGCGCAATTGCATTTCCTGCGCCATCACTGATATAAACAATATGCACACCCGGTAATACATTACTGATTCTGAAAAAGCCATTAAACGCCGTATATGCAACAGGTATATCACTGGTTTTATCTGTCTCTGCATAGTAGGACTCCGGATGAATAAAAACACTGCCCGCTTTCAATGGACTATACACATAAGAACTCATTGACTTTTTCACTCCGTTTTGACTGTCCGGATAATTGACAACGCCAACGACTTCAGATCCTGTTCCGCCAGTTGATGCAGACTCGTCATTTGGTGCCGAAGAGAGACAACTTATCAGTAACACAGGCAGCAGCGCTGCAATGAATATATATAACCATGATTTCATTAAAAATGCTCCTTGTCAGCTTTTGTAACAGGAAAAAAATGCAGATTCAGATGATACACATTGTCAAGATCGCCGTCATCAGATGCAACCATTCCAAGCAGTTCCCGCCTGAATTCATCAATGCGTTCGCTTATTTTCAGATAATTATTCTGTGATATACTGAATGTCAATGTAGAGAGACGACGCTCATTTCGTGGTATATTGTCAACAGAGCGCTGTGCAAGATCATTAAACTCCAGTAAAAATCTGTTTGTGATAACCTGCGGTACATCACATCCGCTTGCAGTGAATGCATCTGCGGCTCTGTAGCAGCCGTCATCTTTCTTTTCAATTACTCCAAGCCTCAGAAGTATTTCAAGTGCTACCCTAACCTCATTTGAACTCACTGCCGGATTAAGCATCTTCCCCATTTTTCTGCATTCACTGTCCGAAATATCAATACATGGATAAATTGCCAGAAGTTCCCTCAGAACAAGATAGTACCAGTGTGAATAGATAAGATACTGATCACAGGTAATCTCTTTAATGTTGGCTTTGCGGAATTGCTGCATTTGATCGAAATAATACTCCCGTTCAGACTGTTTTTTTGCATGATTGAATGACACAAGAATCTCGAAGTATCGTTTTTCTTTTCTTGTAAACTTAACAATATTTCCGATTTCAACAACATGAGAGGGCGTCAGATTGCGTTCACCTTTTAGTATGCGGTTAAACTGCCCAGGGTTGCATTCAAGTCTGGCAGCAAACGCCCTCATGGAATATGACGGGTTCTCAAGCTTTCGGGTTTCAATAAAATCCGAAAGATATAACCTGTAATCCATGTATTCCATTATTAGCGTTTTTTTGTCAGACATACTCTGTTCTCCTGTTATTAATATACTCCAGGATAAAGCAGAGAACCACTTTGGTGAGCTGAAAGTGTTGCCCGCTGGCAACAGGTGAATAAAAGAAGACTAAACAGGTGTTTGGAATTGATCGTTAAAAAAAGACAATTCATTTTCTAAGGATATTAACTATAAATTCATGGCATATGTTTACTTATTCAGCGATTTCCTTACCCTCTAATTCCGGTATATATTTCATATCCTCCTGGAGGATATGCTCTTTCACCCATTTGTTAAGAAAATTAAGTAAATCAATACTGAGCAGACTGCTGCCTGTTTTATATTGAGAGATTTCATCAAGTTGCTTTATCAGTTCATGATGTTTTCTGGCATGAATCAATTTATTCTTATAATTGTATTTATTGAATGCTTTTTCCTCTGTTGAAAAGTGATATTTGGTATAATCTTTCAATTCATTCAATATATTTTCAATTACATCCTTACTTTTTCCCTGATGCATTGCTGTATGCAGAATATTTATCTGTTCGATGAGTTTTTTGTGTTGTTTATCAATAACTGTCAGTCCTGTTTCCAGGTTTTTGTCCCAATTCATATAAGCCATATATTCTCCATTTATTGTAAGTTATCAATCAGCAGGGAAATCTTATTCTTTGAAAATTCTATAATACTTAATCAATAAAAACAATATTCAACATGCATAAATACATAATCTGAAAATCCAATCATTGATCATCAGACCATACTCTTTACAAAACGTAAACTGCAATAATATATTTTCTATGATTTACTTTATGATAAAACGGGGAGATATATGACACATGTCCTTTACAATAATTTAATCATTGTCATCAACAATCAATCGTCTGCGAAGATTTTTTTTCGATCCGTCTACAGCTTTTTTTTCAAGTCTTTTTTTCTTTGCAGATACCGGTATGCGGGTTGCGATTCGCGGAGGTTCTCTATAGTTAAGTTTATCAATTTTCTTTCGTAAATTTTCGAGACATTCTTTTTTATTAAGGTACTGACTTCGTTCTTTACGCGAGATAACAACAGCTCCGGATGCCCGATGAACCAGCCTGACAGCACTGTCGGTCTTATTGATATGCTGACCGCCGGGACCGCTTGAACGAAATGTCGTTACATCGCACTGTTCAAGCAGCTCATCATCACTTTCAGGAAGTATAATCAGGTCTTTCATATCTGACTTCTTTCCTGCTGCCTTCCCTGAAATAGTTCATATTCATATAATCTGCACTCTATCTGACCGCTGTAAAAAGGAATACGCCGCTTTGATTTCAATCCGACTTTACCGACAAGTTTTGTATTACCTGTAAAAACGTATCCACGGTATCCCTGACAATGATGTTTATAAAATGATCCAATTCCTCCATAAACGGTTTCCAGCTCTTCCACATTACCAAGACGTAAACCATACTCCGGATTGATCACGACAATTCCGCTGCTGTCCGGAATTGTCGTTTCTGTAAAATCACATGTTGAAAACTTGATGCAGTCCTTGACTCCTGCATTTTCAGCATTCTGACGCGCCGCATCAATGGCATCCATCGAAATATCAGTTGCAATAACCTCTGAGGGTATCGGGCGGCGTATTGCTGCAATTGCTTTTTTGCGTATGTCAGTCCACACTTCACTATTAAAAAGCATTGTATGCATGAAACCATAGTTATTACGCATAAGTCCGGGAGCTTTATTAATACCGATAAGAGCGGCTTCTATTGCCAGAGTTCCGCTTCCGCACATCGGATTTATGAAATTTTCCGTATCTTTCCATCCTGATGCCATAATCACAGCTGCTGCAAGAGTTTCCTGCATGGGCGCGTCCATAGGAATTTTTCTGTAACCGCGCTTCGAAAGAGATTCTCCGGATGTGTCAATATACACACGGCACGCGTCACCTTTCCAGAACAGATTGACAACTGCGCATGTACGTTCAGGTCCGCTGTCAGGACGACGGCCTTTTTTGCGCGCTATTCTATCAACAATTGCATCTTTACACTTCAGATTTGCAAAACGCGAATCTCTTATTGAAGGATGTTCTACATGTGAAACAACACACAGCACCTCATCAGGAGAAAGCATTGTCTCCCATGGAATAAGATTTACATTTTTGTAAAGATCATCCGGACTGTCGCACTTGAAATACTTTATCAGGTAAAGCACATGATGAGCAGTGCGCAGGTGAAGATTCAATGTGTAGGTATCGTTGTAACAGCCTTCTGTTTCAACACCGGTTATACCGGTCCAGTTTACCGGAAATCCAAGAGCTTTAACTTCTTCCGCAAGAAAAGGAGCCAGTCCTTTTGGAGTAGTAATCAATATCGTGTTTTTCATAATATCCATTCTTTTCAGCGCATAACAGACAACTGTCTGACAAATGCACTTTCAAAATAAAGCCCCACTTTGCACCCGCTTCTCTATCAGGCGGCAGAGTAGATCATGTGTGAGGCAGCAAAATTTAATTAAACTAAAATCCCCAATTGAATTATAGCGCTCTGAGCAGGCTCAACTGCGAAATTTAGTTAAAAATAGTTATTATCTTTATAACAGATGTTTTGTTTTTAAGTTTTTCGTAAAATTTCTCTTCTATACACCCTGTTTTTTGTGCCGCAAACTATTTTATAAACAACTTTAAAAATCAACATTATAAGGAATAAAAAATGTTTTTTAAGAATGTCACACTGCTTGAAGATGCCATTAAAAACAACGAGTTACCAGCACTTGAAACATTTGACTGCCCGTATGATTCAAAGTCTGTAAACAGCGGGGTGATAAGAATTGTCTTCCCGGAATTCACCTGCGTCTGCCCAAAAACCGGATACCCGGATTTTGCATCAATTGCAATATATTACCTTCCATCTGATAAATGTATAGAACTAAAATCATGGAAACTCTATCTTAATTCATTCCGTATGATCGGTACATTTCATGAAACTGTCACATCACATTTTTTTGAAGAGCTGAAGCGGGTTTTAAATCCACAGTGGCTTCTTGTTGCCGGTGATTTCTTTCCACGCGGAAATGTAGATACAACTGTCGTTTTTGAAACTCCGTCAAAACGTCCGGCAGGAGCAGATCTTCTTATTGCGCCGTTAAAACCGCACTGTTCAGGATTGTAACAACGCTTATCAGAATATAAACGCTGTTTACTATTCAGAAATTGCCGGATAAAAATACAGATGGCATGGGGATGAATTTTTCTTTTTCTTTTTTGTTTCACTGATTGTAAAGTACCCTCTGCCATCGGCTGCCCAGCATACACTTTCACCCTGAGGTTCTTTAATATAAGGAACAATCTGCGGCTTTCTTTTAAGAGCACTGCTTACAGATTCACTCTGCGATCTTTTCCAATAGTAAATCTGATGGTAATCTTTCATAAGTATTTCCGATCCATCAGGAGAAATATCAGCTGCAACAATCATTGACAACTTCAATGTATCAGTGAATTTTACTTTACTTACTTTATCTAATGACTGAGGATATGGCATCCGGTACACACGTACGTTCATTTCCCTTTTGGAAATTACATAGGCATCACAAGTCTTCGGATCAACCATAAGCGCCTCGGCATCGCGCCTGCCGTCTGCATATCTGAATTTGATTATATCAATTTTTGAAACTGTAATATCCTGTGGTTTATCGCTTGCAATAATTAAAGGCTCTTCAATTCTGTAAATAATTTTTTCATCATATTCTGCGTCATTATCCCCTGTCTCACTGATGTAGATATACGATTTTGTATCTTCAGGTCCGGGCCCGACGGCAATATCTTCCCAGTCACGGGCAACTATATTTTCAAGATATATGGTGGCAATATGCAACGCATTTTTGTTTATTGCGAAAATGCGGCTCTTATCACCGGAATCATTATGTACATACAGAACGTCAGTATTTACTCTGCTTGCAGCAATTCCGGATGCTTCATTTATTTCCGCACAATCCAATTCCCCGCAATCAACCCTCTCTCCGAATCCGGCATAGGTATTTATTACAAGAAGACTGATAAGCGCGATTATGATATTTTGTTTTTTCATTTAAGTAAGTATCCTCTTTTATCACTTGTTTAATATATCAACAACATAGATTTATCTTTTTCCGGATTTTGATACTATTATCTGTAATGTCTGATTTTTCAAATTACTCTTTCGAGCTGCGGGTGCTACTCTGCCGGTAAGATAATAACATGAACTGAAATTGTACCTGTCTATTGACAGCAGAGTTACAGGTGCGGTAATATTTCCACTTTGACAACTCTGAACCGGCTTATGTTTAATTCCGACAATACGCGGATAATAATACAAATGACAATCAGCTCCGGTTTCTTCACTTATTGTAAAATAGCCCGATGCATTATTGTCCCATGCAACAGCCTCGCCTTGAGGTTCTTCTGTATAAGAAATTCTTTGTGACACTCTTGAAAGTGCATCACGGATTGTTTCATTATCATTTCTTACCCAGTAAAACATTTTTTTTGTATTTTTAATAATAATTTCTGAACCCGATGGAGAAATGTCAGCCGATACAACATCATCAATCGCAAGGGTATCAATACTCTCAAGAGTATCAATTTTACTCCATCCTGTCGGCTGCGGATATGCTGCTTTGTAAACGATAGCAACCGAATTTGTTTTTGTGATTACATAATAATCCTTTGTCAGCGGATCAATCATCAGCGCTTCCGCATCGTATTTGACACCACCGGGATAAACAAACTGCAATGTATCATTATTTCTGATTGTGTCAGTTATTGTATCCTGTAAAGTACTTACTTTCGGCTCAACGCATCTGTAAACACACTTGACATCATATTTAAAATCATTATCACCGATATTACCCAGATAAATGTAGCTGTTCGAATCTACAGGACCCGGGCCGACAGCAACATCCTCCCAATCGCGGATCGGACATCTGTCCACACAATAACTGCCAAGATGTTTACCTTTGCCGCTGAGTGCAAAGATTCTGTTTTTTCCATTTGTATCATTATGTGTCCAGAGCACACCTGGGTTTTTTTTGCTTGACGCAAGCCCCGACGCTTCATTGATAAGTGAAGACTCAACAAGACCGGAATCAATCTGCTGGCCAAATTGAGCAAATAGAGTCTGTGATGAAAAAACAAGAGCCAGGCTTACTACTTGTAAATATTTTTTAATCATTTATAAATCCTGATATTTTTTATTAATCCGATGTAAGGTACAAATACAAAAAGTCTAATCTATTTTATTTGACGATTATGTGTTCAGACATGTTACATAATATACATATTTTTTTTAAAATTTAATCCAGATTGTATGGCAGAATAATAAGAAGACTGCTAACATATTGTCATATAAATAGATATACTAATGCTGATATATTATTTATATTTTATTGAATTGCTGAATTCTGAATAAGAACTGGTTAAAGAGAAGCCTCAGCTTCTCTCAAACACAATTCGTCCATCAAGAATCGTACATGATGCATAACCATTGAGAGCCATATTCTCAAATGCAGTATTGCGGCTTTTTGAGAAGAAATACCTGGAGTTGACATTCCAGCTGATATCAGGACTTATAATAGTGATATCTGCAGTTGCGCCAACTGATAGTGTTCCGCCTGGAACGCGTAAAGTTCTGTTTGGATTAACACTCATTTTCATAACCATTTCAGAGGGAGTCAGTTTTGCGGTTTTAACAAGTTTAGTTATGACTACTCCAAGTGATGTCTCAAGTCCAATGACTCCAAATGCCGCGGCGTCAAATTCAACATCTTTCTCTTCAGGAACATGAGGCGCATGGTCACTTGCTATTATGTCAATAGTACCGTCAACAAGTCCTTCTATAAGCGCATCACGGTCAAGGGCAGTTCGCAGCGGCGGATTCATTTTCTTATTTGTATCATACATACCGACATCTTCATCAATAAGTGTAATATAGTGCGGAGCAGTCTCTGCAGTGACTTTAACCCCCCTGGCTTTGGCGTCACGGATCATTCTTACAGATCCGGCAGTTGACACATGTGCAATATGGATTCTTGCCCCTGTATACTCAGCCAGAAGCAGATCTCTTGCAACTGTCATTTCTTCGGCAATAGAAGGTATACCGCGCAATCCAATTCTGGTTGAGTAAACACCCTCGTTCATGTGCCCTTTCTGAGCCAGGTTACTGTCCTCACAATGGCAGATTACAGGTACATCAAAAGATTTTGAATAATTAAGCGCATTACGCATAATATTCGATTTCTCAACTGACCGCCCGTCATCGGAAAATGCTTTTGCTCCGGCTTTTATCATCTCACCCATCGGAGCCAGCTCTTCACCCTCAAGCCCTTTTGTTATGGCACCAATTGGATAAACTTTACAAGTGCAGTGTATTCCACGCTGAACAACATACCTTATTTTAGACTCTTCATCAAGCACCGGATTGGTATTTGCCATACAGGCAACACTTGTAAATCCGCCTGCAGCTGCAGCCTGTGTGCCGGTATCAATAGTTTCTTTATCTTCACGACCCGGTTCGCGCAGATGTACATGCATGTCCATGAGCCCAGGTGTAACCCATTTTCCTTTTGCATCAACTACCCGTGCAACAGGAAACTGTTTTTCAAGATTTTTTCCAACAGCCCGTATACGGCCGTCTTCAACAACCAGATCCAGAACTTCATCAATTTTATTTACAGGATCAATAACACGCCCTTCCCTGATAAGAAAGTAGTTTGTCCCCTGATTCGATTCAACAGGATATATTACAGAACCATTATCTTTTTTAAACACTTTCACCACCTCCAAGAAGATACAGTGCGGCCATTCTTACAGCCACGCCATTAGTAACCTGCTTCAGAATAACAGAATTCGGACCGTCAGCAACATCGGACGACATCTCAATACCTCTATTTACAGGCCCCGGATGCATAATCATTACATCTGGCCGCAAATACGCCATTTTTTCAATGTCAATTCCGTATCGGTCACGATATTCCCTGATTGACGGGAACACTCCGCTTGACTGACGTTCAAGCTGGATACGCAGAAGCATTACCACATCCGCTCCATCAAGCGCTTCATCAAGATTGTCAGTGATCGTCACTCCAAGACTGTCAAGATGCTGCGGAAGCAGTGTCGGCGGACCGCACAGCACAACATTCATTCCCATAGTTGTCATGCCCCAGGCATTTGAACGTGCAACGCGGCTGTGGAAAATATCACCGATTATTGCCACTTTAAGACCCTCAAGTTTTCCGAATTTACGTCTGATAGTCATCATGTCAAGAAGTGCCTGTGTCGGATGCTCATGCAGACCATCACCGGCATTTACAATAACTGCATCAGTACATTTTGTCAGAAAATAAGGCACACCTGCCGATCCATGACGTACTACCACCATGTCAATTTTCATTGCTTCGATATTCTGAATTGTATCGCGCAGTGATTCACCTTTATTAATTGAGCTTGTAGACACTGAAAAATTAAGGGGGCTTGCGGAAAGCCGTTTTTCGGCTAATTCAAAAGAGATTCTTGTGCGTGTGCTGTTTTCATAAAACAGATTTACAATTGTTTTTCCCCTGAGTGTGGGGACTACCGGTATGTCTCGTTCAAGGACCTGATAAAAAGAATCTGCGGTGTCAAGTATTAATGTCAAATCCTCTTTTGAGACGCCTTCAAGTCCGAGAAGATGCTGGATATGAAGTCCCATTTGTTATTCGCCATCCTCCAGTTCCATTAACCACATTGAATCTTCATTGTCAATTTCATGTACTTTCAGACTTACTACCTGATTTACAAGTGTAGTTATTTTTTTTCCGACATAATCGGCACGAATAGGCAATTCCCTGTTTCCACGGTCAATCAGCACTGCAAGTTGAATTGTTTTTGGACGTCCGTAATCCATCAGTGCATCAAGTGCTGCCCTGACAGTTCTTCCTGTGTACAATACATCATCAACAAGCACAATATTCATTTCATTTATATCAAAGGGAATATCAGTAATTTTTACAGTTGGCTGCTTTAATGCGATTCGATAGTCATCCCGATAAAGAGTTGCATCCAGTGTTCCGGCAACTATACCAGTCTGAGCCATATCATTAATTTTTGATGCAATTCTGCGGGCAAGGAAAACGCCTCTTGTCTGCATCCCGACAATACCGAATCTGGTAAAATCACGATTACGTTCGAGTATCTGATGTGTAATACGGGTAAGTGCCAGATCCAGTGATTTGCTATCCATTAGTAGTTCTACTTTTTTCATAAGAATCAAAATAGTTTTACTAAAGCCATTTGCGCAAGAGCCAAGATGTAACCTTTTTATTTTTATTGATAAAAGTTTCATTGTACAGAGGAGCGAATTTATATTTTATTGTACTGAAATTCACATGATAAAGGAAATCTAAACTATGATACCTCTCCTGCTATGTCAAAAAAAGCTCATAGTTTTTAATTCAGAATCATTTGTAAAAAGTTTATTGAACATTCCATCACATATTCGGGCTGCATTCACTATTGAAACTGGATATTGTGAATTGGTGCTGGAAAACCTATTACCGCATGCAATTGATAAGAAGAAAATTCATTTCTATCTATACTGAAATATATTTGTCGCTTGCATTAAATTAAATTGTTTTTGAAGTCTTGAATATTACTTAACATTTTTAAAAAAGAGCTCAAAACGTGTCAGTAAAAACACAATCAACAATTCAAGCTGGTGGCAAACTGCCATTAAAAACAAAACTTTTCTATGGAATCGGTGACATTGGAAATGCCACAAACAATTCAGCTTTCCAATTTTTCCTAATGATATTTTTAACAGATGTGGCCCTTGTTTCGCCTGGAATTGCATCAAGCGCACTACTCATTGCGAAAATCTGGGATGCTTTCATGGATCCGCTATTTGGCTGGATTTCTGATAAAACTCAGTCAAAATACGGGAAACGCACCATCTATCTGATCGTAGGTGCAATCCCGCTTGCTGTTTCGATTATATTTGTCTGGTTCATACCAAGTGGAATGAGCAACACATCCTCTTTTGTATGGATTGCCATATCATTTATACTTTTCGGTACTTTCTGGACTATCACAAATGTACCATATTATTCACTTTCCGCAGAATTGACACATGATTACGATGAACGGTCAAGCCTCACTGCTTATCGTATGACAATGGCTGTACCTGCATACATTCTCGGTGCTGCACTGACACCTGTACTTGTCAATTCATTCAGCTCAAAAGAAACCGGTTATCATGCAGTTGGCATTATCTACGGAATACTTGGAGCTATAGTGCTCTGGATTGCAGCGGCAGGAATACGTGAAAACAGATTCGCATCTATTAATACTGATGTGTCCAAGGGATTAAATAAAGAAATGCTCTCGACATTTCTCAATAAACCTTTTGTACTTTTGATAATTGCATTTGCACTGTCCAATATGGCTTTTACTCTTGTAAGAACATTTATAGCCTACTTTCTGACATATTATATGAAAATGGAATCGAAAGTTCCAATTGTCATGTTTCTCATGCTTTTTTCTGTTGTGATATCACTTTTTCCATGGAAAATTATTTCACAATATCTTAACAAAGGTTCAGCGTATGCAGCAGGTCTTGCCATCGGAGGAATCACTGTTGCATGCTGTTACATTCTTTCCCCGCATTCATCATGGACAATTTATGCTATTGCACTTATAGCCGGGGTCGGATTTGCGACCACATGGGTTTTTCCATGGTCAATGCTTCCGGATGTAGTTGACTATGACTATCTGCGGACAGGTGTTTACAGAAGCGGACTTTACTTTGGAGTATGGGGTCTGACAACGAAAGTTACAGAGGCGCTTGGACTGGCAATTTCCGGATGGGTGCTTGAATTCAGCGGATATCTTCCAAATGTTGAACAGACGCCGCTTGCATTGAATTGCATCAGGATGTTTTTCGGTCCTGTTCCGGCACTTCTTTTCTTTGCGTCAATTCCTTTTCTTTTATGGTATCCTATTACACGTAAATTTCATGCTGTTATTAAATCGCAAGCTCACCAAAATTAAATAACTATTTATAAAGGATTTCCAGATGGATTGTCTGAAAGTTGCAATTGTAGGATGTGGCCGTATTTCCGAGCTCCACGAGCTTGGATACCGCGACTGTCAAGATGCCCGGATAGTTGCCGTATGCGACAAAAACCGGGCACTTGCGGAACAGAAAGCACAAAAGTTGAATGCAACAGCTTATACAGATTATAAAGAGCTGCTTAAATCACCTGATATTGACATTGTCGAGCTGCTGGTCCCGCACCACCTTCATGCACCGATGACAATTGCTGCATGTAACGCTAAAAAACATGTTTCTGTACAGAAGCCTATGGCTTTATCAGTACAGGAAGCAGATCAGATGATCGCAGCTGCAAACGACAATGATGTTTATTTCAGAGTATTTGAGAACTTCATGTTCTACCCACCTCTTGTCAAGGTTAAATCCATGATTGACAATGGTGTGATTGGTGAGCCTCAGATGTTTCGCGCGCATTTCAACAATGGAACACTTGATTCATCATGGAAAATTCCTTTAAAAGCCTGGATCTGGAGATTTGATCAGAAGAAATGCGGAGGCGGCCCGCTTGTTTTTGATCATGGGTATCATATTTTTTCAATAGCTCAGTTTCTTATGGGCCCTGTTGAAAAAGTTTCAGCATGGATTGACAAATCACCAGTTGTCATCACAAAATCCGTTGATGGTCCTGCAACAATAATGTTGAAATTCACAAATCCGCGCAGATACGGAGTGATTGACTTTGCATACACACCGCAGATGAAAATCAACTCATCATATTATGCAGATGACAACAGATTTGAAATAATCGGTGAAAAAGGAATTATAATTGTAAACAGATGCACAACAGGCACACTTGATCTTCCAGCAGTATTACTTTACAAAGATGGTTTGACAACGGAAATTGAGACAAGCCGCACGGACTGGAAATACAGTTTCATTGATGCAACGCGGCATTTCATTGATGCTATTACATTCGGCACACCCCCGTCACTTGATGGACCTGCTGCAAAGGCAGTATTGCAGATTGCCCTTGCAGCACAGTACTCATCAGCAGAACGAAGAGAATTTGACATTGAAGAAGTACCGTTTTATGCAGCGGCAGCAGCAGCTCGATAGCAGTTGTAAGTCAAACTTTATTCTGCGGCGTAAGTCATGGCAGAAACTTTCCGGAATTATAAAGCCGCTGGTGCAGCAGCAGGCTTGACATTAGATTTAAGCGGCAATCTTGTCATTGTATAAAATTTTATATAATTTACAATTGCGCGCCACCCTTCATCAATAACATTTGCAATCATGATTCCTGCCAATCCAAGTTTCATATCAAGCACAAAAAGTGCAGCTAACGGGATAATAATACAGGTACCGGCAATCTGTGTCAAGAGCATCCACCTTGCATCACCTGTACCGCGAATCGCATTTCCAATAACCACATTTATGGCTTTTGGAAATAAAACAATGATTAACAGTGGAATAAGTAAAACAAGCTGCCTGACAATATCTGAATCATTGGTAAAAATCCCGATCATTATTCGCGGTATACCCGCAAAAATAATGCAGACAATCACACACAAAAGCAGTGCATATATTCCACATAGATTACCAATACCCCTGACTTCACTTCTGCGATTTGCACCACAGCGATTACCGACAATAGTCATGGCGGCAGTGCCGACTCCTATATACAGATTAAATGAGAGTGAAATGAGTGTATTGAGAATCCCATACATTCCGGCACTTATTGAATCGAGCATATTAAGCATGCGTATGAGAGCAACCTGAGCACCGCTGAAAAGCATAAACTCCAGTCCGGCCTGAGCTCCAAAAACAAATACCTTTTTGTAAACGCCATGATCAGGGTTTAATATCCCCTTTACAGAAATAGGAAGAATGCCATTTCTAAATGCAGACCTGAAAAGAATAAGGTTGCAGATAGTCGCGCTTATCAATGATGCGACCGCAGCACCGGTAAGCCCCATTCGCGGCATACCGAAATTGCCGAATATCAGACAATAATCAAGAATGATATTCAGTACTGCACGTAAAATGGTGTTATACATAATTGGACGCGTTTTCCCTATACCCTGAAAAATCGCTCCGGAAGCAATATTTAATCCGCCGGTAATAAATATCAGCGAAAATACCTGTACATATTCAGTGCCGGACTTAAGAATGCTATCCGTTACACCCATTAAAAAAAGAACATATTTTCCTAAAAATACCCAGAAAAGGCAATAGCCGATAGAAACTATCTGAATATAAAAAATAGAGCTCTCAGCAATTTTCACAGCATTCTTTATATTTTTTGCACCTATTGCATGTGCAATAAGTACTGTTGTGCCTTGTGATAATGCAATCAGGAGCGTAAATAACATCATATACGGAAACATGACATTATTGATTGTACTCAAAGCATTGATATCATAGTGCCCTACAAATGCACTATTTATAAATGTCATGATATAAAAAGCCATGTTTTGAAGCACAACCGGAACAGCAATACTTACTATCTGTTTTGAATTTGTTAATAGAGAACCTGAGTTTTGCATATTATTCTTCAGACGTATCTTCTTTCAATTTTTTAACGGTTAAAATAATTGTTAGTCCGGATACACTGTATAGAATTTCCTGATAAAGAAATTAAATGAGTTATAAAAGGCTATAAAGATATATAATCAGGACATTCACTTGACAACTAAACATTTCAGCATTGATTGTCTGATTTAGATGTCAAATTTATGCAGGTATGATACATGAAATAATTGAGCTGTCAAAGATTTTTCAATAAAAGATCACTTCAGAAATTCATTGACCGTTTTCACGCTAATAGTATAATAGATAAATCAATAATTAATCAGTGATTTATTAAGGAACCCGAATGCGTAAATACCGGAGTATTCAGAACAAACTTACACTTAGTGTTACGCTTTTGATAACATCGATATTTCTTGTTCTTCTCCTTGTTATTTTGTCAATTGAAATCGATAGAACCAATGTGATGATAAAAAATTCCAAAAATGAAATGAAGGAACGGCTTATTATTAAAGGTAAATCCATTGCCAATAATATCAATCTTATCACTGCTCGCGTTATATCAAGCAACAGACAACTATTGACAATTAAATCAACCATTACGGAATTCTTTATTAATGATAAAGACATTTCATACATCATCTATATGGATACAAACCATCTCACGCTTGTACATATATCTCAGAGTTTTCCACAGGGCGTACTCCCGATCAATTCACCATTGGACGATTCTCTTTCAATCTGGGCATCAAAACAGTCAGATGCGGCTAATTCAGAAAATGTATTTAAAAACCATGATTTTATTGAATTTGTATCTCCGGTTATTGTTGACAAAAAACGCATAGGTGTCATCCGGCTTGGTATTTCCTGCAAATCCATGAATCATGATATTGAACAGGTAATACAGAGTGGCAGAAAAGTTATTTTTCAGGATATGTTTATAATTATTATTCTCTGCATTTTATCAATTTCCATCAGTTTTCTGATAATAAAGCGTATTGCCAGACATTTTACACGCCCTATCGATTCTCTTGTAAAGTCAACACATCTGATTGCAGAAGGCAATTATGACATTGCAGTCACAGCGGAAAGTAATGACGAAATCGGAACACTTGCTGTTGATTTTGAGAGAATGAAAAACACAATAAGAAATTACACTGATCATTTACAGGTGGTTATAAATGAGAAATTGCTCCAGGTTACAGATATTCTCAATAATATCAATCAGGGATTATTCACGATCAATCTTGATTGCGCTGTGAATAAAGAATATTCAACACGTGCGAATCAGATACTTAAAATCACGGATATTGCATCATCAAACCTTCAGGAAATACTGCGGATGGATGACAGACAGAACGCTGCATTTCTGAAATGGATTGAACTTGTCAGAAAAACTCATAAACAGATACGCTGGAACAAACTTGCCCGTCTGGCTCCGGTTCAGGAGCTTGAACTGCAGGATGATAAAAACAGTCAGGATATTTCATTTGTGTCAATCTCTTATCAGTGCATTTTTGATACAAACAGGGTTTTATCAAAAATTATGATTCTTGCACTTGACGTAACTGAAAAAAGGCTGAAGGATCTTCACATGGCATCAGAGCGTCAGCGTCATGAAAATGATGTCAAGGCACTGCTCTGTATAGCAAATTCAACTGCAGAAGAGATTACTGAATTCATGGACGACACATCATCACGTCTTGAAGAACTTTCAACACAGGTCGCAGCGCATATTGATGGTGTGACAAAACAGCGCAACGAACACCCATTCGGTCTGGAGTATACCATTTCACCCGAGTCCTTTGACAATATGTATAGAGATTTACATACAATTAAAGGCAACAGCGGTTCATACGGTTTTGATCTTCTTGCGGCAATTGCGCATCAGGCTGAAAGTCAGCTTGAAAAATTCCGGCAGACTGTTTCGGTAAGGCGCTCGGAAGATCTTCGTGTTCTGAATGAACTGTTTTTTAAAATGAAATCAGCACTTGATGAAATACATCAGAAAATCAAACTGATCTTTGGTGAGGAGGAGGAGCTGACATGCCGGATTCCTGAGTATCACATAGCAAACATTCTTAACACATGCGACTCGATATCAAAGGAACCACTATCACCTGATATACAGAGTCTTGTCGGGGAATGCAGGATGCTTGCATGGAAACCATTAAGAATATTGCTGAGAAAATATGAGAAAAACGCATTGAAAATCGCCCGTAAACTTCACAAGAATATCGAAATTGTTATAAAAAATGAAAAACAGTTTTTCAATCCGCTGCTTTTCACCGGCATGGATGAAATACTGATACATCTTATAAGAAATTCCGTTGATCATGGTATTGAAAATACCGAGATCCGTGATGAGCTTGGAAAAGGTCCCGGCAAGATACTCATTGAGCTTGACATTATAGATGAGTTCTGCTTTCTGGCTGTTTCCGATGACGGCAGGGGGATTGACATAGAAAAGCTGCTTTCAAATGCCATTCAGAAAAAATTTATAACTGCCGAGCAGGCAATCCGCATGACAAATGATGAAAAGATCGCACTGATATTCAAGGGCGGATTAACTACAGTTTCAGAAATCACAGAGCTCTCGGGTCGTGGAATGGGACTGGATATTGTGCAGCATAAAGTAAAAGGTCTTGGCGGTACAATTACAACAAATACGATTTTCGGTCAGGGCACTGCATTCTGTATTAAAATCCCGGTCAGAAATCTCGCAGGTTGATAATTTACAGGCTCACTTCTTTACCGGTTTGAATCCTGTAAAGATATGAAAACAGAATCCGATCTCCATACCTTTAATCGATCTGAATAAAAAATCGCCGGCAGCCCGGTACCAGACGTCATATGTCAAGTATCTATTCATAAGTTCAATTGATATAGTGGATGAAATATTCCTGTTCTGTGCATATGTCCACCCTACCCGAAGAGGTATTTTTCCATAATCAACACCGCTCTCAATATCAAATGACAATGCATATCCGCGTCCGAACTTTCCAATGTCAGGACTTGACATCTGATATCCTAGTGAAAACAGCTGATAACTGCTTAACGCATGAAATCTGTCTTTAACCGGAATTTTTGCACTTATCAATCCGGATATGACAGGTGATAGTCCATAGCGGATATTAT
>Ga0209800_10001977_pt1 | contig 19241 bp, 18 predicted proteins | sample Higcelweek8metaG_FD_187174 | JGI IMG/M metagenome (GOLD analysis project Ga0209800, IMG submission 187174) | Freshwater pond sediment microbial communities from the University of Edinburgh, under environmental carbon perturbations - High... | ecosystem: Environmental > Aquatic > Freshwater >...
CTCAGAATGTCACTCACCCCGATGAAAGCGGGCTTGTTCTCTCCGGTGATGACGCAGGCATTGGGTGAGATTGAAAGTTCACAGTCAGTGAAGGCATACAGGGCGTCAATTGTCTTGTCAGGTGAGACGCCGCTCTGCAGCTGTATCACTATCTCGACACCGCCGGCGGTATTGTCATCTATCTTTTTGATTTTGATCTTGCCCCTGTCACTCGCTTTCACTATTGACTCGATGAGTGACGAAGTGGTGCGTCCGAAAGGAATCTCGGTGATCACAAGTCCTTTTTTGTCAACCTTCTCGATCTTCGCCCTTACCTTGACCACTCCACCGCGGGCGCCGTCATTGTATTTGGAAACGTCAATCATCCCCGATGTAGGGAAATCAGGATACAGCTCGAATGGCTTTCCCTGAAGATAACTGATTGATGCGTCTGCCAGTTCGTTGAAGTTATGAGGGAGGATTTTCGAGGAGAGTCCGACAGCGATACCTTCCACTCCCATCGCGAGTAGCAGGGGGAACTTCACCGGGAGGGTTACAGGTTCCCTGTTACGCCCGTCGTATGAGCTCATCCACTCGGTAGTCTTGCTGTTGAATGTAACCTCAAGGGCGAACCTTGAGAGTCTGGCCTCTATGTACCTCGGTGCTGCTGCACCGTCGCCAGTCAGAATGTTACCCCAGTTACCCTGCGACTCCACCAGAAGCTCCTTCTGACCGAGCTGTACAAGAGCATCACCTATTGAGGCGTCACCGTGGGGATGAAACTGCATCGTGTGGCCGATTATATTGGCCACTTTGTTGAAGCGTCCGTCATCCATTCGCTTCATGGAGTACAGAATCCTTCGCTGCACCGGCTTCAGCCCGTCTGAGATATGGGGCACGGCACGCTCAAGAATCACATATGATGCATAATCCAGGAACCAGTCCTGGTACATGCCTGAAAGCGCCGTGACTGTATGCAGGGCTTCAGGTATAAAACTGGTTTTGGTTTCTTGCTTCTCTCCGCTTTCTTCGTCGGGGATCAGTTCAAAAGGATCACTCTCTTTCATAATCTGCTGCAACCTTCACTCACGCCTGGGCTATTTCGGGGATCTCCTCCTCGACCCGCAGGTTGTCAATAATAAAATCCTGACGTTCAGGGGTATTCTTTCCCATATAAAATTCGAGGAACTGAGTGTACGGGTCTGACTTCTTCATGATCACCGGTTCAAGCCTCATGTCCTTACCGATGAAATGCACGAACTCATCGGGAGATATCTCACCCAGTCCCTTGAAACGGGTTATCTCCGGGTCAGGTCCAAGGTCTCTTATTGCTTTCTGCCTCTCTTCGTCACTGTAACAGTAGCGGGTCTGTTTCTTGTTGCGGACCCTGAAGAGGGGTGTCTGTAGAATGTAAACATGTCCCTTCCGCACAAGATCCGGGAAGAACTGCAGGAAGAATGTCAGAAGGAGCAGCCTGATATGCATCCCGTCCACATCCGCATCGGTTGCAATCACCACGTAGTTGTAACGCAGGTCATCAAGGGACTCTTCTATGTTGAGGGCTGCCTGTAAAAGGTTAAACTCCTCGTTTTCGTAAACTATCTTCTTTGTCAGCCCGTAGCTGTTGAGCGGCTTGCCCCTGAGACTGAACACGGCCTGGGTTTCAACATTGCGCGACTTTGTAATGGAGCCGCTTGCGGAGTCGCCCTCGGTGATGAAGAGGGTTGAATCGAGCCTCCTTTCGTCGTTGGAGTTGTAGTGTATGCGGCAGTCGCGCAGTTTGCGGTTGTGGAGGCTGACCTTCTTCGCCCTCTCGCGCGCCAGCTTCTGAATGGAGCTTATTGCCTTGCGCTCTTTTTCCGACTCCTGTATCTTTTTGAGCAAGATACGGGCGGTCTCTCCGTTCTTATGCAGGAAATCGTCAAGATTCTTCCGGATGAAGTCAACAATGTAGTTGCGCACCGTTGGGCCCTGCGGACCCATATCCTTTGAACCAAGTTTGGTTTTCGTCTGCGATTCGAATATGGGCTCCTCAATTTTTACAGCTATAGCGGCGATGATTGAGGATCTGATGTCAGAAGCGTCAAAATCCTTTTTGAAGAACTCCTTAACAGTCCTGGTAATGGCTTCGCGGAAAGCCATGAGGTGTGTCCCCCCCTGCGAGGTATGCTGACCGTTGACGAAGCTGTAATAATCTTCGCCGTACTGCATTCCGTGTGTCAGGGCAATCTCTATGTCATCACCCTTGAGATGGATGATGGGGTAGAGTCCTTCGCGGTTCATATTGTCATTCAGGAGGTCAACGAGTCCGTTACGTGAGACTATCTTGTTGCCGTTGAAGTTGAGAATCATACCCGCGTTCAGGTATGAGTAATTCTTCATCATGCTCTCGACGTACTCGGAGATGAAGTGAAACTTGCCGAACATGGCTTCATCCGGCATGAAAATCACCTCAGTACCGTTCTCCTCCTGGGTAGTCTTCAGGGGCTCATCCCGCACCAGCTCACCGGCTCTGAACTCTATCTCCTTGAGCTGACCCTCACGGAACGATCTGAGTATGAATGATGAAGAGAGGGCATTGACAGCCTTGATGCCAACGCCGTTCAGCCCTACCGATTTTTTGAATGCCTTTGAATCATACTTGGCGCCTGTGTTCATCCTGGAAGTGACGTCAAGAACCTTTCCGAGGGGTATGCCGCGGCCGAAGTCCCGTACCCTCACCTCTGACCCCACGATGCCAACGTCTATCTTGCGGCCGTAACCCATCATATACTCGTCGACCGCATTATCCATCACCTCCTTCAGCATGACGTATATTCCGTCATCGAGGGATGAGCCGTCACCCAGCTTGCCGATGTACATACCAGGGCGCAGCCTGATATGCTCCTTCCACTCAAGGGTTCTGATGTTCTCCTCAGAATAGTTGCCGTCCATTAAGCCAAATTTTGGGCAAATATAAAGAATTAGGCAAGGCGATTCTTCCCGATTTATCAACAACCCAGGGGAATTATACCCAGTAGGCAGTAGGCAGTAGGCAGTTGCAGTCGGCAGTCAGCAGTAGGCAGTAGACAGTCGGCAGTTGCAGTCGGCAGTCAGCAGTAGGCAGTAGGCAGTAGGCAGTTGCAGTCAGCAGTCAGCAGTCAGCAGTCAGCAGTAGGCAGTTATTATTCACCGCAGGCGATCAAGCATTGTAGAAGGAAGGAGATCCGGTAATAATTCGCCGTAGGCGATCAAGCATTGTAGAACAGGATCCGGGAAAAATATCGGTTGCCCGTAGGGCATTCAGCATTGTAGATGGCAGGTCCGGATAATATTATTCGCCGTAGGCGATCAAGCATTGTCTTTAGCAATTCACTTCCCGCTGCGCAGCTGGTCCATGGCAGTGACCATCTGGGCCTGCACCCTGGTGGCCAGCTCCTCGGGGTCACCCGTTCCGAACTGCCCCGGGAAGATCGGGTCGAGCACCCTGATCCTTACTATCCGTCTGTTTCTGAAGATGATGCCACCCTTCTTGGGCATGATCTCACCTGTGCCGTCAATAAGCACAGGCAACAGCGGCTTGTCAGTTTTAACTGCAAGCTGGAAGGCTCCCGTCTTGAACTTTCCTATGGCACCGGTAAGTGTCCTGGTTCCCTCCGGGAAGATGACCACGGAGATTCCATCCTGCAATGACTCCACGCACTGTTCCATCATCCTGATTACACTTGCCTTGTTGCCCCTGATAAGTTCGATATACTTGACCATCCTCATCTCCCATCCAACCACCGGCACGCTGAAGATCTCTTTCTTGGAGACCCACCTCAGACGATGGCGAAGCATGTTGAAGAAGACAATATCAAGCAGCGACTGGTGGTTCGGGATAATAATATAAGCCTTTTTCTGATCAATCTTTTCCCGGCCTTCCACTATCACCTTCCAGAAAGGACTCATCTTTGTCAGGACGATTCCCTGGATGACCATCCACCGGTTGTTCATGAGCCTCCTGCTGTCAAATGCAAGAGCCAGGAGCCATAGAATCAGTGCAACGGGGAACGCGAGCAGGACGAAGGTAATGCTCGAAATCCATACCCACAGCGACTTGAGAATATTCATTGCTTTATGTTTTTATCCATTTTCCCTGCAACCCATGCAAGGCCTGCGCCTGCCAGTATTCCAAGAAGTGCTCCTCCGATTATGTCTCCGGGGTAATGCACTCCGAGGTAGATTCTTGAATATGAGACCAACAGTGCCCAGAAAACGACCAGCCAGGTATACCACCTCTTCCTGATCAGCGGTGCTGTGAAGGCTGCAATGCCGAAGCTGTTTGCAGCATGTGCCGAGACAAATCCGTACATCCCTCCGCAACGGCCGTTAACAGTATGAACCAGCCCCGCAAGGTCAGGCTCATGACACGGTCTCAGTCGTTCAAACAGGTTTTTCAGCAGTCCTGAACCCTGGTCGGTTATTACTATAAGAACAGGAACAAGGACCAGCGGGATCCACACGCGCTTCCCGTACCGTGTTGCCAGAAGCCAGACCATCACTGCATAAAACGGGATCCAGACCACCCTCATGCTCACTACCCTCATGATCTGATCAAGCCAAGGAGTGTTCAGGGAATTGAGAAAAAGAAATATATCTCGGTCCAGCTCTATCATAATCAGATGTTTATGGCTCGCCAGAGCATATCTTTAAGCACTGTGATACCAGTCCCTGTGACAGAGGAGATGAAAACCACAGGAATGTCATTGGGCAGAAGCGGTCTCATGGCGGCAGTAAGTTCCTCATCAAGCAGGTCGCATTTTGAGATCGCCATCACCCTCTCCTTGTCCAGCAGTTCCGGGTTGTACTTTTTCAGCTCCTCAACGAGGATGTTGTACTCCTTTACCACATTGTCCGTATCTGCCGGGATCATAAAGAGCAGCACGGAGTTACGCTCAATATGCCTCAGGAACCTGTGACCCAGCCCTTTCCCCTCGGCAGCACCTTCAATGATTCCGGGTATGTCTGCCATCACGAACGATTTATCGTCACGGTAACTGACTATCCCGAGATTGGGGGTGAGAGTTGTGAACGGGTAGTTGTCAATTTTGGGCTTCGCGGCGCTCACCACTGACAGCAGTGTTGATTTGCCGGCGTTGGGAAAGCCGACAAGTCCGACGTCTGCCAGTACCTTGAGCTCGAGAATGAACCATCCCTCAATTGACGGTTCGCCCGGTTGGGCAAAGCGGGGTGTCTGGAAGGTGGCTGATTTGAACTTGGTGTTTCCCTGTCCACCCCGGCCGCCCTTGACAAGAATCTTCTCTTCGCCGTCGCCGGTTATCTCGAAAATGAATTTTTCCGTCTCCTCTTCCCTGACCACCGTACCGAGAGGGACATCAACATAGATATCTTTCCCGTCAGCGCCGGTACTCTGGTTTGATGACCCGGAACCGCCGTGACCGGCGAACAGGTGTTTTGTAAATTTCAGATGAAGTAGGGTCCAGAGCTGAGAATTGCCTCTGATTATTACATCGCCTCCCCTTCCTCCGTCGCCGCCATCGGGTCCTCCCTTGGGATTGGATTTTTCATGTCTGAGGTGCCTTGATCCCGCACCTCCCTTGCCTGAGCGGCAGAAGATTTTTACATAATCGACAAAGTTGGTATCAGCCATCAGCTAAATTATTGTTTCAATCTGCCCGCAGAGTCTTTTGAAGATATCATCAATTGACCCTACACCGTCAACGCTCCTGGAGACTCCGGCCTTCCTTCCGAATTCAATCACAGGCTCTGTCTTGGCGCGGTAAACGGCAATGCGGTTATTTATGACTGCCTCGTCAGCATCGTCAGCCCTGCCTGAGACAAGGGCTCTCTTCTTCATACGTTCCGTCAGTTCGGTGTCATTCACCTCAAGAACCAGTAACAGGTCAATTTTCATACCCCTCTCCTCCAGCATCTTCTGCAGCGCCTCTGCCTGTTCCACAGTGCGTGGGAAACCGTCAAATATGAAACCGGCCTTCCCGGTTGTGACATCGATCTTCTGGGCTATCATTGCTATCACAACATCATCGGGAACAAGCTCACCTGAGGCCATTATAGCCTCCATCTTTTTACCCAGAGGTGTGCCTGCAGCCAGCTCAGCCCTGAGCATGTCTCCTGTTGAAAGATGAAGGAGGTTATATTTCTCTGCAAGAGTCACCGACTGCGTCCCCTTCCCTGAGCCGGGAGGGCCGAACATAAGAACATTTATCATTTTAAAACTATTTTGTGAGTTTATAAATCGCCTTCAGGTTACGGCCGTAGCCGTCATAGTCAAGGCCATATCCCACTACAAAGTTGTTGGGAATTTCGAAACCGATGTAATCAATCGGAAAGTCTCTGGTGTACGCTTCGGGTTTGAATAGAAGGGTGCATATCCTGACCTCCACTGCTTTCCTGAGTGTCAGCTCTCCGATTATTCGTTCGAGGGTGCTGCCTGTATCTACTATGTCTTCAAGGACAATGACGGTTTTACCAGTAATATCCTCGTTCCAGCCAATCAGTTCCTTGATTTTACCTGAGCTGCTTGTACCCTCATAAGAAGCAAGCTTGATAAAGGATATCTGAGAATGGAGGGTGATCTGCCTGAAGAGATCAGCGGCAAAGAGGAAGGCGCCGTTGAGAATCCCGAAGAAGAGTACATCCTTCCCGACCAGGTCTTCGTTTATCTTTTCCGCAAGGGCCGTAATACGGCTTTGTATCTCGTTTTCGGTGATGTACACCGAGAACTCTCTGTCAAGTACTGTGATCTCATTCATTGTCGAGGTGGTTGATGCCGCTAAATTATAAATTTTAAGCGTATTTTTGCCCCTGACAGTGGCTTAACATTAAAAAAGAGAGTATGAATCCGTCAGTTAGCATCATTATGGGCAGCACCTCCGACCTTAAGGTAATGGAGAAGGCTGCGGAATTTCTTGACAGCATGTCGATACCCTTTGAGATAAATGCCCTCTCGGCGCACCGGACACCTGACGAAGTTGAAAAGTTTGCCCGCGGAGCAGCAGGGAGGGGAATAAAGGTAATCATTGCCGGCGCGGGCATGGCCGCCCATCTGCCAGGAGTAATTGCGGCGATGACCCCGATTCCGGTCATTGGTGTTCCGGTCAAAGCCTCACTTGACGGCATGGATTCATTGCTGGCCATTGTTCAGATGCCTCCCGGGATACCTGTTGCCACTGTAGCCATCGACGGGGCGCTCAATGCGGGCATCCTTGCCGCACAGATGATAGCCACGGGTGACAAGGCAGTAATGGAGAAACTTATTGCCTACAAGGAGAGCCTGAAGGAGAAGATTGTGAAGGCGAATGAGGAGCTTGCGGCGGCGAAGTATAGGTACAGGACTAACTAAGAGTCCACAGTCGGCAGTAAGCAGTCAGCAGTCTGCAGTCTTTCTCAATTAAATTTGGAAGGGTTCCGGATCATATGATTGAGTAATTTTCCAATCTCCAGAGATCGTGTTACATAATCATGATATATTTCATCAGAGATATATTTACATTCATAAGCAAGGTCCAGCCATACCTGCGTTTCTGAATTTTCCATATCTGCGTCTGACATCTTGCTCATAAAATGTGCCTCGTAGATCCGTTTACGATAACCCTCACCTATATTAGAGCATACAGACCGTGAAGATCTCCGGATCTGTGAGGTAAGCGAATACAACTCATCATTCGGAAACTGCTTGGTAATATTGTAAATATCCATCGCCAGACTGAATGCCTTCTGGTATATAATCAAATCTTTAAATCCGCCATTCATTGCTGTATTTTTTAATTATTTGACTGCCGACTGCCGACTGCCAATTGCCAACTAAAATCCTATCCGCACCTGCCCCTTCACCTCCTGTTTCAATCCGCCCACGGAAGCTGAACAGGCATACTTCAGCCTCGCTTCAACTCGCTCTGCCGGTTTCCATGAGATCATGATGAATGACCGTGTCATCTCTCCGTATAGCGCCGGCACGCTGAATGAAGAAAGCAGGTCGTTCTCCCAGGCATAGAGGCGACTGTCCCATCCTTCAGTGGAACAGAGGGCATACCTTAACCAGAGGCGCAGAGGAACCCTGCGAAATGAGTAAGAGAAATCCTGACAGAGAAGATACCCTCTCTCTTCTGCCGGTGAGATGAGTGAGAACGAAGCCCTGGTGGTAAGATGCAATCCCGTAACCGGGTCACAATCCAGAACAAATCCCAGCTGTTGCCTTATGTGTGTCACAGACGATGCGGCACCGGTTTCGGAGGGGGCATCATACTCACGAGATGAAGAGGTATAAACCACCCTCAGTGAAATATCATCACGGGGCAGGTATTCCGCTTTGATCTCTGTCCTGCTGCCGTATGATGGCGATGATGAGCGATATCGCGGTGCCGGGATCCTGTAATGATCAACCGCTGCAGTAACGAACAGATGTCTTGCTGCCTCCACGTGTACAGATGCTGCCAGGCCTGTCTCATTGCCGGATCCTGATCCGGCCTTGAATGCACCTGAATGAAATGAATGATAATCAGGTGAAAAATGCCGTGCCAGGAGGTTGAATGTCACCCTCCCCGAAGGCTTTGCCCTGAGTCCTGCTGTGGCTGCCCATGATCCGGGGAGGCTCAGTCCGGCTTCGGCAAACAACAGGACAGGTCCGGCCCCTGCCCTGAAGTTCGTCCCCAGATTCAGAAGCCTGTCTCCTTCAAAGGCATTGATGTTCTCTGGCTTGTCCCTGTCAGGCCTGAATGGAAGTGAGAACCATGATGCGGATGCGGTCACTCCTCCCCTGATCTTATCAGCTCCGGCAGTAATGTGAAGACCGGCAACAGTTTCTCTGAGACTGTTGCGTGCCTCAAGCTGCGATTCAGAAATATGAAGCCCCCCTCTGACAAGGTTGCTCACTCCGGACGCAGTGCTGTCGTCATCAAACAGAAGTCTTGCATCTATATTATTATCAGATGCAAAGAGAACTGCACCTGCATTAATTGTGCCCAGCGTCAGGCTTATGCCTCGAAAGAAGCTGTTCTCCTCCGTGGATGTATACGGCGTCGCTGTACTTCTGCCGGACATGAATGACGGTGAGCTGAGCCATGAACTCATCCACTGGCTGCTGTTGAAGATCAGTCCTTCGCCGGTTCTAAGGGCAAAGTCGCCAATTATAACCCTGCTTATCAGCCAATTCGGCCTGAAATCGATATAACCTGAGAGGAAGTCTGTCCCGGGTCTGTCCCTGAACCCGAACGGCTCTCCGGGATCATTTTCAGCAGTAAGTCCGAAGCCAAAGCGTTTCCTTTCGTGATTAATCTTTAGTAACGACCGTATGCCTTCAGTTTCGCTTTCACCGGCATTGAACCTTGCTGTTGCTGTCAGTGTGGCCTGTGTGCGGCCGAAGTCTTTTCCGGTATCCAGGCGGGCGGGTTGAAGTGAAATATACGGCGCCATGAGCATCACCGTGCTTCTGTCAAAGGCCGGTAGAAGGGCTATCTCATAGATGGTCATCACATTCCCGTTTTTTCTGACATGATCCGCAAGAACCAACACCTGGAAATCCGTCAGGAAAAAGAGTCGCGATATCTCATTTTCATCACCGCTGTTTATATTCACGGGCGACTCCTTGAGTCCGGCAAGCTCTTCAAGCAGCGCCGAGGGATCTGTGTCATCCGTGAGAGCCAGTATATCTTCGACGGATTCATTGAAACCCCGGTTTTCCTCCTGGCCGAAAAGAGGACACAGTAGGCAGATACAGATCACGCTTATGACAGTGATCCTTCGGCACCACCAGATATTAATGCAATACTTGATGAATTCACAATGGCATCCACACGCGATCATTCTGTTTTCAGTGCAGTTCAGCACATGATCACAATGGCGGCGCCGGGAGATCATTTCATTGTCCATATAATTGACAAAGAGGAGGTAAGGCCTGTTGTGCCGTTGAGCAGGAATCCCGTATCAGCCTGCACTGTACCTGTTCTGAAACCTATCCCGAATGAAAAAGCTGAAGGCGAGCTCATGTAGCCTGTCCGGATAACCAGTTTGTTCATCACATTCCAGCTTAACCCGCATTGTACCGAGAGCGGTTCGCCGCTGACCTTGGATGTTCCCGTGACAAGGGAGAAATCGTCGGACTGTTGCCAGTGCAGTCCTGCCTCAATTGATGAAGGCAGCGTATTGAGCGCGGCCAAAGGATTGAACAGGTGAACACCCATTGTCAGCGATGACGAGAGAGTGCAGGTCAAACCTGTTTCGAAAGTCAGATGCGACAAGTCACGGTACTCGCCAATGCTGTGTTCCGAGATAAAATCGACCTGCAGACCCAGCGAGAGACCGTCGGTGATTCTGACTGCACTTCCAATACCGGTAAAAATCCTGTTGTAGTCAGCGTTGCCGTAATGTGTTGCCACAATTCCAAGAGGTGCGCTTCTGACTGCTAAGACTGCACTTATTGCCTTCGATGACATTGCAGGTATCATGAAACGGTTCTCCAGCGAGGCGGAGAAGCTTGTCGCCGGGGCGGCTGTGAGTAGTGCCTGGTTATGGAAACAGTTCCAGTGCCCGGGAGATGCCGTAACTGCAAAACCCATTCCCATCGCACCGGCCCCATGTGGTACAAACAGAGGTTCGCCTGCGCGAAGCACGGCAGCAGTTAATATAAACGACAAGAATACTGCATTCCACCGCAGCATCATAGTGAGACATAATTACACAATCAAATTTATGACAGCGAAGGGAGAAAGTCAAGGAAAAGAGGAAAAAAAGGCAATAGCCATTAGGCAATAGGCAGTAGTGTTGGCAATAACATGCTGATTTAATGACTATTGCCTACTGCCTACTGCCTCTAACCCTTAATATCCTTAATATTGAGCTGCACCGCGGTCTTGCCCCGGAACTCATTCAGCTCCACGGAGTAGGCAATGTCAACCACACCTCCGGAATCGCGGAAGGTCTCGATCATGTCTGCCTGCCCGAAAGCGATAGCACCTACCGGTTCTCCGTTCTGCCTTGCAAAGGTGAGCTTCAGGTGCATCCCGTTGGAGCCCACCGGCTGGCAGGCAAGGGTCTTTACCCTCCGTGATGCAAAAACAGGAGCAGTGTTCTCCGGCCCGAACGGCTGAAACCTCTCAAGGCTTCTGAAAAGCTCCATAGTAACATCTTCAAGAGGAATCTCACAGTCAATATTCACTGAAGGGACCAGATGTTCATCCCTGATTGTCTCACTGACGAATTTCTCAAACCGCTCACGGAACTCCGGCAGATTCTCCTGCTTGAGTGTCAGTCCGGCTGCAAACATGTGCCCGCCGAAGCTCTCCAGCAGGTCGGAGCAAGATTCAATTGCCTGATAGAGGTCATAGCCAGGCACACTTCGCGCCGAGCCGGTCGCAAAACCATCCTTCGATTCGGTGAGAATCACGGTCGGCCTGTAATATGTCTCAATCAGCCTGGATGCAACAATTCCAATAACCCCCTTATGCCATCCCTGCTGGAACAGCACTGTCGTACGGGCGTTACTCATCCTGTTGTCCTCGCTCACCATCCGGCGTGCCTCCGTGGTGATCTCACTGTCCTTCTTTCTGCGGTCATCGTTGTTGATGTCAATTGCATCGCAAATGGTCAACGCCTCCTGCGGGTTCTGCGAGACCAGCAGTTCAACCGCCTTGCTGCCTGATTCCATCCTGCCGGCCGCATTGATGCGCGGACCGATGCGGAACACCACATCCTCAATTGCAAGCGGCATTCTTATTTTGGCCTTTTCAATAATCTTCTGAAATCCCAGGCGCGGTGACTCGTTCAGCTGCTGCAACCCGAAGTAAGCCAGAACCCTGTTCTCACCGGTCATCGGCACGATATCTGATCCGATACTCACAGCAACCAGGTCGAGATATGTTATTATCTTTTCAAAAGGGATATTCTGAACCCTGCACAGTGCCTGCATCAGCTTGAACCCAACACCGCAACCCGACAGCTCCTTGTACGGATAGTTACATCCTGGCTGCTTGGGGTCAAGCACGGCTGTTGCATCAGGGATCTCATCTCCCGGAAGGTGATGATCACAGATGATTATGTCTATCCCTTTTGACCGGGCATACTTCACCTTATCCACAGCCTTGATGCCGCAGTCAAGCGCAATTATCAGCCTGCAGTTTCCCTCAGCAGCATAGTCAATTCCCTTCGATGACAGGCCGTACCCCTCATGGTACCTGTCAGGGATGTAATAATCGAGGCTGGAATGCCGCTCCCTCAGAAAGGCATATAACATGGCCACTGAAGTGGTGCCGTCAACATCGTAATCGCCGTACACCAGTATCTTCTCATTCCTCGAAATTGCCGTGCTGATTCTGTCTACCGCCCTGTTCATATCCTTCATCAGGAAGGGGTCATGCAGGGAACTGATTGACGGGCTGAAGAACTCTTCAGCCTGGCGTTTTGTTGTGATGCCCCGCTGAGCCATCAGGTTGGCGACAGCGACAGGCACCGCCATCTCTGTCGCCAGGGTCGTGACGACACGTTCGTCGCCCCTCGCTTTTAAGAGCCACCTTTTTTCCATTATATTTATTTTTAGTAATATTCATATCCGAAGACCTCCCTCATTGAGTTGTACATCACTCGCTTAACATCCTCCATTTCAATCTTTCTTCCCGTCTCTTTCTCAATGCTTGTGACACCCTTGTCGGTGAAGCCGCATGGGTTGATATGGTTAAAATAGGAGAGGTCAGTGCTTACGTTAAGGGCGAAGCCGTGCATTGTCACGAACCTCGATGCCCTCACTCCGATTGCACATATTTTTCTTGCGCGGGCCCCTCTGTCAGGGTCAATCCAGACTCCTGTGGCACCCTCCAGGCGTCCTCCTTCAATACCGAAACGGGAGATACACCTCATAATTGCTTCTTCAAGCTGCTGAATATAATCGCGAAGCCCAAGCTTCATTTCATCAAGGTCGAATATAGGATAACCGACAAGCTGCCCGGGACCGTGATAGGTTATGTCCCCGCCTCTGTCAATCTTGTAAAACGAAGCATCTTTAGCCTGCAACTGGATGTAGTCAAGCAGCAGGTTCTGCTCTGATCCGCTCTTCCCCAGGGTATAGACGTGGTTGTGCTCAACAAAGATGAGACGGTCAGGGGTTTTCTCCGATTCCGGCAGACTCTTGCCTTTTTCAGCCACCTTGGCATTGAAGAAGCCTTCCTGGTAATCCCAGGTCTCCTTGTAGTCCTTCCGGCCAAGATCATCATATATAACCTTCGTGGTCAATCTCTGCTGTTTTTACTAATCTGTCAGTTCCTCACATGTTTCTCAGCGTGGAAGGAGCTTCTTACAAGAGGACTGCTCTCAACAAATTCAAAACCTGTCTCAAGCGCCACCTTCCTGTACTCATCAAACTTCTCCGGTGTAACATACTCAATAACTGGCATATGACTCAGACTCGGCGCCAGGTATTGGCCAATTGTAACTATTCTGCAACCGGTTGCATAAAGGTCGCTCAGGGCCTCAATAACCTCTCCCTCGCTCTCACCCAAACCGAGCATGATGCCGGACTTGGCACGTACTCCGCGGGAGGAAATATGCTTAAGGACCGACAGGCTGACTTCGTACTTTGCCACTGACCTTATCAGCGGTGTCAGTCGCCTGACAGTCTCAATATTATGTGATATGACATCAGGACCAGCATAAATGACCCGGTCAATATCCCGGGTGTTACCCCTGAAGTCCGGCACCAGGGTCTCGATAGTCACCCCGGGATTCACCTCCCTGATTTTTCTGATTGTTTCAGCCCAGTGTGATGATCCTCCGTCAGGAAGGTCGTCCCTGTCAACTGAGGTGATTACGCAGTGCCTGAGGTTCATCGTTTTTACAGCCCGGGCCACTCTATCCGGTTCTTCAGGGTCAGGCGGAAGGGGTTTGCCGCTTTTTGTGCCGCAGAACTTGCATGATCTTGTGCATATGTCGCCCAGGATCATCAGTGTGGCAGTTCCTGCATTCCAGCACTCGCCAATATTGGGACAGTTGCCTGATGTGCATATCGTATGGAGCCGATGAGTCTCCACCAGGTTCTTCACCATTGTATAGCTCTCCCCGCTTGCCCTCTCCATCCTCAGCCACGATGGCAGTCTCCTCTTGCCTGTCATATTACCTGCTACCCGAAATTCTTGAATATGCAAAGGTACATAATATTAAAGAACGCATTGGTTGATTTATGAAGGACCGAAGCAATGAAATTGTATCTTTGAAAGTCAAATTAACAATTCACGTGACAGTGTGAAGATTGAGACGCCACTGCCAAAATCACCCAACCGAAACATGCAAATCTTGTAATATGGAAGTAGTTTATCTGAACGGACAGTTTATCCCAAGGGAACAGGCAATGATCAGTCCCGACGACAGAGGTTTTCTCTTCGGGGACAGTATTTACGAGGTCACCAGGTGGTATGGCGGTTACTTCTTTGATCTTAATGGTCATGCAACAAGATTCAGGCGCAGCCTTCACGAGACCCGGATTGTCTGGGATGATGAGGCCCGGATAGAGGAGATCTTCCGTGAACTAATTGAGCGCAACGGTCTTGGCGGCGAGTGTGCCATAGTTTATTTCCAGGCCACCCGCGGTGTGGCGCCACGCAACCACGCTTTCCCCGATCCGCCGGTCAGCCCCACTGTATACGGGTTCGCCCGCAGGCAAAGCCTGAACACCCTGGCATGCGAGAGAGGTGTGGGAATATGGCTCACCCCGGACCCCAGGTGGAACCGCTGTGACATTAAGACAACTGCCCTGATAGCAAACATACTTCCATACCAGGAGGCACATGACCTGGGATTTGCAGAGGTATGCTTCGTGCGAAACGGCCTCGTGACAGAAGGGGCTCACTCGAATATCTTTTTCGTAAGAGACGGAACATTGTACACTCACCCGGTGACAAATGACATCCTGGCTGGAATAATAAGGAAGAACATCATCGCACTGGCAAATGACAACGGAATCAGCGTTGTTGAAGAAGCTGTTGCAGCAGACATGATTCCTTACATGAATGAAGGTTTTATATCCAACACCACAGGTGAAATAGTACCGGTAATCCGCATCTCCGACCAGGTCATAGGAGACGGAATGTCAGGGCCTGTCACCAGGAAGCTGCAGAATCTCCTTCGCGGCCTTATACAGTCACAGGATCCGCGGCGTTGAGAGGCAGCGGGGGAATGAAGCCGGTTAACAGGTCTGATGCCCCCGACAGTGGCCAAACAAGAATTATTCCTCTGATAACAATGACGATCCGGGTAAATTCCATAATTGGATATGCCTTATTCCCTTTCTTGTCGGCAATACTATATCATCAAGAGAAACAACCACCTTTTCAAAGTTATCGTCAATGGCTTCCAGTGCGGCATATTCACGCTCGATTGTCACTTCATCATTAAGCATATATGCACACTGCAAATAGATAATACGCGATCCCTTATGACCTATGAAGTCCACTTCCCTGTTTCGAACCGTTCCCACGTAAACATCAAACCCGGCACGCCGCAGCTCCAGAAAGACAAGGTTTTCCACGAGGTATCCGAATCCATACCCGAATCCTGGATATAGGTAATTTTTGTAAGCCAGGTCGTTGACATAAAATTTGGCATTCCCGGAGATCGTGTCTTTACCTTTGATGTCATATCGGTCACAACGATGTATGAGAAAAGCATCCAGAATATATCCAATGTAATTCGATATGGCATCATAGCTTGATTTCCTGCCCTGGCCTTTGAAATATTTAACAATATTGTATATTGAAATAAGGTTGGAGGCATTATTTACCAGAAACACAAATATATCCTCTAGCAGTCGGGGCTCCCGAATATTGTACCGCTGAATGATATCACGCAACAGGACGGTATCTTTTATGGCAGATACGTAATTGCGCTTAAACTCTTGTTTTGCAAGCATAAACAACTCAGGAAGGCCCCCGCTGTTCATATATGCCATATAGCTTTGGCGCCCTCGCTCCTGATTGGTTATTCCCAGATATTCCAAAAAACTGAATGGGAAAACCTCAAAAGTAATGTACCGTCCAGATAAGAGAGAGGCTAATTCCCCGGACAACATCCTGGAATTTGAACCGGTGATAAACAGCTCGTAACTGCCCGAATAATCCTGGGAATATGAATTAATAACCTTTTCCCACTCTTCAATGATCTGAATTTCATCAATGAATATATAGACCTTCCCCTGCGGATTAAGTTCCTTTTTATAAAGTTTGATTAGCTCGTCCAGCTCCTTATGGGTTCTTAAAAAGTCGAAATCAGCAAATTCACGATTAATAAACAGGGTATTTTCAGGCTTTATACCACTGTCTATTAGCTGTTTTGCAACCTGTCGCAAGATATAGCTTTTACCAGATCGTCGCTGGCCGACTAAAACTTTTACAAGACGGTTTCCTGCATAACCGGCTATCTTTTCAGTATACTCATAACGCTTGTACCCAAAATCAAAGGTCTTTCCATCCCATAGATTATATTTATCTATCAATGCAATTTTATCTTCCATGAACGAATTTTTTAAACAAATATAACATTTTGTAGTTTATAAACGAATCTTTTTGATGCTTTTTATCTCATTTATGGACCAAAAGGTTAAAATTGCATATCGTTGAACAACGGCCAGACTTGCCTGATGCCTTACTAATTATACCTTTGCACAAATTTTAAAACATGAGTACTCCCCAACTTAGCGAACAGGAACTGGTTCGCAGGCAATCGCTTGAAGAGATCAGAAAGCTAGGCATAGATCCATATCCGGCAGCAATGTACCCGGTCAATGCATCCGCCGCAGAGATTCTGGCAGGTTTCAGTGATACGGAAGATAAATTTCCCGAGGTGTGCCTTGCAGGCCGTATCATGAGCCGCCGCATCATGGGCAACGCCTCCTTCGCCGAGCTGATGGACTCATCAGGCCGCATACAGATCTATGTACGCCGTGATGATCTCTGCCCGGGCGAAGACAAGACGCTCTACAATACTCTATTTAAAAAGCTTCTCGATATAGGCGACATCATTGGTGTGAAGGGCTTCGCCTTCAGGACACAGATGGGTGAGATAACCGTTCATGTGAAGGAACTGACCCTCCTCAGCAAGTCGCTCCGCCCCCTCCCCATTGTCAAGGAGAAGGACGGCGTACTTTACGATGCAGTGACTGACCCTGAGATGCGCTACCGTCAGCGATATGTAGACCTGATCATAAATCCGGATGTGCGCGAGACATTCCGCAAGCGCACTCAGATAATCAAGTCGATGCGCGAGCTCTTCGACTCTTACGGCTACCTCGAGGTAGAGACACCTGTTCTTCAGCCAATCCCGGGAGGCGCCGCAGCAAGGCCGTTTAAAACTCATCACAACGCCCTGGATATTCCCCTCTATCTGCGAATTGCTGACGAACTGTACCTCAAGAGGCTGATAGTGGGCGGATATGACGGGGTGTATGAGTTTGCGAAAGACTTCCGCAACGAGGGGATGGACCGGACTCACAATCCGGAGTTCACGGTGATGGAGATATATGTGGCCTACAAGGACTACAACTGGATGATGGAGTTCACCGAAAAGATTCTTGAGAAGGTGGCGACAGACCTCCACGGAACCACAAAAGTTCCCCTGGGCGATAATGTAATTGACTACAAGGCTCCTTACCGTCGCATCTCAATGACCGACGCAATCAGGGAATACGCCGGCATTGACATTACTGACATGACAGAGGATGAGCTTCGCCGCGAGTGCGACAGGATGGAGATAGGCCACTCGCCGACAATGGGAAAGGGGAAGCTTATTGACCAGATCTTCGGCGAAAAGTGCGAGCATCACTTCATCCAGCCCACATTCATAATCGACTACCCGCAGGAGACCTCTCCGCTGACGAAGAAGCACCGTGCCAAACACGGGCTCACCGAACGGTTCGAGCTGATGGTCAACGGCAAGGAGCTGGCAAACGCTTACTCTGAGCTGAATGACCCGATTGACCAGCTTGAGCGCTTCCAGGAACAGCTCCGGCTATCGGAAAAGGGAGATGATGAGGCAATGTTCATCGACATGGATTTCGTGCGAGCGCTTGAATATGCTATGCCGCCCACATCAGGGATGGGTATGGGCATCGACAGGCTCACGATGTTCATGACCAACCAGCCCTCAATACAGGATGTGCTGTTCTTCCCGCAGATGAAGCCCGAAGCATAGGCAATAGGCAGCAGGCAATAGGCACTAGGCAATGGGCAATGGGCAGCAGGCAATAGGCAATAGGCAATAGGCAATAGTGTTGACAATGATAGCTCGTAGAGCTTAAAGCATTGTAGATAAATGCCATAATCCAATATTCCCCGTAGGGGATAAAGCATTGTAGATTGGATAACGGTAATTCAATATTCCCCGCAGGGGATAAAGAATTGTAGAACAGGTATTCGTGACTGAACTGAAAGATATGGAGCTGAGCCGGCTGATGAAACCACTGGATTCTCCGATGAAGATCCAGGAGTTCCTGGATTCGATTCCGTATAACACAACCAAACGGACACTTTCACCTCTGCTGGTCATGAAGGAAAGGATGGCCCACTGCATGGACGGCGGTATGTTTGCAGCATCAGCCCTCCGAAGGCTGGGGTACCCTCCCCTGATTGTTGACCTGTCAGCCGATAACGATGATGACCATATAATTTCAGTATTCCGTGAAGGAAAATGCTGGGGCGCCATAGCGAAATCAAATACAACAGTCCTCCGTTTCCGCGAACCGGTATACAGGACCCTGCGCGAACTGGCGATGTCATACTTCGACATGTACTATAATCTCAACGGCCAGAAGACACTGAGGAGCTATTCAAGGACGATCGATCTCTCCCGCTTTGATGAGCGTGGTTGGGAAACAACTGACGAGGATCTTGAGTACATAGGTGATTATACATACACTGTAAGGCACTACCCGCTCATAACCCCCACTCAGGCAGTAAAGCTCAGTGATGTTCCGAAATACCTGTATGATGCCGGATTCTCAGGAGCAGACATTGACGGACTCTTTAAGCCTGCCTGAGCAGGTAGTCAGCAGTCGGGAATCCGCAGTCCGCAGTCCATAACATATTGAATGACTGACAACTGCCAGCTGCCGACTGAAGACTGAAGACTGCCTTATCCCCTTGACCGGAGCTGCTTCTCAAGCCGCTCGCGTTCAGCCTCGAATCCCGGCTTGCCCAGAAGGGCAAACATATTCTTCTTGTATGACTCCACACCCGGCTGATCAAAGGGATTAACCCCAAGAACATAACCGCTTACCGCACATGCCAGTT
>Ga0209800_10001978_pt1 | contig 19238 bp, 14 predicted proteins | sample Higcelweek8metaG_FD_187174 | JGI IMG/M metagenome (GOLD analysis project Ga0209800, IMG submission 187174) | Freshwater pond sediment microbial communities from the University of Edinburgh, under environmental carbon perturbations - High... | ecosystem: Environmental > Aquatic > Freshwater >...
CATCCCCAATTTATGTGATAATGCGTTTCGTCGCTATATCCATCGAGAATAAAAGCATGGCCCATAATAAAATCATAATCCGACCAGCCTGCATAATACAAAGGTATGTTTTGATCAAGGTGCATAATTAATGTGTCGGTCCAGTTAAATTCTGCATCAACACTGTCGCGGAAATAATAAGTTGTTTCTGTATTGTAGCCGAAATAAGTCCTAAGTGTATATGCACCTTTGTGATTGTACATTCCACTTCCGTCCGGTCCATAATTCATGTCGACCGATACACCTATATTATAAAGTAACCTAGCCATGTCATCATTATAATCTGTTGGTGTTGCGGGCATTTGATCATAGTTATAATTTTGCTCGGCGAAATTTACTTCAAGCCAGCCGTAATCAGGATGTTCATATCCATACGAACCAGTTCCTGTTGTAGGGTACCGGAAATAGTTCATTAGCTGACCAAGAGCTGTAGCAACACAACCTACAACGACATGACCGTCTGTTCCAGCTGGATCGGCAGGACATTGAGTATTGAAATATCTTCCCTGATCCCATTTTGTAGTTAGCATTGGTGCAATAGCTCTGATTTGTGATTTGACCTCGAAATCATTAGGATTTTTTGAAAGTCTATCCCACTTATTTTGAATTTCTACCGATGCTTGTATATTGTTTTTTATATCGAATTCTATTTGCGCTGCATAGTTTTTTAGCCATACTGCCACAGATGAATTAATGTTTTCTGGTATAAATTCTGATTCGGTCGAAAATGCTACAATAGGCTCAGTACTTTGCTCAGCGGAAATTATTACAAATCCTTGAGGCGCCAAATTGAAAATATGTAGTACCTCAGTGTCATTATATTTATAGGTAAGACTGTTTATAATTTTGTAATCTGATTTTACTTTACTTATTCCGTTAAATCTTTCGGTTATGGTATTCTCGGCAACTTTTTCTGCCTGCACAATGTCGCAATATTGAGCAAAAGAAACATTAACTAGAATTGATAATATGACAGCGAGTAAATATTTTTTCATAAAAGTTTGATTTGTATTAGTGTGGTAAAGATAAATAAAAATCAGTTTGAGAAATAAGTAGATAATAAAAAAGGCGGGATGTCCCGCCTTTCCAGAATTTTTTAATTGTTTTCAAGAGTTTATCTGCTAAAGAAGAGTCGGGTGATAAAAATACCTACGCCGTCTTTTTCGCCGGCATCACTTTCTACACCACTAGTAACATACATTAGTTTCCATCCGTCTTTTGCAAGTTCATTCATTTTTGCAGTTATTACTGCATCATTTGAAGCGATATTCTGAAAGTTGATTCCAACTGCTGAATAGAAGTTAAGCAATTTGGTTTCTTCAAATGCATCCACTTTTACATCTTCTCTATCTACATCGCCTTGCTTACTGGTTTTACCATCAGTTCTTTCTGTTGACAGTGCATTTATATCAACATCAGATTTCGTTTCAATAATTCTGCTGCGACCTAAACCCATTGGCACAATCGATTCAACAATTGTCACAACTTTATATTCTTGCGCTGTAATAACCAAGCTAAAAATAATAGCTCCTGCAAATAATAATATTGATTTTTTCATAAAATAAATTTTTAAAGTCAGCTTATGTCTGCAAAAACTGAGCCGTAAAAATTATATGACAGTGCGAAAAAAGATTAAGATACCGAAGGAGTAACCTTTTTGTTTTTGCGTTGAAACATCTTTTCAGCTCTTACTATAAACTTGCTATGTGCAATATACTCATTTCTGATTATACCATATATGGCAAGATCTCCATATGTCTTTTCTTCTATTAGTAAGCCAGCTCTTTCGGTGCCTTCATTTATAAAACCAAATTTTCTCAATACTCCAGTCAAAGCGAAATCTCCAATAGGAGTTTTAACTTGGATTCTATTGAATTCCATTTCATGGAACCCAAATTTTAATAACCCTTCTACAAGGTCTGTGTAAGTTTGAACGGTTCTGCCTCGTTTTACAATCCAGATTACAAGTTCACTTTTATTATTTACTTTGTCGGTGCTGTAAAGTCCGGTTACCCCCAAAAAACCAGCTTTGTCACTTAAAGAAAATAAAATCTCGTGTTGTTGTTCAAGTCTGCTTTGTTCGTGCATTAAAAAAACCTTTGCGTCATCAACGGTCTTGATTGCGATGCTTTTGTCAATCCAATTGCGGAAGAAATTGTCTTTTGCTTTAACAGCATTAGCAATCTCTTTTGCATCTTCAAGGCTTAGTTGCTTTAACACAAGATCATGGTTGAGATCGATGTTAATTTTTGCCATAATTGTTACAATTTTGATTTAAATTCGTTATTAAATTTTTCCCAATCTCCGCCAGTTTTAAAAAGATCTTGTCCTATAAATTCCATATATCTTTCCAAAACTTTAGGAGGATAATATCCTCTGAGTGCAAATATAAGATTAAATTTCTCATCAAAAAACACTGTTGATGGTAATCGTATATCAGGTTGCAACATCGCTATTATTAATTGATGTGGATAATTAGGCGATATTTGTTCATTTATAAATACATTCTCATTAATTTTTAATGTGTCCTGAGTGTCAAAATTAATTTTAACAGCATAGAAATTATTATTAATATAATCAGAAATGACTGGATGACGAAATGTCGAACCAAGCATTATTTTACTTCCGTTGTTAAAGTCTGAGTTAACAAAAAGAATCAGCTTTTTTGGGTTTTCTTTCATTAAAATCTGAGCTTCATCAAACTTTAGCCAATTAATTTTACCGTCAGTTTTCGATGTTGAGTCGGGCATAAATGTGTTTGTGAAATCTTGTTTAAAATCTGCAAAGTCACAATTTTTATTTATCCTTTCTGCAAAATATACAAGAAGAGGCTCAATTGAAGCAGCATTCATATACCCAGGAACTGGATTTATATTTCCATCGAAATCAATGTAAACTATTGTAGGATATGACATGCGACCATTTAGCAGCAATTGAGCTAGCTGATGCGATGAACGATTACCAGCATTTAAATTGATGTATGCTTTTTCCTTATACATTACCGTGTCAGTGCGTTCTGCATCAAATCTGACGGCGTAGAAATATGTGTTTATATAATTTGCAATGTCTTTGTTGTGAAATGTTTCAGCATCCATCTTTTTACACCACCCACACCAATCAGTGTACATGTCAATAAGTATGGTTTTCGGTGCTTCTTTCTGCTTTTGTAGAGCTTCTTCAAAAGTCATCCAGTTGATTAAATCTTCGGTTTGTGTTTGTTCTTGACCTAATAGACAACCCGAAAAAATCAGCGTAATAATTAAAAATATGCTTTTCTTCATATCGTAAAATTTATTTTATGACAAATTTAACACTTATAAGTTTAAAATTAGTAATTTTAAGGTTTTAAAATTTAATAATTTAAAATATCAGTTATGAGCGAAATTAAAAATTTAAATCCTCAAAGAGTCTGGAAAAACTTTTATTCACTGACTCAAATACCTCGTCCTTCCAAAAAGGAAGCCAAAGTTATTGCTTTTATGAAAAAATTTGGTGAGGACCTTGGTCTCGAAACTATTGTTGATGAAGTTGGAAATGTTATAATTCGCAAACCTGCCACAAAAGGAATGGAAAACAGAAAAGGCATAATTTTCCAAGGTCATCTTGATATGGTTCCACAAAAGAACTCTGATAAAGTGCATGATTGGGAAAAAGATCCAATTGATGCATTTGTAGACGGTGATTGGGTTACTGCAAACGGAACAACTCTAGGTGCCGACAATGGTATGGGTTGTGCTGCTGCAATGGCTGTACTCGAAGCAACCGACCTTGTTCATGGACCAATCGAGGCATTGTTTACAATTGACGAAGAAACCGGAATGACTGGAGCAATAAATTTGCAACCTAATGTTCTTAAAGGAGACATTTTGATGAATCTCGATTCAGAAGACGAGGGCGAACTATATGTAGGTTGTGCTGGTGGAGTGGATGTAAATGTTTCGATGAAATATAAAGAATTGCCTTTGCCTAGTGGATTTGTTGCATATAATCTTGCCGTTACGGGATTAAAAGGCGGACACAGTGGAATGGACATAAATATCGGTCGTGCAAATTCGAATAAAATTCTCTTCCGCTTTTTAAACCATTGTTTATATAATTTTGATGTAAAATTATGTAGTGCACAGGGGGGAAGTTTAAGAAATGCTATTCCACGTGAGTCTTTTGCTGTTGTTGCTGTTCCTGAAAAAGAAGCTGCTAAATTCGAAGAAATGGTTAAGAAGTATGATACTATTTTTTCGGCAGAGTTTGCGAAAACAGAGCCTAATATGAAAATGAAGGCAGAAAAAACAGCCACTCCTTCGAAAATGATTGAGCACGAAGCGATGGTAAAAATTGTTAAAGCAACTTTTGCCTGCCCTCATGGTGTTGTAAGAATGAGTGATGCTATGCCAGGACTTGTAGAAACCAGTAATAATCTTGCCATTGTTAAATGCTTGGACGAAGAGTTTATCGTTAACTGTCTTTGCCGTAGCTCAGTTGATTCAGCAAAAGAAGGAACAATGTATAAGATTGGAACTGTTTTCGATCTAATCGGAGCTAACGTTTCATTTGATGGCGCATATCCAGGATGGAAACCTAATATGGATTCACCAATTCTGAAAACTATGCAGAAAACTTATAACGAATTGTACGGAAAAACTCCTGAAATTAAAGCAATTCACGCTGGTTTAGAATGTGGTATTCTTGGTTCTGTATATCCTGCATGGGATATGATTTCTTTTGGACCAACAATCAGATATCCTCATTCACCTGACGAAAAAGTAAACATTCCATCAGTACAGAAATTTTGGGATTATATTGTTGAAACTTTAAAAAATGTTCCTGTAAAGTAATTTGAAATTATTTTAAAATGCCAGTTAATCTTTGTTTAACTGGCATTTTTCTTTATAATAAACCCTCACTATTTTGGTTTACAATGACTTGTTTATAAATGCAAGATTTATTAGAGGCACAGAATTTGTTTTTAACCAATTTTTTATAATTTTGTACACTTAAATCCAGACTAGTGATGAAGAAGATTTTAAATATATTGTTGCTTTTAACTTTACCAGTATTGTATTTATCTGCGCAGACTGAGGTGGAAATTTCCACAGAAAAAGTTGTAATAGATGGCTATAAATACTATTTGCATACTGTCGCTTCTGGGCAGACTTTGTATTCAATTTGCAAAAAATATAATGCTAACGAAGATGAAATTCTTAAGTTAAACACTGATATCCAGAACAAAACACTGAAACTTGGACAAGTAATAAAAATTCCAATTGTTGATGAAATTTCCGCAGATGGTACACAGATTGTTTATACCGTAAAGCCTGGAGATACATTATATGCCTTGTGTCGCAATTATGGAATTACAGAGGACGAATTTTATGTTTTAAATCCAAATATTAAAAAGAACAAACCTTTAAAAATTGGGATTGAAGTAAATTTTCCAATAAAGATTGTTGATGATAATATTACAGACCAAGTAAAAGATACTTCGAATTTTTATTATCATCTAATCGAAAAAGGCGAAACTGTTTATGGTCTCACTCGAACATTCAATGTGACAAAAGAAGAACTAATGGTTGCTAATCCTGACTTTGACGGTATTAAGCTTTTAGTTGGAGATGTTATAAAAATTCCGAAAAAAGAAAATGTTGTTATTGATACTCAGCACCAACTTCTTGACAGTTTAGCAAATGTAAATATTAAGCCTGAAGATACTGTAAAAGTTGTTGTGGATGTTTGCGACGAAAAGCAATGGTATACTCATGGCAAAAGTTTCGAAATCGTAATTTTATTGCCTTTTGAAACTGGAGCAAATTTGAGAAATCTTGCCAACCAGTCTGATTCTAAAAGAGAACAAAGACTTTATCAGATTACTGAGAAAATGATTTCTTTTTATTCGGGTTGTCTTATTTCGCTTGAACAGTTTAAAACTTTTGATGTTAATTTAAATGTAAAAGTTTATGATATTGGTAAGGATAACTCTGTTATCCAAAGGTTAATCGAGGATAAAAGTCTTGATAATACTGATATGATTATTGGTCCGGCTTTCAGATCTCAGGTAGATTATCTGAATACAAACTTGACAAATGAGAAAGCAGTAGTTTTGTTGCCTTTTATTGATGATGCAGAAGTGCTCGAGAAATACGACAACAATATAATGTTACGACCGTCTACCGCAATGGTAGTGGATGCCGTAGCTGATTTTGCCGCATTGAATCCAGAAAACTTATATTTTGTAATACAGGGAACAACCGAAGAACAGATCGAAATTGCTGGTAAATACAAAGATGCTTTAGTAGCAAAATTAGGCTCTGAAGCAAACGTGGTTTTGGTGCGTTTTACAGGTAAAGACCTTGCGTCTGTTAAAACACTTGTTCAGAAAGGAAGAGAAAATATTTTTATTCTCCCTTTCAATACCGAAACATCATGTACAAATATTTTCCTTGATTTATTCCCTTTGAAAGATTATGATGTAACTTTACTTGCCGATCCGGCTGTCCTGGAGTACGAAACCATAGATCCTGGTTATTATTCGAGAGTGAAATTTTCGTACTATACTGGAGTAAATGTTGATTATAAAAACGATGCGACCAAGAAATTTGTAGCAGATTATCGAGAAACCTTTTTATGTGAACCAGACGAATTCGCTTTTTTAGCTTACGATGCGATTTCATATTTCGGTTTAAGACTCGTTCGTTTTGGCAATGATTTTACACAATGTATTTCAAAGAATAATTCGAATGCTGGTATAGCTGGATTTCAGGAATATAACTCAAAACCCGGTTTTTCACCAAACTCATTTTCAAATAGTAAAGTCTATATTTTTACTCTTCAGGAAGATTTCTCTTTTATTCAGGTTTTCCCACAAATTGCTGAGTAGATTTTCTGTTGTATCAGGCAACCAAATAAAAAAATATCGTTATTAATAAGTAAAAAAATTAATAGTATTGATTTTTTTTCTATATTCGCAATTATCATTGTTATTTAGAGGAAAGAATTGTTGATTATTTTTGGTATTGTTTAAACATACAGCTATGAAAATTAGAAAGTGGTTTTTCGTGTGTACATTTATTATTACTCCTGTATTAGCCTTTTCCCAGCAAGTTATGGAGTTTACTTATTCTAAAATTACCGGAGACAATAAAACGGTATATTTTAACATAAAAGGCTTGGGCATTGACGAATCTGAAAGGACAGAAATGTTAAATGCGCTTTTGGCAGATGAAAATATTGAAAGTGGAAGAATTTATACCAGTTCATCTAATAAGACCATGTGTCAGTTGTTAATCTCTCAAAACATCGGGCCAGAATACATCAGACAAATCCTAAACACAAGTGGATATGATTACGATTTTACTACTGTTTCGGTTAATGGAGAGTTAAAAGGGAAAGACGATCCTGACACTTTTTCTTCAATGTTTATGTCCCCAGCTGATGATTTCCCAATAATGAAATCGACTGGAGATAAAGAAAGTGATTATGAAGAATATCGAATTTCCAAAGAACAATGGATTGCACAAAATCAGAAAAAATATAATAAGCAAAAATCAACAGGAACAGCTCAGTATCCAATAGTTATTTCGAAAGCGGATTTTAACAAGTTTACTACTGAGAAACAGCAGAAATTGTTAGCTGAGCCTGATAAATATATTATTAAATAATCAACGCCAAAGAATTACTGTTATGATAAATTCATTACAAAAAGTTTTATTTTCCGTAGTCCTCTTGCTGTCGACTGCGATTTTGAATTATACTTCGGCGTGTACAGGAAGTTCACTTGCCGGAAATTTAACACCGACCGACGCATGGCAAACAATTGCCGGCGTGCAGGCAGGCGATCGATATACTTTCACTATTGGTGCAGGTGAAGTTATTATATTCTCATTTTGTCAGGGTGGCGGTGCTTATTCCAACGATCCGAGAATAGATATTCATGATGCTGCGGGAACAATTACTCACGATTTTAATGATGATCATTGCGGCTACGGTGCTGAAATAGTCTGGGTATGCTCTACTAGTGGAACTTATTCTGCCGGTTTTTATGATTTTTTCTGCCTAACTGGTGGAACAGCGTTAGGTACTGTAGCATATAAAAAGTTACCTACCCCAACCGAACAGGATTGTCTTGGCGCAAGACCTTTATGTAATAGTTTGTCATCTCATCCACAATCTTATGTGGGATCTGGACACTATTATGATATTTTTAATTTTAATGCTCAGCAAGGTATGGCTGTGGCTACCGACAACTGCCCTAATTGTCTGGTTACTGGTGAATTAAACAATGTTTGGTACACTTTTACAGCTCAATCAAATGGGAATTTAGCATTTACTATAGACCCTGTTGATAATACCGATGATTACGACTGGGCATTATATAGACTTAGCCCCACTGTTGATTGTTTTGACTTAATAAATTATTCGGCAAATCCTCCGGTAAGTTGTAATTATGCATATATTGATACTGGAAATGGAAATACTGGACTTGGTAGTGGAGCATCTTCATGTGTGGGGCCCGTTGCAGATCAAAGTTTTAATTCGACATTCGCAGTTACAACTGGCCAAACTTATGTTTTAACGGTTTCCAATTTTAGTTCTTCTCAAAATGGGTATTCAATAAATTTCGGTGCTAGTACTGCAACTATTGTTGACAACTCTCCTCCTGCAATGACCAACCTTGTCTATCAGCCATATTGCGGCTCTTCATCAATAACCATCCAATTTAGCGAAGCTGTGTGGTGCTCTAGCGTTCAGCCTGCTGATTTTGTTCTTACGGGGCCTAGTGGAACTTATTCTGTTATAGATACTTATAGTATTGTTTGTATGTCTGCTTCTTCTAATACTTATGCTGGAACATGGTACGATGATGTTTGGACACTGGAATTGGGAGATTTATTGTCCCAATCAGGTACTTATACCCTTACTCTGGCAGCAGGCAGTGTCGAAGATAAGTGTACAAATGTAAATGCGCAGAATCAACTTAACTTTACTGTTAATGGCATCACTGCAGATGTTGATATTACACAAGCAGCAGGATGTGGTGGACAATGTTTTGGGGAAATTAGTGTTTCTAACACTTCTGGTGGAACGCCACTTTATAATTATGATTGGAGTGGTCCGTCAGGTTATACTGCCAGTGGTTTAGTAATTTCAAATTTGTGTACGGGACAATATATTTTGACAATTACAGATTCGGAAGGGATTTGCGAGTATATTGAATCAGTTGATTTACCTGATGCCCCTCCAATAAATCCAACAGCTACCAATAATGGACCTCTGTGTCAGGGTGAAACGCTTAATCTGACTTCAACAAGCTCTGATCCAGCTTCAACATTCTCATGGTCTGGACCGGGATTTACATCTGCAGTGCAAAATCCTAGCATAGCAAATTCGACCGTTGGCATGAGCGGAACCTACTCAGTTACTGTTACCGACTCCAATGGTTGTTCGGATAATGCTTCAACTGACGTAACAGTATATTCTGTCACCCCAGTTTCTGTAACAAGCGGAAGTCCTTATTGCGAAGGTGAAAATATTCAGTTGAATGCTACCACTGTAGTTGGCGCAACTTATTCTTGGACAGGCCCAGGTACTTACAGTTCTTCGGTTGAAGATCCTCAAATAGCTTCGTGCACAACTACTGATGGTGGAACCTATACAGTCGTAGTAACAGATGCAAATTTGTGTACTGCTACTGCTAATACTAATGTGGTAGTTAATCCAGGAATTACTGCTAATATTACTGCTGTTAATCCTTTATGCTATCAGCAAGCTAGTGGTCAGATTACTGTAACAGTGACAAGTGGAACACCCAATTATACATATACTTGGAGTAATGGCGCAAGCACACCTTCAATTACTGGTTGTGTAGGCGGAATCGCTTACTGTGTTACAATTCAGGATGCTGCAACTTGTAGCTTACAATTATGTAATACATTAACTGATCCCCCTGAATTGTTAGCTGTTCCAACCACAGTGCCTACCGAGTGTGGATATCTTGACGGTGAGATTTCTCTCACAATTACAGGTGGTACAGGTGTCGGAAGTGTTACTTGGACAGAAGGTCATACTGGTAATCCAATTACTGGATTACATCCAGGCGATTATACAGCTACTGTTACTGATGGACTTGGATGTCAGGAAATTGTTACTGCTACTGTCGGCTTCTTTGGTGCTGGAACAGTTAGTATTACGCAATTGCAACAAATAAAATGTTATGGTGATAATAATGGAGTCTTGACTTCTACAATGACAGGTGGCACTACGCCTTTTGATTATATTTGGTCTGTACCAGGGCAAACTAGTCCAAATCTTTCTGGAATTGGAGCTGGTACTTACTCAGTTACTGTTGAAGATGTTTATGGTTGCTCAGGAATGGCTAGTTTGGACGTTACACAGCCTGCAATGTTAACATTACTTATTGATCATACGGACGTTCTTTGTCGAGGAGGTAATAATGGTAATGCTACCGTAACAGTCAGTGGAGGAATTTTCCCTTATATTTACAATTGGGATCATGGACCAACATCGAGCCATATTTCATCTCTTGAGGCAGGTACATACAGCATTGATGTTACTGACCTTAACGGCTGCGTTGTTTCGGATTATGTAGTTATTGCACAACCAGATAAATCAGTTAGCTTGAACCTTACCACAGAAGGAGTGACTTGTACTGGAAGATTTGATGGAATGGCCTTGGCTGAAGGAGATGGAGGAACCCCACCATACAATATTTATTGGTTCCAATATGGAACTTTAATGGCAAGCGGGGAACAACTAGAGTCTTTGCGTGCTGGCAATTATTCAGTTGAACTCTATGATGCGAATAACTGTATGGCAGAAGCCAATTTTAACATTCCTGAACCAGTTGAATTGGTCGTAGGGTCAGAATCTTCATCTGTTACATGTAAGGGCTTTAATGACGGAATGATTGCTGTAAGTATTGTTGGAGGAAGTTTCCCATACAACATTCAATGGAGTAGTGGTGATTCTGTAGCTATTGTTGACGATTTGCGAGCAGGACAGTATTATATTACAGTTACAGATAATAGTGGTTGTGTGAAAACACTCGGAGTAGAACTGACTGAGAGCCCAAAATTATGTCTTGGAATTCCTGATGCATTTACGCCTAATGCTGACGGCATTAATGATACCTGGGAAATTGAATATATTGAAATGTACCAGGGTGCATACGTCAACGTATTTAACAGATGGGGACAGCACATCTATCAAGGAACTCCGGATTCGGAATTCTGGGATGGAAAATTTAATGGGAAATTTGTTCCTGCTGGAGCTTATCAGTATATTATAGATCTGCGTAATGGCATGGATCCGTTCACGGGTGTCGTTGTTGTTGTTTATTAGATATTTAAGGCTGCCGAAAGGCAGCCTTTTTTTTCTTTTTGTATTGCCGTTTCTTTAATTTTTAATATTTTTACAACCTAAATTTCTAGGTATGCTGAAGAAGATTTTAAATTTCCTCAAAAGTAAAGTGTTTTTGCTGAATTTCGGCGGAGCTATTATATTCTTTCTACTTATTTTTATTGTTCTTAATTTTGCATTGAAAGTATTTACCAATCACGGTGAATCTGTTACTGTACCTACGGTGTTGGGAATGCAGACTGAAGATGCCATTGCTTTGATCGAAGAAAATGGTTTTGAATACGAAATAGTAGATACAGTTTTTGATGATAAATATGATAAAGGAGCAGTTGTTCAGCAGAATCCTGAACCGGAGTCTCTCGTAAAAGACGGAAGGAGAATTTATCTTATTGTTAATAGTCAACAGGATGAATTAATTTCGATGCCACAATTGGTTGGATTCAGTATTAAGCAGGTAAATTCTATGATGGAAGCGTATGGACTTACTGTTGGAAATTTGAGATATGTTCCAGATATTGCTGTAAATGTTGTTATCCGACAAATGTACGAAGGTGATGAAATTAATCCAGGAACGAAAATCAAAAAGGGTTCAGCTATTGATTTCGTTTTAGGTTTGGGAATCAGTGACGCAACGACTACTGTTCCTTCACTAATCGGCTTAACATATAAAGATGCAAGTAACACTTTGCTCGATTTGTTTTTAAATACAGGCGCTGTAATTTATGACAATACTGTGAAGACTAGGAACGATTCTATTAAAGCAAAAGTATATCGACAATCTCCGGTTTCTAGCACAATAAATGAAGTAAATCTCGGTTATAATGTAGATATTTGGCTGACAAGGGACGAAAGTCTATTGAATGCCGCTCAGGAGGAACCTGAGGAAGAAAATGATGAAGATAACGAATAAGCTAGTTTAAATGAAGAGACATCTTTTACTTATAATATTACTTTTCCCATTTTTGGGATTGTTTGGTCAGGAAGTCCTTACAAATTTTGGGAATCTGACACTGCAGAAATACAGCAAAGACTATTTCAACAAGATTAGTCAAAAAAACACAATGGAAATTGATACTCTGGATTTACCATTTTTTGACGATTTCGCAAATTCATTTGTTTATCCTGACTCAACAAAATGGATGGACAAGTTTGCTTTCGTAAGCAACGATTATGCAAACGATCCGGTTTCTTATGGCGTTGTAACTCTTGATGCGATAAATCAATACGGTGCTGTTTACACTCATTTACCTTCTATTAGCTCATCTATTGCTGATTTTCTGACTTCAAAACCAATTAATCTCGAAGTTGCTGTGGCAGATTCTGTGTACTTGAGTTTTTATTATCAAGCAGGTGGAAACGGTAATGATCCCGAACTTCGTGACTCTCTTGTTCTACAGTTCAAATCACCCGAGTCAGAATGGACTAGTATTTGGCATGCTGGTGGAGGTGAGGCCGTAGATACATTTAAGCTTGTAATGATTCCGGTAATTGATGAACAATGGTTGATAAAGGGATTTCAATTCAGATTTTTAAATTATGCCAGTGTTAGTTCAGCATATGAACCAAGTTGGGTGAGCAATACAGATCATTGGAATGTAGATTACATTAAACTTGATACTGCACGTGTTTATACTGACACTTTGGCTAATGATGTTGCTTTTATTCTTAACTTTAGGTCAATGCTAATAGGCTACGAATCTGTACCATGGAATCACTATAAATTAAATCACGACGGACTCGTTGAAGATTCACTGACATTTGTTTACAAAAACTCATGGGACGATACTTATAATGTTAATAGACAAGTGCAAATTTTTGATGTTTTGGGTACTGACGCTGGTTACTCAATGTTGGATGACAATGAAAATATTTACCCATTTGAGACGATAGAATATAAGAGGGCGATTCCATATTATTTCAATTCGGATTCTGAAGATTCTGCAAGGTTTATGATTAAAGGTTTCCTAAAAACAGACCTAACTGCTGATCGTTATATTTATCGTTGGAATGACACTGTTCGTTATTACCAGAATTTCGAAAACTATTATGCTTATGATGATGGTACTGCAGAAAGAGGTTATGGTATAACTGGTCAGAATACTGCTTATGCTAGCTTAGCTTACCAATATACACCACTAGCAGCAGACACATTATATGGCGTTTATATTTACTTCAATCAAGTAATGAACGAAGGAAATCGTAAATATTTCTTTTTAAATGTATGGGCAGACGACAATGGAACGCCTGGAGATACAATTTTTCAAAAAATTGGTGTCATTCCTGAATATAGCGATGAGGTGAACGGTTTTCTTTATTATCCATTAGATACTGCAATTTATATTGATACTACATTTTATATTGGATGGACCAAAACTACTGATGATATGCTGAATTGTGGTTTTGACCTTAACCGAGTATCTAATCAGCATTTATTTCTAAATATTAGTGGAACTTGGCAGGCTTCACAGATTGAGGGAGCACTTATGGTAAGACCTGTGTTTGGTTATGAACCTCTCGATACTTTTGTTCCACAAATTTCACAAACTCTAGATTTTGAGATATATCCAAATCCGGCTGGTGACTATATCAGCATTTCGGCACTGACAAATTTTGAAAGTGTTGAGATTTATGATGCTACAGGCAAACTCATTCTTACTTCATTCGACAAATCTGATATTGATGTTTCTGAGTTACTAAACGGAATGTACTTTATTAAGCTTAGGTCTGATACAGATATTTACAAAACCCAAAAATTACTTATTGTAAAATAAACTATGAGTAAAGAGGATTTTGAAATTGACGACACAACTGAAGAGTTTGAACAATCTGAATTATATGAGCATCACAGGCTGGTCATAGAACCGGGCCAAAAGATGATGCGTCTAGACAAATACCTTGTCAGCAGATTACCATCTACATCAAGAAACAGGATACAGAATGCCTCCGAAGCGGGGAATATACTGGTTAACGGAACTTCTGCCAAGAACAGCTATAAAGTTAAGCCTGGCGATATTGTTAGCATCGTTTTAAGTTATCCAAAGTCCGAATTTGAGCTGGTTCCTCAAGATATCCCACTCGATATTGCTTACGAGGATGATGATTTAGTTATAGTTAATAAAAAGCCTGGGATGGTAGTTCATCCTGCATTTGGGCATTTTGAGGGAACGCTAGTAAATGCTTTAGCATTCAGGTTTCAGAATTTACCGATGTTCGAAGGCAAAGACGTTAGACCTGGTCTAATTCATAGAATTGACAAGGACACTTCGGGAATTTTGGTTATTGCCAAGTCGGATATTGCTCTTAATAAACTTGCCAAACAGTTTTTTGATCATAGTTGCAAGCGTTCTTATCAGGCGTTGGTTTGGGGAAATCTGCCAGCTGATCATGGAACAATTACTGGTAATATTGGTCGTAGCCTTAAGAACCGCAAAGTTATGGATGTATTTCCCGAAGGAGATTATGGCAAAGAAGCTATTACTCATTATACTGTGTTAGAAAGGCTTGGTTATGTTAACTTGGTAGAATGCAGGCTCGAAACCGGACGAACACATCAAATAAGGGTGCATTTTAAAAGTATCGGACATCCATTGTTTAATGATGCTGAATATGGTGGAGATAAAATACTAAAAGGGACTACTTTTACAAAGTATAAACAATTTGTTGAGAATTGTTTCAAAATTCTTCCGCGCCAGGCTCTACATGCAAAATCTCTTGGTTTTATACATCCAGCAACAGGCAAAGAAGTTTTATTTGATTCTGATTTACCTGCCGACATGCAGCAATGTATTGAAAAATGGCGCAATTATACTTCTGGCCGCGAAGAATTACAAGACTAATTACTTTTCAACAGCGCAAGGATGATCTTTGTATTTCTGCAGTAGATGTTTTCTGAACTCACGGTCAGCTTGGTAAAGCAAAGCCACTTTTTTTACCGGCAAAACAGTTTTGAATTTTTCGTGATATGTTTCTTCCAGTTTCGATTTCTCGCCTTTAATTTCAACCAATCTGTCGAGTTTTGCTTCAATTTCTTTGTCGCTTAATGTGGCAATATTTGTTTTTAGCTCTTTGGTTATTTTGTGTTCTTCTTTAAACAACACATCCATCTTTTCATCTAACTCATTGTATACCGGCCAAAAAAGTTGCGCTTCTTTAACTGTAAGATCCATTTTTTCTGTAATAAAAGAAACTTTTTCTGCTTTAATCTTTTCAGAATCAAGTGGACAATGGTCTCCTTTTTTACCAGATTGTGCTGTTGCAAATATTGCAATCGTTAATAATGCTATTGTTAAGGAAATTAGTTTTATTGTTTTCATAATTTTAAGTTTTGTTTTATCGGGATTGCTTGTAATTTGTAATTTGTAATTTGTAATTTGTAATTTGTAATTTGTAATTTGGAGCTTGTAATTTGTAATTTGTGATTTGTAATTTATTAAATTCTATTCGTACAATAACTCATATTCAAGATAATACTGAGATAAATAATCCTCGACATAAGCAAGGTCTTCTTCGCTACTAATTATCTCTCCATCATTGATTGCATCTTCATAATCATTGTTGAGATATTCGTAGAGAGTAAGGTCGTCAGTACTTAGGTCATTCATAAAATCGTCATAATCCAAAGTCTCGACAACAGCTGCACTCTCGGTTTTAGGATCAGACTTAAGATCTGCTACCAATACCACTAATTTAAGTCCTCCAACAATTAACATAACTGCAGCTGCCATGTAAATGTATGGTTTGAAAATATCAAATGCAGTAACTTTCCGCAACAGTGGTTCGGATTTTATCCTGTTATCAATTTCGCTTTCCAGATTTTCAAAATAATTGTCTGGAACTGTAAAATTATTTCTTTTTGGTATGTCTTCGAGTTTTTTCATATTCACAACTTTTTATAGACAAATACTAGTTCAATTGGTTTAAACCTCGTTAATATAATTTTCAACTTTTTGCACAGCATGATGGTAGGAAGCTTTTAATCCACCAACCGAAGTGCCTAATATCTCGCTTATTTCTTCATATTTGAGGTCGTCATAATATTTCATATTAAAAACCAATCTTTGCTTCTCGGGAAGTGTTAGAACGGCTTTTTGTAATCTTTTCTGAAGTAAGTCGCCATCAAAAAACTGGTCGCTTTCTAATTTGTCAGCAAGCGAATCCTCATAGCCCATTGCTGAAAAAACAAAACTTTTTTTCTTTCTTTCAAGAAAATTCAATGTAGTGTTTGTGGCAATTCTATAGAGCCAAGTGTAAAGTGATGAGTCTCCACGGAAAGTATCAATTTTTGTGTATGCTTTAATCAAAGTGTCTTGCAACAAATCATTGGTGTCGTTATGGTCAATTACCATTCTCCTAATGTGGTAATATAACTGTTTAGAGTATGATTTTACAACCATGCCAAAAGCCTCATTCCTAGATTCCGGTATGGTAAGCAGTCTTAATATTTCATTGTCAGAGTTTATATCCATCAACAGTTAAACCTTCCTTTTTATGACTTTTTCAACCGCTTTAACAATGTTTTCTGTAGTAAGACCGTATTTTTCCATTAATGCTTCGGGAGTTCCGCTTTCGCCAAAAGTGTCAAACACTGCTACTGACTCGATTGGAACTGGGAAATTCATTGATGTTAACTGAGCAGCTGAGTCGGTAAGACCTCCATTCAGCATATGTTCTTCCGCACAAACCATTGCTTTTGTTTTTTTAACTGAGTTTAAGACAGATTCAGCATCAAAAGGTTTAATAGTGTGGATATTTAATAATTCGGCTTTTATTCCTTTGGCTGCGAGTATTTCGCAAGCTTCGACAGCTTTCCATACCATGTGGCCAGTAGCAAGTATGGTAACATCAGTACCTTTATATAAATGTTGAGCCTTGCCAATTTCAAATTTCTCATTCGGATCTGTAAAATTTGGAACCGCTGGACGACCAAATCTGAGATAAACTGGACCTTCGTATTCTGCTACTGCAATTGTCGCTGCTTTAGTCTGGTTGTAATCGCAAGGACATATTACTGTCATATTTGGTAACATTTTCATCAGTCCAATATCTTCGAGAATCTGGTGTGTTGCTCCATCTTCGCCAAGTGTTAATCCAGCATGCGAAGCACATATTTTTACATTTTTATTGGAGTAGGCAACTGACTGCCTGATTTGGTCATATACGCGACCTGTAGCAAACCCCGCAAATGTTCCTGCAAAAGGAATCTTGCCACCTATTGTCAGACCAGCTGCTGTTCCAATCATATTTGCTTCAGCAATGCCTGCCTGAAAAAATCTGTCAGGAAATTCTTTCTGAAAATCATTCATCTTTAATGAACCCGTTAGGTCAGCACATAATGCTACAATGTTTTCATTTTTTTTGCCTGCTTCAAAAAGTCCTACACCAAATCCCGATCTGGTGTCTTTTTTTTCTGTGAAGGTATATTTACTCATATTTTGATATTTTATAAATTTTCGATAATAAAGTCTCCAGATTTTACTCTGAATTTAAATTCTCCGGTGTTTGCAGATTTATGATGACGTTTTTCTCTGTAAACAATTCTGTAATATCCTGGCTGTAATCTGAATTTGTAGTGAGTTTGCTCAGGTGTAATGTCGTATAGGTTTGTTAACACATCTCCATATTCGTAAAGTAATGTGCCGTATGCAGGATTTCTGAAATTAATAATAACATTTCCAGGTTCCTGAACAACTATTTTTGTGGTTTTACTCTGGTCAATTTTAACTGCATCAGAATAGATTCGTGGCATTGTTAAAATTTCTAGATCATAAAGTCCAGTGATGAGTTTTTGTTTTTTGTCTGCATCTAAAACATACAATGTGTTTGGTAAACCAGATTTGCGCACAATAACTTTAATCGCTGAGTTTGCTACAGTGTCTCCTTCAACATCAACAAACAATAATCCTTGTGGAGCAGGCACATTAATGATATTTAGAACGCCCTCTTTAAGCTTAATGCTGTCTTTGTACATTGGTGGAACGGTATGTACTTTTAAATCATAGACCGAAAGAATGTCAAGATAAATTGTATCAGAAACTCCAGCTTGATTCATGGTATGCATGTATGTATAGCGAATATCACCCGAAAGATTATCGTGAAACGACATTACCGCATCAGTTTCTAAAGGTCTTCCATCAGTATCAAGCAAATTAACTTGAACACTGGTAAGATTTGTTACCTGACCGACAATAGTATTTATTGCTAGTCTAAACTCGTCTTCATTGGCAGCGTTAAAGTAATTTCCCATACATTCAAGTAGGTCAACAAGCTTAATGTCTATGTTAACACCTATGATGTAGGGTTTAAGAACTATTCCTTTTTTCTGTAATGCCAAACTGACTTCGCAAGGATCTCCTTCGCACATTTCGAGTCCATCAGTGATAAGAATGATAATATTTCTACAGTCGTCACATGGTGGAAAATCTCCTTCTGATTGTCCAAGTGAATAGGCAATTGGAGTTACACCTTTTGGAGTAATGACTTTCATCTTTTCGCGTATCATGTCGATGGTGTTGGCGCCGAATGATACTTCCAGTTTTGAATCTCTACAATCTGGAGGAGGTGTAGGACTTTGATGTCCATATACTCTGAGTGCAATTTCGAGGTTTTGGTCCTTTTGAATTGTCTCTAAAGAATCGAGTAGCTCGAAAAGTAATTCTTTAGCTTTTTCGAATTTTACTGTGCCTTCCCAACGCTCCATCATACTCGTGGATGCATCGAAAATAATTAATATTCTTGTCAATGGTTTCGGAGCTTCGGGTTCATTTCTGACCTGAGCTTGTAAGCCTACTGCCGCAAGTAACAACAGTAATATCAGAGTTGTTGTTTTCAAA
>Ga0209800_10001979_pt1 | contig 19230 bp, 11 predicted proteins | sample Higcelweek8metaG_FD_187174 | JGI IMG/M metagenome (GOLD analysis project Ga0209800, IMG submission 187174) | Freshwater pond sediment microbial communities from the University of Edinburgh, under environmental carbon perturbations - High... | ecosystem: Environmental > Aquatic > Freshwater >...
ATGCTCAAACAATGAATTTTGATGGGAAAGTTGAGTATATTTCAGCATTAGAATCCGAAGCAGAAAAAACAGAAAAGCTACTTGTAGAGAAATCTTCAGGCTTTGCAGAATTTCAGCAAATATTCAATATTAATTGGGACGATATAAGTAAGACTTTGCTACCAGGTGATGCAGCAATAGAATTTATTGCAATTCAACATAGGAACAACAACTATTTCGAACCCGAAAAGGATAGTACAAGCTATGCGGCTCTAATTGTAAAGAGTGATTCACGTACTCCTGAATTTGTGCCATTATGTTACGACTCCGAGTTATCCTTACTTAAGCAAAAAACTGCAAACAGCATAAATTATATAAATGATTTATACAGGGGAGTTATTCTAAGTTCAGTAAATAACCAATCAGAAATTCCAGACCTTTATAAACTTATTTGGGAACCCATGAACGACAATCTCAAGGGTGTTAAAAACATTTATTATGCTCCAACTGGAATATTACATCGGATATCATTTGCAGCAGTTAAAGATAATAATGATAGATATATTTCCGACATTTACAACCTCAACAATCTATCGTGCACGAAAGTACTTGTAAATAACTCCAAAATTATTACAAAAAACTCAGCAGTTTTGTTTGGTGGTGTTAACTACGACTTCACTAGTGACCACATAAAGGAAGTTTCTACATTTTACAATAATGCAGAAGTTAAAGAAAATTTACTTAAAACTAATCATTCTACTGGAATTTGGGCGTTTTTACCTGGCACATTAAATGAAACAATAAATATTGACAAGATTCTCAAAAAAGGCAAGTATGACATAGAAATTTATACTGCAAATCAAGCAACAGAAGAAAAAATAAAACGACTATCTGATTATCAAAGTCCTTACATTTTACATATTGCTACACATGGGTTTTCAATTCCATCAGATGCAAACAATGCTTATAGTGTTTTTGATAATTCTTTTGTAAAAAATAACAATCCACTTTATCGTACAGGCTTGCTTTTTTCTGGTGCAAACAGAATTTGGAACGGCTCTTCCCCAATTCAAGGCACTGAGGATGGAATACTAACAGCATTCGAAGTATCTTTACTAGATCTGCAAAACACTGGATTAGTTGTTCTTTCAGCTTGCGAAACAGGATTGGGCGATATCAGAGGTAACGAAGGTGTTTATGGATTTCAGAGAGCTTTTAAAATGGCAGGTGCAGAATATCTCATTTTAAGCCTGTGGCAAGTTCCAGATAAAGAAACCGAAGAATTCATGTCGATGTTTTACAAAAATTTGGTGAAATCGAATGACATTGCTCTTGCTTTTAATAAAACTCAACAGTATATGAGAAAAAATTATGACCCATTTTACTGGGCAGCCTTTATTCTGCTTAAATAAATCTTGTAATACACCATTTTTATAACCACAGGAATCTGAAAAACTTGTTTAAGAGAGTTTTACTTTAATAATGAAATGATTATTATAAAATTTGAACTTTCGATAGTAAAAACTATTTTTGGGGAAAATTAGTTTATGATTTTTGGAATTAAACTTAATAATCAAACTCCCTTTTGGATTTTAACTATAGCGATAGTCTTCGTATTGACATTACCTGTTCTTATTCAAGATGGGATGTTTATGGATGCAATGTTGTACACTTCCGTATCACATAATCTGGGTAATGGGATCGGCACTTTCTGGTTTCCTTCTTTTAGCTATCATGAACTTTGGGGCTTGAAATCATTTCATGAACAGCCACCATTGGTTTTTGGAATTCAGAGCTTGTTTTTTAAATATCTTGGCAGCAGTATGTATGTTGAAAGATTTTACACTTTCCTCACTCTCATAATTACAATATTTCTAATTAATTACTTGTGGAAGGAAATTTTCAAATCTCGACCTGAATTAAAAAGTCATGGATGGATCGCAATTTTCTTATGGATTACAATTCCAGTGTGTTTTTGGTCATATTCTAATAATATGCACGAAAATACTATGGGCATTTTCACTCTTTCTTCTGTAATCCTGATCTACAAAGCTCTAGAAACAAAAAAATACAGAATTCTTCGACTCATTGCAGGAGGCTTATTTATTGTTCTTTCTGTACTCAGTAAAGGATTTCCAGGATTTTTCCCTTTAGGTATTCCAGCATTATACTGGGTTTGTACACGAAAATCGAACATTAAAGAAGCCTTTGTCCAGACTTTTATTTTGTTGTTTACTGTTGGAGGTTTAATTGCAATATTATTTGCAATTCCTGAAAGCAACAAAAGTCTATCAACATATCTGTTTGACCGAGCGTTGAACCGTATAACTAGTGATCCAAATGTTGGCAGCAGATTTTACATTTTATACAAATTATTTGCTGAAACCGCCTTTCAAATTATAATCACAGTAGTTTTACTACTTATCGGAAAATCAAAAAAAATTGCAAATGGATTTCCTGAGAATCTCAGAACTGGTATTTTCTTCTTAGCTGTAGGATTTTCAGCCTCAGTACCAATGATGTTGACATTAGTGCAGAAAGCATTCTATTTTGTGCCAGCACTTCCATTTTTTGGAATTGGTTTAGCTATACTTTTAGCTCCAACAGTTGCTCACTTAATCAAAAAAATCACTATTGAAACAAAAACTTATAAAATACTAAATATCATCAGTATAGTTTTACTCTTTTCTGTTTTAGGATTTACAGCTTCGAAATATGGAAAATACGGAAGAGACGAAGATTTACTTAAGGATGTGTACATTATAGGAGAAGTGGTTCCTGAGCACACACTCGTTTCCTCACCCGAAGGAGTAGACCATTGGAGTTTACAATGTTACCTTTCCAGAAGTTTTTATATTAGTGTGGAAAATAGTCTTCATCAGAAATACTGCATTGTAAGTAAGTCTGGTAATGTAGAAGTCCCTGATTATTATGAGAAATGCAATTTAGAAACAAAAGTTTTTGACCTTTACGTTTTAATAGAAAAGAAAGAAGCAATATTAAAATAGGCCTTACCTTATATATCGGACACTCTGCTCTCATTTAATTTGTTATATTAGCAGAATAATAATATAATAATGAAAGCATTTTTAAAAAACACATTCCTTTATTTAGCAATTGTCTTATTTATAGCCTCATGTGGAGGCACATCTCAACCAGAAAAAGCAAAAGTCAAAGATCAGGCACCCGATTTTGTTGACCTTGTAAATAAGTGGAACAATGCTCATAATGCAAAAGATGTAGATTTATTTAAAAAACTATATGCTTCAAAAGTAAATTTTTATCAGACGGAACTTACAAACGAAAACTGTGTAAGTAAAAAAAGTTCGCTATTAAAAACCTACGAAGATTTTAAGCAGACCATACTCGGAGAAATCGAAATTGAATATATCAGCGACACAGAAGTAAAATGTAGCTTTACAAAAAAGGCTAGTTGGAATGGCAACACAGAACAATATCCTTCCTATCTCATTTTCGTAAAAATTGGTAGCGATTGGAAAATAAGTACTGAAAGTGATTTGTTGACCGATACAAATATTGAAAAGATGAGAAACAAAAATAAATCTGATAAAATTGCAATAAATTTTGGTAAAAATCATGAGACTATGTGGTTAGACTATCCTAAATTTATTGCAACAGAAACAGAAGAATATTACAGCGATTGCGATGGCCCTTGTGAATGTTGGATTAAATTCTCTGATCCTTTGGTACCTGCTATTAAAATAGAAAATTGTATTGGCGGAACGCCGGTTAACGAAGGCGATCTAAATGGTGATGGTTATGACGAAATCGGAATTCTACCAGAATGGTGGACAAGTTGCTGGCACGAATATAAAGTTTACACACTTAAAAACAACAAATGGGAATTATTAGTTTCGGCAACTACTCATTGTGATCAATGGGAAAAAGGTGTCGACTGCGTTTCGATAGACAAATCTAAGCCAGGTTATATTATTGTTAAATATAGTGAATTTACTGATGATGGAATTGTTTTGAAAACGAAATCAGTAAAACTGAAATTCTAAGAATACGATTCAAATAAAATTCGTTTAATTTGATTTGTCCATGTACAAAATTTGAGTCACAATAAGGCTTAATAGTATTCAGACATTTTGTCGTTTACTGAAAAAAACTGCCGTTTACTGAGTTTTTTTTAATTATTGTTTAAATGGCGTTAGTTTTGAGCAGACTTTTTCTAATAAATTGAAAAAGGCAAATTGAAAAACAAAATTTAAAAGTTATTATTAAATAAACAATTAAATTCACTATATTTGAATTGGAAAATTATTAATCTAAACAATAAAAACATGAAAAAAACAACTTTAATTTTAACAGTTCTAATTGGACTATTTTTAGCATCATGTGGCGGCAATAAAGAGACTAAAGAAGAATCAAATCTTCCAGCACCACGAAATAATGGTCACTTCCTAATGTATTATTATCCAACTCATTCGATGTACAGTTCTGAGTTCGGAACCGAATTTGTAAAATCAGACACATGTATTGGCTATCCTGGTTCTTTGACTAGTGATGCTGATGGTACTCTTTACAGCAGCGCAAGCGGTTACAATGTTAGTATCAATGTATCAAAAGACGGTGGAAAAACTTGGAAATACATTTATAATGCTGACACAACAAAAATAGGTTATGCAAGTTACGGAATTGTTGCAGGTAAAGCAAATACCGTTTATGCATTAAGTTCACTAGGCGATTTCTTTGTAACAAAAGACGGCGGTGTTAATTGGGAGAAAAAAACTAGTCCATGCTTAAAAGACACGACTCACTCATGTCCAGCTTTCACATCTTCATTAAATCTCGCAGTTTCTGCTGATGGTAAAAAGATTCTTGCTCAGGCTTGGTATTTTGAAGAAACTGTTTTAGCGGTTAGCGAAGACGAAGGAAAAACATGGAAACCTATTACTGCTCCGACAGAAAGAAACGAATCTAAAGGCGTTGGCTTCTGTGCTGACAGAATTGTATATGCTTCTTACGACCAGATTTTCTACACTGACGATCTTGGTAAAACATGGTTAACTTCAGATCCTGAGAAATTATTTGCTCCAGATTGCGAACGTACTTTCTACGGATATCGCACATTTGTAACTGATGGCGACAAGTTTGTTATGGGTATCGAAGCTCCAGCAGCTGATGATAGTCGTGACGAAAAGAACAAATTCCCAGGTGCTATTTTCCTTTCTATTGATGGTGGAAAAACTTTTAAGACATATGATTTCCCATATTCGGATGACCAGACTCCTGATGTTTCTGATGAATATATTTATATGACTTTCGTACCAAAAAAATAAGGAATATTAAGACATTTAAAAACAGGAATTCATATTTGAGTTCCTGTTTTTTTTTTAATGTTCTTTTAATATATTTGCATCGATGAATATGCCAGAAAAAATATCGCAGGAATTTTACAGAGAACTTGTTGCTAATAATACCAGAATGCACAGTGCTTTACTGTTTTTCAACGGTTCAGACATTGACACTGGCTCTGCGTCTATGACTAAACTAGCAAAAACAATTTGTGCAGTTTCAAACTCTGGCGGTGGAGACATTATCTACGGAATTTCTCAAAAACGCGGCAGAGCTGTTAAATTCGATCCAGTTACAAAATTCGGAAAAAGCACAGAATGGCTTTACCATGAAATTCAGTCTCAGATAGATAAACCCGTAAAAGATTTTAGAATTGATATTTCTTCGGCAGGAAATGATGATATTTCTAAAATCATTCATATACAGATACCAGCAAATAACGACCAGCCACATATGTTTGCTGACTCAAAGTATTACAAATGGCAAAAGACTAAAGCAGTCGTTCTCGACGAATCAGAAGTTCGAATGTTATATGGCAAACTTAGTGCCTGTGAACTTGAATTCCTCGGAATTTATAACACAAATGGACTACCGGTTCTTAGTGCTGGCAAGTACACAGCAATGAGTTTTTACCCAAAACTGTTAATTCGCAATGCCGGCAACATTGTTGAGAAGGATTACAAAATTGAGATTTCTTTCCCAGCCAAATTATATGAAGAGAGTTTTCAACCTCTGCAAGCATTGTTTATTAGGCACGAAGGCTCGCATGTAGTTTTTGGAAACAAAGGTAATCATCCGCTTTTCCAACAGGAAATTGCAACTATGATTGAAGCTAAAATCTCCATAAACACCGAAAACATAGACACATTTTTAAATGAATATTTAAACGTTACTCTTTATTTCAGCAACGGAATAAAGAAGCACAGTTTAAAACTCAGTGATACACTGACCTACAACGGAAAATCTCTTAGAAAAGACGACTTTACAAATGTAAGGACATTGACAATGGACATCTAATTGTCAATAAACAGCATCGAAAATATGAAAAAAAGACCCTCGAAAATTTCGAAGGTCTCATGTAAACCGTAAGTTAAGGATTTAATTGCCCCTACTCCTTTTCGAGGCAAAAATTCTATAAATTATTCAATACAAAGTTAGTCATTTTTTTGTACAGATGATTTCGTGTGTTGCCACCATAAATTCCATGATCTTTATTTGGATAATACATCGTTTCAAATGTTACATCTGCTTCAACAAGCTTGTCCACCAAATCGACCGAATTCTGGAAATGGACATTATCATCAGCTGTACCGTGAACAAGTAAAAACTTACCTTTCATTAATTTCACATGATTTATTGGAGAATTATCATCATACCCAGAAGCATTATCCTGTGGCAGACCATTATATCTCTCAGTATAAATGGAATCATAATACCTCCAATTAGTTACTGGAGCAACAGCTATTCCAAGTTTAAACCATTCTGCTCCCAAAGTAAGACATAGACTAGACATATATCCTCCATAGCTCCAACCAAAAATTCCGATTCTGTCTTTATCAACATATTTCAAACTACTAAGATATTTTGCTGCATCAATCTGGTCGAGTACTTCGTATTTACCCAATTGTCCATATGTTACTTGTCTGAATTCTTTTCCTCTAGCACCAGTTCCTCTGTTGTCGACTGACACAATAACATAACCTTTTTGTGCAAGTAACTGCCACCATCCCATGTCTCTATCCCATGAATTTGTAACAGTCTGTGAACCTGGTCCGCCATAAACATACATAAAAACAGGATTGTTTTTCCCTTTCATTTTAGCAGGTTTAATCATCCAGCCATTTAACTCAGTACCGTCTTCAGTTTTGAATGTAAAAAATTCCTTTTTGGAAAATTGATAATCTTCTGTAACCTTTTTTACAAGCGATTTATTTGTTTCTAATTCTCTGATTACTTTGCCAGAGCTATTGTTCAGAGTAGTGAAATTTGGTGTATTTGCGTCACTCCAGTCGTTAATAAAGTACTTGCAGCCTTTGCTGAATGTTGCATCATTTGTTCCAACTTTCTCAGATAATTGCTTAAGGTTGGCTCCCTGTAAATCAACAGAATAAATTTCGCGATTTAAAGGTGATGATTTTGCGGCCTGAAAGTAAACTAAACCATTCTCTTCGTCCACACCATAAAAAGCTGTTACTTCCCAATTTCCTGAGGTTAATTGTTTTACCTGCTTTCCATTCATATCATACAGATAAATATGACGATAGCCACTTGTCTCGTGAGAATAAATAAAATGCTCGTTATCATCAAGGAATGTTAAATCGTCATTTATTTCGAGATACTTTTCATCTTCCAGAGTTAAAACAACTTTTGAAGTTCCAGTTTGAGCATTGACAAAAAATAATTCATATTTATTTTGCAATCTATTCATTTTAACTGCTGCGAGAACATTAGGATCTTTTGTGAACATAAGTCTAGGAATATACTTATCATTAAGATCGCCCATATCGGCAGAAATTGTGTTTCCACTTTCGACATCAACAATATGCAAACTTACTTTTGAATTTTCTTCTCCAGCTTTCGGGTATTTGTAATTATAATTTACAGGATACAATTCTCCATATTGAATAAAACTGAACATCTTAACATTTGATTCGTCTGTTTTAAGAAAAGCAATCTTTTTTCCGTCAGCCGACCAGTCGTAAGCTTTATTGTAACTAAATTCCTCTTCATATACCCAGTCAGGAGCTCCATTTATAATCTTGTTCCATTCCCCATCTTTTGTCAACTGAACTTCAGAGGCATTTTCAACTGTGATATCTTTTACATAAATATTATTTTCTCTAACAAAAGCAATCTTGGTTCCATCTGGAGAAAAAGATGCTAATTGTTGCTTACCATTTTCAGACAATCTTACTAAAGATTTGTCTGCGATATTATAAATAAAATATTCGGCCTTGAAAGAATTACGGTAAATAGGTTCATACTGAACGCTTATTAAAATCTTAGATTCATCCGAGCTAAATTCATAGTCAAGAATCCAATCAAATTCTTCGACAGTAAAATCGGCAGAGGTGAATAATGTCTCAAGTTTTTCACCTGTTTCATAACTGTACTTCACAATTGAATTGCGTGCCATGTTAAGGTTAGTGTAATGAATCCCGTCATTCATCGAGACGATTCCCAAAACATAATTCTGTCTGAAAGTTCCTTTTTTGTAAAGGTCTTCAACGGTAATCTCTGTCTGCGCAATGCTTAATGTTGGTACAATTACCAAAAGGAAAAGAACTGCAACACTAAAACTCAGAAGTAATTTTTTCATAATAATTTGGTTTTATCTATTTGATTTTACATAATCTTCAATAAAAGGCTTCACTTCCTGAAATGCATCTTCAAGTTTAAGCATTTCAATTGCAAAGAAATCAAAAATTCCTGACCAATCACTTTTATTGTACATATTTACACGATCATACTGTTTATACAAAGCACATACAATTTTTCCGTTTTCTAGAATCAGCTGTTCATCCCAAATCCATCCATCTCCCAGTGAGTCTTCAAAAAGTAATTCATAATCCTTAAGTTTTACAAAAATGTCAAATCTTTTGTCTTCGCTTTTGTTCTCGACCGATAGCATTACTCTTGCAAATTCGCGGTTAACGTCAAACTTAAGTACAAAATCTTTTATACCAGTATTATAAGTCAGCCATTTACGATATGGACCAAGATATTTGCGCGAATAAACATCGAACGCAATCCAGAACTCTTTTCGCAATGCTGCTGATTCTTCTCTGCTATACATTAATTTAAACCTTATGACAAAAATAATTATTCCTGAAATAAAATCACGATTTGATACTTAAAGAAAACTTAAAGTTTATGACAGTGAAATTACTATTTAAGAATATGTGCTAGAATCAAAATCTATTTTCTCGACCAAATATGCTTGCAAAAAACGAGTCTTATCTTCATTAAAGTTAAGATTGCGGTTTACGACAAACGATCTTTGAACATTCTCAGTATTATTGAAAATAATAAGATTCCTGATATTTTTCGGTTCTTCGTAATCTTTAAATTTAACCTCTATTGAAATCTTTTCATGCAGATTGTTAATCACAAAATCGACTTCTGAGCCATCCAAAGTTCTGTAATAGTACAACTTATTTGAATTCCTCAGTTTACGCAACAATTCTAAGAGAACGAAATTCTCAAATAGATTCCCGCTATCAGTCCGAAGAACTGGAGCTCTAAAATCGCCGTAAATTATATTTCGTAATCCTTGGTCTGTAAAATACACCTTTTTCATTTTCGTAATAACCTTTTTTGCATTTGTATAAAAGGGTTCTACGAGTTTGATTATGTACATTTGCTCCAATATAAAAAGATACTCTTCTGTCTTTTTATAAGTCAGTCCACAATCCCGTGATAAATTATTTACATTTACCATATTCCCAACTTGCGCAGATAATAGTTTAAGCAACTTATTAAATCCTAAAAAATCAACATTCCTGATAAACGATCTTACATCTTTCAGCAAATATGTCTTATAAATATCATCCAGCAAGTCGACTTTTCGTGAAAGTTTCTTTTCCATAGCTACACGAGGCAATCCACCGTATATAATATACTCTTCAAGCAAGACAAGTATCCTCTTGTCAATAACATTATCATCAGTATTTATATCATACTTTAGGTATGTTTCATAAAGGCCTTGATCGACAAACAGTAGATATTCAGAAAAAGACAATGAAAAAACTGGAATTACTCGAATTCTACCGGCTAATGACTCGGCAACGTTTTGAAGAATGTCAATACCAGAACTTCCAGAACAAAGCACCTTTAATAAAGGATTATGATCTGTAAGTAGTTTGAGCATGGTAGAGACATCGTTAATAAACTGAAATTCATCAAGCAAAAGAAAACCGTCTAATTCTTCATTAAGATTCACTCGAAGATATTGCTCAATTACCGAACGCTTTTCAAAAAGAATTGCCACCTCTGGATCTTGACCATCCAAATATAAACTCTTTTTAGGTAAAGGAAAATTCTTCATCATAGTAGTTTTACCAACTTGACGTGCTCCAATAAGAACTACTATCGGGAGACTTTCAAAAGCCTCCTCAACCTTTGAAAAATATAAAGTCCTTAAATGTATCATCTTTTCAATTTTTTAACAAAGATAAATATTTTGGCAATAATATCACTTAATTTTCAATTTATTTTACCTTATTTTTTATATTGTCATTTATTTTATTGCCATTTTTTTTACGTTTTAGTTATTTTTATTGCCTATTTTTTTTCTTTTGTATCATTTTTTTAGCTTTCAATTACACAATTAATCAATTTTATGGACATTAAATGTCTTTACATAGACTCTGCATATAGCATTTACAAACAAATTCCAGAATAATAAATCAATTTTACATGTATTATATTGATAAGCACTTCAAAAATATTAACAATTACAAAGATCATTTACAAGTCTCTATAAAAAATTTATTATAAATATTATTTGAAATCAAAGTTTCTTCAACTGATTCTCGTATTTTTGACAAATAAAATTCACATTTGAAAAACAAAGCTACCATAGTATTATTTTCGGCAATAGGCTTTTGGGTTACTTTAATATTATTATTTATCTTTTGCCTACCCAGTCCGCTATTTAACGACCCTTATTCGACTGTTGTACTTGACAGAAATGGCGAACTTTTAGGTGTGAAAATATCACCAGACGGACAATGGCGCTTCCCCGAGACAGTCGCTGTAAGTGACAAGTTTGAAGCATGTATAATTGCTTATGAAGACAAGAGATTTTATTATCATCCAGGAATTGATCCGTTTTCGATGCTAAGAGCAATAAAACAAAATGTTAGTAGTGGTGAGACAATCAGTGGAGGATCTACCCTCACTATGCAGGTTATTAGATTGTCCCGAAAAGGAAAATCTAGGACAATTTTCGAGAAAGGTATTGAAGCAATTCTCGCTTTAAGATTGGAACTGGGCTATTCGAAACAAGAAATTCTTAATCTTTACGCCTCGCATGCTCCTTTTGGTGGGAATGTAGTTGGCATTGAGGCTGCTTCGTGGAGATATTTTGGTCGCAATCCAGAAGAATTATCTTGGGCCGAAAACGCCATGTTAGCAGTTTTACCAAATGCTCCGTCGATGATTCACACCGATAAAAACCGCGATTTATTGAAATTAAAGCGCGATAAACTATTAAAGAAACTTCATAAAGAAGGGACAATCACTGATACTGAATTTGAATTAGCATTAGACGAAGATATTCCAGCACACCCTCTACCCTACCCAATGTATGCATATCATCTTGTAAATAGAGCGGCATCTGAATATTCAAATGCCTCCTACAAGATAAAGACAAGTATAGATTTGCAGTTGCAAAAACAAGCAAACGATATTATTAATTTGTACAATCAACGATATCTGAGAAATAACATAAACAACATTGCATGCCTAGTCATAGAAGTTGAGACCGGTAATGCTGTCATTTATGTTGGAAATGGAGATATCAACTCGAATATACCTGAAAAAGCTGTCGATATGGTTAATGCCAATAGAAGTACTGGAAGTATCCTAAAACCATTTTTATATTCGGCAGCATTAAGTGCTGGGGAGCTTTTACCTAAAACACTATTAAAGGATATTCCGACTAAAATTGGTAGTTTTTCGCCCGAAAACTTCGAACGAGAATACTCTGGAGCTGTACCTGCTAACGAAGCGCTTGCTCGTTCATTAAACATTCCGTTTGTTTATGTTCTAAAGGAGTATGGAATTATGAGATTTTTGTACATTTTGAAAAGTCTTGGATTAAACTCAATCAATAAAAGTTCTGAGCACTATGGATTATCACTGATTTTGGGTGGAGCAGAGTCAAGTTTATGGGATATTTGCGCAGCTTATGCGTCAATGGCTAGAAGTCTTAAGCATTTTAATGAACTCCAATCTAGGTATTCCTCATCTGATTATCATCCGGCTTCGTACATAAAAACCGAAGCGCCTGGCAATAAAGAAAAGGCAATCAAAGAAACGGGGTTTTTGTCGGCAGCATCTATATGGTTTGCATTTGAGGCAATGTCTTCGGTTAACAGACCGGGGCAAGAGAAACAATGGCAGACTTTTTCATCAAAACAAAAAGTTTCGTGGAAAACAGGAACAAGTTTTGGATTCAAAGATGCATGGTCGATTGCCGTAACTCCCGAATATGTTGTAGGAATTTGGGTAGGCAACGCGACTGGCGAAGGTCGCAGCGGCATTACTGGACTTCGAGTTGCCGCACCAGTATTATTTGAAATTCTTAATGTTTTACCAAACTACAAATCATGGTTCGAAACTCCTTATGACGAACTTGTTTATGCAGCAGTTTGTCACGAAAGTGGTTATCTAAAAGGTCAATATTGCCCTGTTGCAGATTCAATGTGGATTCCAGCTGCCGGAATAAATTCAGATGCTTGTCCATATCACAAACTTCTAAATCTTGACGCGACAGGAACAGCACAGGTAAATTCTGATTGCTATCCAGTAGACATGATGCAGCAACAAGCGTGGTTTGTTCTTCCTCCAACTATGGAAGCCTATTATAGAATTTCAAATTCTTGGTATCAAACAGTACCACCATATTTGGAAGGGTGCGCTGAAATTTCAGTAAAATCGGGCGAAATAATGGAGCTTATTTACCCAAGCCAACTTTCGAGAGTTTACATTCCAGTTGATCTTAATGGTGACACACTACCTGCAGTATTTAAAGCAGCACACCGTGATGACAATTCTACAATTTATTGGTATGTTAATACAGATTATTTTGGAAGCACTAAGAATTTTCACGAAATGGGATTTAAATTACCTCCCGGTAAATACACATTAACCTTAATGGACGATAAAGGGAATAAAATTTCAAAAGAATTTGGTGTAGTAAGTAAGGATTAAAAGATTTTTTGCTTTTCGTCTCCGCTCAAATCACAAGATTCTAGCAAGTAAACTCTAGAGAAACCGCTTCTCAACAAATTCCTTAAAGATATCTTTGTATTGGTCACTAACTGGTACGTAGATCTTATTGTAATATATAATTCTGTTACGCTCGATAGTGGTAATATTGTCGAGATTGACGATAAATGAACGATGAACTCTCATAAACCTATCTGCAGGCAAAGCAGCCTCGAGATTTTTCATTGTCATCAGGCTCATTAATGGTTTTTCTCCATTGACGAAAATCTTAACATATTCGCTTGCGCTTTCGACAAAATCAATTTTTGAAAACAGTACTTTATGAATTCGTCCATCAGCTTTAACAAAAATATAGTCATCACCTACTAACGATTCATTGTGTTTGGAATTATGGCTCTCTATGTTTGTAAGTGCTTTATTTGCTGATTTTAAAAAATCGTTATAGCTTATAGGTTTCAATAAATAATCAATAGCACTCACTTTGTAGCTCTCGACTGCGAATTCGCTATATGCAGTGGTAAAGACAACCATTATTTCTGATGGCAATGACTTTACAAGTTCCATTCCGCTCATCTCTGGCATATTTATGTCGACAAATATAAGATCGGGCTTGCATTCAGAAATAGAATTCAGAGCTTCGTAAGCATTTTTACACTCCGCAACTAATTTAAGGTACGGCGTTTTCTTAACATAATCAGAAATCTGTTTCAGAGCAAATGGCTCATCATCGACGCATATACATTTTATTTCCATACTAATGGGATACCAATTTTAACGGTAAAATTATCAATATTATCCGAAATATCGAAACTGTAATTATCTTTAAAAATAGCATCAAACCTACGGCGCGAATTTTCGAGACCAATTTGGGAATTTTGTTCTTCTTTAGTTTTTCCAGATTTTGAGTTACTAACAGAAAATAGAATTTTATCATTCTGTGTTGTCATTACAATATGAACGTACGAATCTCCATTAGCCTTAATTCCATGTTTAAACGCATTCTCAACAAAACTCACAAATAGCAAAGGTGGTATTTTTACATCAGCAATGTTAAGTGGATATTCAAATTTTATATCTACATTCTCATGTACTCTAATTTTCATCAAACCTAAATAATCATTAAGAAACTGGATTTCGTTGCGAATACTGTAATTCTCATTATTACTATCGTAGAGCAGTACTCTCATCAGTTTTGACAATTTCACCACAGATTCTTTGGCTATTTCCTTATCGTAATCAATCAGAGCATGAATATTATTAAGTGTATTCATTAAAAAATGAGGACTAATCTGGTTTTTCAACACTTCAAGTTCAACTTGCAGTTTTTCTTTTTGCAGCTTTTCAAAATCACGCCTATCTTCAAACCAAATAGTCATTATTTTAAATGCATTATTGAAACCTAGAACAAGAATGCAGAAAATCACGTTATAGAAAAACTTGTTAAAAAACTCAATTTGCCCATTTCCTGGTTGTGGGCGAGGCATTCGAGGTCTTGGGATGTCAAGCATTCTGAATATTTCGATATTAAAAGAAGCTAAAATGCTAAATATGACAACTGATGAAAGTACAACAACAGCATAAGTTAAGTATTTCTTATTCTTGAAATATCGAAAAAACAGAAAATTATTTACTAGGAAAATTAGAAAGAAAGGAAAGATTCTTATGATCTCATGTTGCACCCTTATCCAATCAATGTTGTTACCTCCTGTGGAAAGGAAAACAGGCATTGCAAAAACCATTACCCAAATTATCAGGTAAACTAGATTTTCGCGTTTAAATATTTTATTCTTTTTCATAATAGCGGCGGCAATTATTTTGAAAAATATTATTCTTTCACAAATTTATTAAAATAAGTATCCTAAACTTTTTCGATCGATAAAAATAAAAGTTTTCCCAAGCTTAGAATAATAATTGCAAGTTTTTTCATAATCTATAATTTTATTTGTTCAAAAGTATCGAATCACTAATGCTTATACAAAAATATTCAACGAAACAGCAAATATGAAGTACGAATAAACAGTAACACAGATTTTGTAAAAGCATTAAAATGGATTTCATAAAAACGATTTATAAGTGAATATTACATTCAAATAATTTTAAATTTGTAAAAAAATATTATGAAAATCAAATATCATTCGGCTGAACTTATAAGTCTTGCAATTCACAAGGTTGGCAATAAAAATAATGATGAATCTTTGGCACTTTCAAAATCTGAGACACGCCTAACAGATGACGAGATTCCTGTTTTAACAACTCATTTCTTAAATGCTTTTAAAGAGCCAGAATTTTATCAGTTTTACCATGAGACAGATCTTGACATGAATGAAGTGTTTGTTTATGTAAGTAAGATTTTTGAGAATTCCGAAGAGCTCTATGAGCAAAGCCGCAATCTTGCCATGCATCTTTTTAGACAAACAATGCATCCGAAAATTAAAGCAGGCGAATTTTACACAGTTTATTTCGAAGGTCTCGAAGTTGACGGATTATTGACAGAAGCTGTTGGTTTGTTTAAGTCGGAGAACAAAGAAACTTTCATGAAAATTGTGGAGACTGACGATAAGTTCGAAATAAATCTTGATAGCGGGATAAATCTTAAAAAGATTGACAAAGGCTGTCTGATTTTCAACACTAAAAAAGAAGACGGTTATGTTTTATCGGTTATTGACAACACCAGCAAAGGAAGCGAAGCAATTTATTGGTTTGATGATTTTCTTAATGTTCAGAATCTTAAAGACGAGTACTTCCAGACAAAAAATGCTTTGACCTTATGCAAAACATTTGTTTCGGAAAAGATGCCCGAAAAATATGAAACAACAAAGGCTGAACAGGCTGAATTGCTAAACAAGTCGATGCAATTTTTTAAAGATAACGAGGTATTTGATGTAAATATGTTTGCCAACGACGTAATAAATCACCCCGAGATTATTGAAGATTTTGTAAGTTTTAAAAAGGATTTTGAAAAAGAAAATGCAGTAGAGATAAGTGAAAGTTTTGACATATCAGATTCTGCAGTTAAACGGCAATCAAAATTCTTTAAAAGCATAATTAAACTCGATAAGAATTTCCATATTTATGTGCATGGTAACGGAAGCTATATTCATAAAGGATTTGACAGCAGCACCGGAATGAACTTTTACAAGTTATATTTTGAGAATGAGGAATAGTCGTTTTAACACGATTTTTATTTAATCTGTAAAATAGGCTACAATAGGGTTAATCCTTTTCTGCAAGAAAGAAAAAAGAAAATTCCCAAACAAAAATTCTACACTTTGTGAGCAGTGCCAAATTTGTTCGGGAATTTCTGTATGAAAAGAATAAGTTATCTCTTTATAACTTTCATAACGCTCCTTTCGTTTTCAGTTTCGACGCTGATTAGATATATTCCGTTTGGAAGTTGGCTTAAATCAATATCAGAGGTTTTACCATAAGATTCTATTTGCTTTCCATCAATGCTATAAACGCTTATCTCAGTAATGTTTACTGCTTCAACATGTATAATTCCATTTGTCGGATTTGGATAAATCTGAATTTTCGAATTTATATTCGATGAAGCAACTTCCTGTACTAACTCAGGCTCATAATTAGAAGGAATTGTTCCATTGTTATACCAGTTAATCAGAGAATCGAGCATTGGTCCATAATCAAATACTCCTTTTGAACCTAGAATGTTTGGATTTGCAATGTGTCCGAAGACAATATCAATTTCTACAGATTGTTGCGAATTAAGATTTATAGGTCCAATACTGCCAACGCCACGTCTATCGCCTGGAGCATTTTCTCCTGTCTCTTCTGACCAATCTACTTGAGGAACGCCGCCCTGACCTAATCCAAACGGGTCGGTGGTTGGACTACCAGGAAACATGTAACTAGTTGGAACATCAGGGTTTCCACCGCCAGAAATATGCCCAGTGCCGCCATAGCAAAGAGGAGAATTATCTAACCAATATCCTCGTAAATAATTGTAATGTTCTTGTGCTGTGCGTGGATCTTGTGTTGAAGGGCTTCCACCTGAATTATTAAAATAAACAAATTTACTTAGTTTGATTGCATCATTTTCTGGATGTGAGTATGGTCCATCGAGAATGGTTACAGTTTGTAAAGGAGGATTTTCGCCATAACCAACAGTCCCACTAGCACTCTCGTCATAGGAATCACCGTTGTATGCATAAAAAGAACTTCGTGTGACATCGCAGCCAATATAATCGTCGGCGGCATTACCAAGGTCAATATCTGTCCAAACACCAACAAATACCGAATCATAATCATTTACAGATCTGTTTGAAATCTTCACGTTCATAAAACTTTGGTAGTTAATAAGGTCTTCGATCTCGTCAGCTGGTTCTTCAAAGCTATAAGCATAAAGAGTGTATTGCATTTCGACTCCCATAGGATTTGCATCAGTAGAGCTGTGAGGTGCAATAATATCGTTAGTAACCCACCATAACATTTGATCTCCAGATAACTGAGGATAATCACCCTGATAAGGCTCGTAAATTCCATCAGAGTCTGCATCATAAAATGGAGCAAGAATTTCGGAATAACCCGCTGGTCCGTTTCCAGGCCAACTAAATAAATCGGGGCTAACATAGTAATCTGTTCCGAATTCTAAATTTGATATATGTGCGAGAATGTCGCTTTTATCAATTTTCCAAATTTTGTTAAAATCTACTGATGTTGCTGTATCACATAGCCCTGTGCCAACAGTTAATGGGCCTGGTAAAAAGTCGAACGAAAACGAAGAGGCAGGATCAATACCGGGCTGATTGAATTTTTCGGCAGACAAATGCAATTGATCTGTTTCAGTGTTGTATCCTCCAATCCAAAGTGATGTTGCAAAAAGCGAATGTGTATCATTGCCTAAAGGAACTTCATAACTCGCTTTTCCCTGTCCATCCCAGAAAAGTGAACCATAGCTTCTTACTCCTGCTCTAACCTGATTTCTATCTAAATATTTGAAATTATCGTCAGTGTATCCCGCCATGAAATTTTGATAATTATCTAAATAAAAATAATATACCTGATTTATCCCACTTCCCGAAAAATAAATACTGTTATCTCCTGTATATACAATTGAATTAAACAGTGTCACTAAAGGAATATCCAAGAATTTATAAATATTTGGGACATTGTTCTCAATAACACAAATTTCAGTGTGACTACTTGCAAAACTTGTCATTAAAATCCTTCCGCTTTCATCCTTTGAAATAAATACTCTTGAATAATAAAATCTGCTATCATATGCAGAAGTTTCAGAAATAGGAATTGTGGTTGCCTCCGAAATATCATAAATATAAACAGAATTACTTTCTAATGAATACCAGATTTTATTGTCAACAATAGCGAAAGATGTAACTCTACGAGGGATATCATCAATAACTGGTTCGATAATTTTTGAGATTTGAGTTCCATTGTACTTAAAAATACAATATGAGTATTTACTACTCCAATAAATATTTCCCTCTGAATCTATATCAATCATCAATCTATTAGAACCTGAAGTGAAAGAGTAGGGATCAAACTGAACTTCCTGAATTTCATTTGTACTCATGTTGATAACAAGCAGTTCTCTAGCTGTATCACCATCTTGACTACCGCTGACAGCATAAAGTTTGCCATCACTAATCAAAGCCCCATAAATTATTTGTCCAGATGTACCTTCAATAGATTCCCAAATAGGAGAAGTCTCCGCAGTATTCGCCTTGTACAATCCATCTAAGGTACTCACGTACAAAAAGCCGTTATTTGAATAAAGATCCGTAATGGTGTTTGACACAAAATCTGTGTTCTCAGTTGTGTATTGAGAAAAATTCGTTCCATCATATTTTGAAACGCCTTGCGAATTGTAACCAATCCACAAATTCCCAAAATCATCTAGACAAATATCTCTATGATAAAAACTTGGATCTGTTCCCAAAATACTATCTCCAATGATAATTGGCATATTTTGAGAATAACAAAATGCGGAAATCACTA